>Ga0315286_10000085_pt1 | contig 61616 bp, 61 predicted proteins | sample YL17G10_0_MG_FD_205038 | JGI IMG/M metagenome (GOLD analysis project Ga0315286, IMG submission 205038) | Sediment microbial communities from Yellowstone Lake, YNP, Wyoming, USA - YL17G10_0 | ecosystem: Environmental > Aquatic > Freshwater > Lake > Sediment | place: USA: Wyoming | collected...
GCTCGCCAATCATTAAAGACTGCATCTTCGAGCAGACAAAACGTGTTGCTATCTATGAAGGCAGTACCGACAGCGACCCGAATATCTCATACTGCCTGTTCTATGACAATGCTGACGGCGACTTCTATGACCGCGATTCCGGCATTACATATAAAACGCTCGAAGTAAGCAATCCGGCTATCAATCTTGCGGCGCTCAATGCCGCAACTTCCGGCAACAACATAGCAGGCACCGCAACTAATCCGTTAACGCCGTTATTCGTAACAGGCGATTTGGGTAATTATTATCTCAGCCAGAGAGCAGTAAATCCGAGCGACGCGAACATCCACAACAGTCCGGCTATCGATGCCGGCAGCGCCGATGCCAATAAAATTGGCGTTCTGCCCGGCGAAACTATGGCTAATTATACAACCAGAATTGACAGTGCCGACCCGACCGTAAATGCGGGAGACGCAAACCGGCTCGATATAGGTTTCCACTATATCGATATCGAGCCCGGCCGGCCGAGAAAATTCGAACTTACAACGGCCGTTTTCGGCACTCACGGAACTATTGAGCCGCCAAGCGGCCAACACTATGCCGGTACAACCGTCCAACTTACCGCTCTGCTGGACCCGGGCTGGCGAGTAAATAAATGGACAGGCACAGACGACGACAGCTCAACTAATACGACTAACTACGTGGTTATGATTCGAGACAGGTCTGTTGTATTATCATTTGAACAGCCGAGAAACCTTTATGTGCCCGGCGAATATACCTCTCTGCAGAACGCGGTCAATGACGCCAAGAGCGGAGACAAAATTATTCTTTCCAAAGGAATATATGCCGGTTCAGAGTCCAATTATGACCCTGCAATAGTCATCATTATTGGCAAGAACATCACGATTACCAGCACAAATCCGGATGACCCCTGTATAGTGGCACAGACTATCCTTCAAGGTAATGGTTTCGGATTCTCGGATGTCGACAGGACAATGGTTCTGGACGGAATAACTATTCAGGATGCTCACTACTATGCGGGCAATATTAACTGCAGCGCAGAGAGTGCTCATGGACCAACAGATGATGGCATCAATGGCGGAAGTATTTTCGGCGGCGCTGTAAGGATAATCAATGCTTCCCCGACAATCCGCAACTGCCGATTCGTCAACTGCTCGGCCCTCGCCAGCAATGGATGCGATGGCACAGGCGATTCCGGCGATGGCGGCTGGGCAGGTTTTGCCTGGGGCGGTGCCGCAGCCATTGATTCAAGAAGCAATCCGATATTTAAAAACTGCCAGTTTATAAACTGCTATGCTCAAGGCAGCAACGGTATGAACGGTGCCGGCCGGTGGGGACATGGCGGAAACTGGGGCGACCCCAACGATAATGCATATCATACATGGGACTTCGGCCCATATGAAGGGTACTGGTTCTACAGCGGTTACGGCGGCGCTATTTACTGTATGGGCGGCAGCAAGCCTGAATTTGAGAAATGTCTCTTCCAGAACAACCACGCTTATGGCGGCGTCTGCGGCATAAGCGGCACTGACCGCGTTGCCGGTTACCCGATGCAGCATTATGCCATAGATTCATTCGGCGGAGCCGTTTATATAGCGGCCGGGAGCGAGGCCAAATTCACAGACTGCAACTTTGTTGGCAACGAAGCTCATACCAGAGGCCAGTTGGGAAATCCCGACGCTAATGTTCCTAATATATTCAGAGATGAAGAACGCAATTTCGTGCTGTACGACCCAGTGGTAAGTTACGGCGGTGCAGTTTGTGCCGAAGGTGCTGCAGTACCGGTCTTCAAGAACTGCATCTTCACCAATAACAGTGCCTGCGCCGGCGGCGCAATGTACTGGGAAGACTCAGTCGCCCATATAAGCAGATGCACTTTCACAAATTGTACTTCTATGCTCGGAGGCGCCGTACTGCTGACCGACAGCAATTCTATTCTCTTTGAATGCGACTTCAGGAACAACCGCGCTATGGACCCGGCAGGTCAGGGCGGCGCAATTTACTGCGCCTCAAGCGATGCAAAATTCTATGACTGCGAAGTCAATGAGAACCAGGCTTCAGCGAGCGGCGGCGGAATTTACTTCTCAGGCGCGCTTGAGCCGAATATGCACAACTGCCTTATCACACACAACACTGCCGGCAGAGACGGCGGCGGAATATCGACTAATTGGGATGCGCAGCTTACTCTTTCAAACTGCACCATTGCGCATAACTCCATAACAGGCGGCGGCTTTGCTTCCGGCTTCGGCGGCGGTCTGAGCTGCGCTTACGAGGCTAATACAAAAATTATTAACAGTATCCTCTGGAGCAACAACGCGGAATTCGGACCGGAAATCTCGATTGGAAGCAACTTTGACGCCGCAGATAAATTAAGAGCCGAAGTATCCGTCTTCTACAGCGACGTGGAGGACGGCGCATCAGGTGTATTTGTCGACGAGGCACACGGCTGCAAACTCAACTGGGCCGACTCGAATGACCCGAACAGCAACCTTGAAGGCACTACCCTGACAAGTCCGCTATTTATTCCCGGTTACTGGGGCGATTATTATCTCAGTCAGCCGACCGACCAGAATATCACCAGCCCATGCGTCAACAGAGGCTCAGGTTTGGCGATAGACAACGATATGTACAGACACACTACAAGAACAGACCACGTAAGGCTTAAAGGCGCGGCAATTGATTCAGGCATCGTTGATATGGGATACCATTATACGCTGACTGCTGAAATACTTGGCGATTTCAACTTTGACGGTGTTGTTGATATGAATGATTTTATCCTCTTTGAGCAATACTGGATGGATTCCGGCTGCACCTTCCCGTACTTCTGCCACGGGCGTGATATAACGGAGGACGGTGAGGTTGACTTTGAGGACTTCGCAGCTTTTGCCGAAAACTGGAATATGAGAGAAACTACTCCGCCAAAACCAGACCCGATGACCTGGGCTGTAAGACCTCAGTCGGGAGGACTAAATTCAATTACAATGACGGCTGCTACCGCAAGAGATAACTCAGGCTCACGAATTTATTATTACTTCGATTGCGTATCGGGAAGCGGTCATGACTGCAACTGGACAACATCTCCAACCTATACCGACACAGGCCTTACCCAAGGATTGCAATACGGCTACCGTGTAAAGGCAAAAGATGAACAAGGCAATGAAACCGGCTGGAGCGTTATCGGCTATGCAGTTCCGGGCCAGGACGATACTCCGCCTCAACCGAATCCAATGACATGGTCACAACCGCCTGCCGCGACATCGTCGACCTCCATTCATATGACTGCATCAACTGCCACCGATCCCTGCGGGCCACCTGAATACTATTTCATTGAGACAACCGGCCACCGCGGCGCAACCAACAGCAACTGGCAGAGCAGTCCGGTTTATGTGGATTCCGGCCTTGATCCTAATACAACGTATACTTATCAGGTGATGGCTCGCGACAAATTAGGAAATCAAACACAATACTCTGTCCCGGCCTCGGCTACCACACTGGCGGCAGGTCAGGAACCCAACGTACCGACCGATACCAACGCGCCGACACCAAATCCGAGCCAGTGGGCATCGGTGCCTCAGAGTATAAACTCAGGCGGTCCATACTGGTATCATTATATGACGGCAGTAACAGCTACAGATGCCAGCCCGCCGGTTATGTATTATTTCGAATGCGTTGGCGGCAGCGGCACAAGCAGCGGCTGGATTACAAGTCCATCCTATGTAGCAGGACCCTATCTCAATGAAAACCACGCCGCTTACAAGGTCTATACGAAAGACGCTTACGGCAATGTCAGTGCTGCTTCGCGGATATATCACACATTTTACGGCTATTTGAACTAACCTGCGAGCATGTTTGCAGATGGAAAGCAAATTCATCCCCACACCAAAATCTTTGGTGTGGGGATTTTATTTCCCAAATCATAGTGTAAACGGGTGAAAGGGTATTGACAACGGGATAAGTAGAGGCTAACCTGTCTGTTTCAGAGTTTAGGAACCACGGATGAAAAAGGCTTTCTCACTTCGATTGACTTTCATTGAAAACGACCTGTGAAGCGCACCTCGTATCTCACTTGGCGCCGAACAAGATGGAGTTCCGGTTTTATCAGAAAAAGGTATGGAAACAAAAAAAGCCGGAAAACTGCTGCTGATAAGCAAAGCGACAATAGAATTTGTAATAACAATTTCTACTGCGGTGGTCTTGTTCTCAATAGTAAACCTTCTGGGGGTTTTTGACCGGCTTCTCCGGGTGCTGGCTAATCAGAATGCCAAATTCCATGATAAATTGCTTTTTTTCATGGTATTTCTTACAGCAGGGATGGCCATTTTCTCACTCAGAAGATGGTTTGAACTGCAAAGGGCACACAAAAAGCTGGCCCAGTCTGAGGAAAAACTCCGCTTCCAGTCTATGCTTCTCGACAAAATCGGCGACAGCATCACGGCCACCGACCTTGAAGGAAAAATAACCTATACCAACCAGACAGAACGCGACTGGATGAAAAGAGACAGAGACGAACTCATTGGAAAATCGGTTGAAATCTATGGCCAGGAACCCTCTTTAGGTGCGACTCAGCAGGAAATAATCCAAACTACCCTTTCAAAAGGCAACTGGTCGGGAGAAATTGTCAACACAGCCTCTGACGGCAGCAAAGTTACAGTAGAGTGTCATACCTGGCTGATGGAGGATAAAGACGGCAAACCGACAGGGATGTGCGGAGTGGCAAGAAACATAACCGAAAGAAAAGAACGCGAGGGGGAACTTCTCAAACATAAGCGTTATCTCGAAGCTCTTGATGCCGCTGCCAGGATACTTTTACATTCGATATTGGAAATAAAATACGAAGAATTTCTTGCTGCATTAGGCCCCGCCTCGGGCGCCGACAGAGTGCTTGTCTTTCTCAAAAAAACCGACCAAAACGGCAGACCTTTCGTCCCAATCCTGGCCCAGTGGACTGCAAATAAAAACATAACACCTGTCACAGGCAAAACTCATGATTACTTTACACAAAATGTCTGGCCGAACTGGGAAAAAACTTTCTCCCGCGGCGAACCAATATGTTCACTAACTTCCGATTGCCCGACCGATGAACGGGCATTCTGGAATTCCCTCAACATACAAGCCCTGCTTGCTTTGCCGATAATCATCGACGGTGAACTGGAAGGTTTTGTCAGCTTTGACAACTGCACACAGCCGCGCCAATGGACCACATCTGAAATTGAATTCCTTCGCACTGCTGCAAACGACCTCGCAAGTGCGATGAAGCGTCTTGAAATTAAAAAAGAATTAAAGGAACAGAGGGATTTTGCTCAAAGGCTCATCGAAACCGCCCAGACCATCGTCCTTGTTCTGGACAAGGACGCAAATATTGTAACTTTCAATCCGTATTTTGAAAAATTGTCCGGCTACCACCTTGAGGAAGTAAAGGGCAAAAACTGGTTTGACACTTTTCTGCTTCAGGAAGACAACCAGAAAATCAAACAGGTATTCCAAAAAGCGATAAATGAAATTCATATAGACGGCAATACTAATCCGATAATTACGAAAGACGGCAGACTCAGGCAGATAGAATGGTACGCCAGAACCCTCAAAAATAGTCAGGGCAAAACCATAGGCGTTCTTTCGACCGGTCAGGATATTACCGAAAAATTAAAGGCCCAGGAAGAACTAAAGGACTCTGAGACAAGATTAAAGACCATATTTGATGATTCCTTTGACGGCATACTTTTGGCAGACATAGAGACCAGAAAATTCCAAATGTACAACAAAATGATATGTAAAATGTTAGGATACACCGAAAAAGAAATAACGTGCCTTAGTGTAAACGACATCCATCCCGAGAAAGACCTGCCGCGAGTCATGGAGGCGTTTGAGAGCCAGGCGCGGGGAGAAATCAAGCTTGCGGAGGGTTTGCCGGTAAAAAGGAAAGACGGCAGTGTTTTTTACGCAGATATTAATACGTCGCCAATTACCTTAGGCGGCAAAAAATATCTTATGGGCAGTTTTCGCGATATAACCGAGCGCAGGCGGGCGGAAGAGGAACTCAAGAAAGCTCATCTTGAACTTGAGCAAAGAGTCGCGCAGCGAACCGCCGAACTGCGGAAAACAAATGCTCAACTGTTGAAAACCATCGAGGAAAGAGACCGCATCCAGAAAATCTTAAAGGAAACTGAAAAACTGGCGGCTGCTGGCAAGCTTGCAGCACAAGTTGCGCACGAAATCAATAACCCGCTGGCAGGAATTAAAAGTTCATTTCTGCTCATAAAAGACGCTATTGACAAAAACCATCGGTATTTCGAATACGTCGGCAGAATCGAAAAAGAAATCGACAGAGTCTCACAAATTGTAAGTCAAATGTTCGACCTTTACCGGCCGGACACCGTCCCGGTAAACCGATTCCGGCTCTACGACACAATAAGAGACATTGTGGAATTACTCAAGATTGCCTGGCAGGAAAAACAAATAAATATCAAAATTGACTGTAATGAAAAGACTACCGTCACTCTTTCCGAAGCCTTGCTGCGGCAGGTCCTTTACAACATTATTCAAAATGCGATACAGGCTTCCGGTCCCGATGCGACGGTAAAAATACACGCTTCTGCCGACAATGGCAGACTGAATATTTCAGTCAGTGACCAGGGGCCCGGCATTGATGACAAAATAAAGGACAAAATCTTCGAGCCGTTTTTCACCACAGGCATCGGCGGTCCTAAAAGCGGCCTGGGTCTGGGCCTTGCCATAACAAAGGATATCATCAACGCAATGGACGGGACCATCGACTTCACAAGCGAAAAAAACAAGGAAACTATTTTTAATATTTCTATTCCAACAGAAAATGAATCCCGCACCTTCTAAATATTCAAGGATTTGTATGTATCTTTTTAAAAGTCGAAAGGACAATGGAATTATAAAAGGTTTAAAGAAGATTAAATATAAAGAAGGTGCGGGATGAACATGCAAAATGACAATTTGTTTGGCAGAATTCTAATAGCGGACGATGAGCAGACCTTTCTGACGGCAACGGCACAACTGTTGCGCAATGAGGGCTTTGAATGCGACTGTGCTGAGGATTCTACAGAAGCTCTGGCCAAATTGTCCGAAAAAACTTACGATTTGCTCATTGCAGATATAAAAATGCCGGGCAACTCCAATTTGGAACTTGTCGGACGACTGTCCCGGACCGCCCCCCAGGCAAGTATCATTCTCGTAACAGGATATCCCTCACAGCAGACTGCTATTGATGCGGTCCGTCTGCCTGTCTTCGCGTATCTCGTAAAACCCCTTGACTTTCCCCTACTGCTGCAAAAAACAAGGGACGCTGTAAAAATGAGCCGCCTTAAAAAAATCGTCTCTGCTGCCGGAAAAAGTCTGCAGCAGTGGATAGGCGAACTTGAAACCATAGAACTGTCCCTCCAGAACGGCAAATGCGATGCATTCGAGACAGCATTAAAAAGTTTTCTCGATATCTCCGCCCTCAAAACAGACGACACTTTCAACAGTATCCGCCAGACAATCGACCTGCTCGACGGTTTAAAATCACGCACGCAAATATGCCAGGTTCTGCAATGCCCCGCGCTCTGTGAACTTACCGAAGGTATCGAACAGTCCATAAAATTCCTCAGAAAGAGCAGAGACCTGTATAAATCAAATCAGCTTGCGAAAATCCGGATAAAACTGGAAAAACTTCTAAAAGATGTCCAAAAAAATTGATATTTTTTACTGGAACTGCCGATGATAACTGTGATAATGGGGTAGTATTAAAGTTTGGGTGCAATATTCGCTGCTGAAAACATATATTATCGAGGATATATGATGGAAGCATGCGGGGGTGTAACATGCGAAATTGTGACCTTATTAATGCGTTTGTTGATTTCATCAGGGATATCAAACATCGGGCTCAAAGAACTATTATAAATTATAGAAGTGACCTTGAGCAATTTGTAAGCTTTCTTACATCCGGGGAAAATCGACAACCCGGCGAACTTGAACAGGCCTCTGTTTTGCAGAATGTCAGCACTGATAAAATTCGAGCTTTTATGAACTATTTGCAGAATAAGAATTACAGTCAAGCCTCCATCAGGCGCAAGCAGGCAACGCTCATCTGTTTTTACAATTTCCTTCATTCACAGCATCGCTCTGCTTTCAACCCGGCTATCGGCGTAAAAGTCCCAAAGGTTGAAAAACGCAAGCCTCAAATACTTACGGAAGAACAGCTCTGGAAACTGCTGTATCTGCCGGAACCTGCCGACTGGCTCGGTGCAAGGGACAGGGCTATGCTGGAGCTCCTCTGTAACACCGGCATTCGTGTCAGTGAGCTGGTAAACCTTGACGTAGAAAATATCGACTTTCAAAGACAAATGCTTCGGGTAATAAGCGGCAGCGGTAAACAAAGACAGCTTGAGCTGCCGTTATCTGCTATCGAAGCAATCAGACACTATCTGCTGTTAAGACAAAAACAAATCGGCTTTTATAAAAAGTCCGCCGGAACCGCTTTGTTTATCAATAAATTCGGTGGAAGACTCGACACAAGAAGTGCGGACCGCAGAATTAAAAAATACATTCTGCAGGTCGGGCTGAACAAATCAATCACTCCTTACGATTTAAGGCACAGTTTTGCGCAAAAACTTATAGAACAGGGCTCTGATGCCGGCCGGCTGTGCCGATTGCTCGGTTTTGAGTCTGTTTGTACGGCTCAACTATACGCTGAATCGCTGAAAACGGAGCAAATCACCGCGAATTATGACTCAGGCCGTTAACAGAAAGGAGATTGTCATGTCTGCCGTTGGAAGAATTCTGCTGGCCGATGACGAACAGACTTTTCGCGAGTCTACGGGCGAACTGCTCCGCAAAGAAGGCTATCTATGCGACTGCGTTCCTGATGCTCATACCGCCATCGAAAAACTCGGACAACATTCCTATGATTTGCTCATCGCTGATATCAAAATGCCGGGCAATCCGGACCTCGAACTGATTAAGAAAATGCCACAATTGGCCAAGGGAACCCCCGCTATCCTTGTTACCGCTTTTCCATCCCAGAAGTCCGCCATTGAAGCTGTGCAGCTGCCGGTAGTCGCCTATATGGTGAAACCTATCGATTTTGAAAAACTCAAGAAAAACGTCGCTGAAGCAATTCGGCGAAAAAACCTTTTTCAGGCTGTTTCTGATACAAAACAGAGGCTTGTAGCGTGGCAGAAACAAATGCAGGACATCGAAGAATCGCTGAGAGAGAAAAATCATAGTGCATTTTCAGCTTCCGTAAAAAGCTTCCTGGACCTTACGCTCGCAAACATAAGCGCGGCTATGAGCGATGTCAAAAACCTTGCATCTGTACTTACGGACGAACAGCCCCAGTCCGCCGTCTGCAACCTTTTAAACTGTCCGCGCCTGACAGAAATGACCGAAGGGCTTTTGGAAACCATAAGAGCCCTTGAAAGAACAAAAAGCTCTTTTAAGTCAAAGGAGCTGGGGCAGCTTAGAATCAGGCTTGAACTATTACTAAAAAAATCGAAAAAAATTTAAAATTTTCTCATAATTTGCCGATAATAGATAGATAGGCAAAATACAAACGTTATTACCTTTACGGACGGCTATAAGGCTGGTAAGTAGAAGGCACAATTGGGGAAAATCTGATTGTGCCTTTTTTATTTCAATCTGCCGGTGATATTACAATTGAATTGCTTGGAGTTATTATCGTGAATCAGGAAAATAGGCAAAAGTCAATAGAGTCGAACAATATCAACCTGTATACCGCGCTGGCGATTTTTGCCGGTACTGCCGGGCAATTCATCGATGGCATTCTCGACGCTGTTGAAATGGAGGACCCGCCGAAGGTAGAAAAACTGGCTTCAAGGTTAAGCATATGCAGCAATGGCGCCAGACTGGCGGCTTTTACTGAAAGCACAAACAACCTTATTACCTCCGCCAGGGAGCGGAAATTGTCTGTCGTAAGAAACCAGGCGGAAAATTTAAGGTCCGCCTTCGAGCAGATGACTATGTCCGCCGATACCGCTGCTCTGGAGCAAAGAATTATTCTTGAAAAAAAATCCTCCGGATTTCAGTGTTAAAAATAATCTTCAAAGCCCTTCTTCGCTGCCTGCTATTTCCATTCTGCACTTTTCAATCGCGGCCAGAAACTCTCTTCCGTAGCCCTTGCGTATAATCCTGCTGTCAAGCACAACCACAATGCCACTGTCCGTTTTGTTTCTTATAAGTCTGCCGAAGCCCTGCTTGAATTTTATAATTGCCATCGGAAGCTGATAGCTGAAAAAGGGGTCGCGTCCGGCGGCCTTTATGTGTTCAATTCTGCCCTGGATGAGCGGATGTGTCGGAACTGCGAAAGGCAGTCTGACAATAATAACATTGCTCAAAGCCTCTCCCGGCACATCCACCCCCTGCCAGAAACTGTCTGTGCCGAAAAGCACGCTGCCGGTATTGGTTTTAAACCGTCTCAGAAGTTCGCTCCTGTCCGTCCCGCCGCCCTGCACAAGCAGCTCGATGTTGTTTTCGCTCAGCCAGCCGGAAAGCAATTCGGCAAATTGTTCGAGCATCTGATAACTGGTGAACAGCACAAATGCCCTGCCGCCTGTCTGCGCTACGTATTTTTTTATCTTTTCTGTCGCTGCCTGTGCAAAATTCTCATCGTTAGGCTCAGGTAAATCCGGCTCAATATACATTGTCACCTGCCTTTGATAATCAAAAGGTGAGCCGAGCTTTAACTGCTCAAACTTTTCAAGTCCGACGCGCTCGGCAAAAAACCCGAATTCATCGCCTTGCTCGGACAAGGCAACGCAAAGAGTTGCGCTTGTAAGTGTTACGGATTCAAACTCATCGAACAGACATTTTTTTATATTCTCTGCCACATTGACAGGGACGCTTTTAAGCGTTAATGTCTTTCTCTTGTTTTTTTCCGACTCAACCCAGTAAATACTACCTGTCTCGGCGTGCGAAAGATAATTTCTGATGTCCACCTCAACCGCTCCCAGCAGGTTTGCGAAACGCAAAAATTCGAACTGTTCGTCGGCATCTTTGGCTTGAACGGAGATGTTTGAAAGAGAGAGCCTGAGCCTTTTAATCGGCTCGGTGATGCTGTCGGCGACAAAACCGGCCTTTGTCCTGCCATTGCCTCCGTTCAGTTCGAGCCAGTTTCCAACAGCCTTAAAAAAACCATCCGCAGCCTTGCGGCAGGAATTTACCGGGCTCATCGCTTCATTATATTCTGTATTGGCCAAAAATCCTTTTTTCGTTCTTTGATTGTATAAGCTGTTGAGAATAAAGGATATACGCGCATCGCTTACATCCAGCCCAAAATGTTCTTCGGCGACGTGCTCCATATTATGTGCCTCATCGACAATCACAAATTTATAATCGGGAAGTATTGAAACGCCCTGCTGCCTTAATACCAGGTCGCTGAACAGCAGGGCATGATTTGCCACAATGATATCGGCATTTTCCAGTCGTCTGCGGTTTCGCCAGTAAAAACACTTGCCGAAATTCGGACATTTTCTTCCTTTGCAGCTTCCATGTTCGCTCATTACCGCATGCCACACCTGCGGTGAAGGAATAAAATCTATATCGCTCAATGAGCCGTCCGCGCTCTGTTTTGCCCAGTTGCCAAGCCGCACAAGCTGGTCGGTGTCGCTGTCGAAAAAACCCTGCTGTCTCCTGATGGCAAACTCAAGTCTTCTGGCACAGACAAAGTTATTTCGCCCTTTTGCAAGACATGCCGTAAAACAATTATCCAGCAGGCGGGCCAGAAACGGAATGTCTTTGTTTATCAATTGTTCCTGCAGCGTGATTGTATATGTGCTTACAAGAATCCTGCACTTCTGTTGTTTTGCCGCCTGTATTGCGGGCACCAGATATGCAAAACTTTTACCGACCCCCGTTGGCGCCTCAACCGCAAGGTGAAAATGCTCTTTTAAGCCGTCTGCCACGGCTTTTGCCATCTGTCTTTGCTGGGGCCTGTCCTCGTATCCCGGATATGCTTTTGCAAGGACCCCTGCGGGACCGAAAATCCTTTCTTCATCTAAACTGTCCTGCTGTGCAAAACCAACCAAGGCGGCTCACCGTGACTTCTTCTCTATTGCCTGCTTCAATGTCTTTATAGCGGCATCGTTGGGCATCTTTGCGGCAGCGGAATTTATCGCCTCCAGCGCCAATCCGGTCCTGTCAAGCTGATAATATATATACGCCTGCAGAAAATTGAGTTCCGCTGATTCCGTCTTTTCTGCCCATTGTTTTACATCCGCAATCCTGCTCTCGAGCTGGTCCTTGTCGGGTATCATTGCATTCAGGTCGATTTTGAAATCGACGTATTGCGGAAAGATATTTATCGCTCTTGCGAGAAAATATGCGCTGCTCATATATTCGCCGCTGGCAAACAATGCGTGCGACCTGCCTGCGTCAGCAAGCGGGTCATCAGGCTTGTATATGCTGGCAAGTGCGTAGGCATCGACAGCGTGATAATATTTGCCCTGTTTTAAAAACTCCTCAGCCGTCCGCATGTAATAATTGAATTTGTCCTTTGCTTCTGTCGCAAAGCTCTTGTGCACTCCGACAACTACCCCGGTGGTTTCCTTTCCTATTACCCCCAGTTCGCTTCTCATCTCAGAAGGACTTTTTTCCTGAGGTTTTTCAGCCTCCTTCTCTTTCTGCTCGGCAGGTTTTTTCTTGGCAGGTTGAGGAGCTTCCTGCGGCTGCGCCTGTTTCGTGGCCTCTTCGAGCATCTGCTCATAAACATCTTTGGCGGCAGGTTTTTCTGCCTGGACTTTTGGAACCTCGCCGGGCTGCAAAGGCTTGGTCGGCTCAAACGGCTTAACCGGTTCGGCCGGTTTGGGTGCTAAAAGTATGCCTTCCGCGGCTTGATTTTCTTCGACGCCGGTTTTGGACGCCCCCTCGGTTGCCTTCTGCAGGGCTTTACTTAACTCCTTTTTCTTTTCTTCGTGTATAAGTTCATAAGTCTTAATTCTTTCCAGGTCCGTCGGCTCATAACTTAACGGTCTTATCCTGCTGTAATCATACAAAGGCGAAGCGGGTGATATTTCTGTTTTTCCTCCGACCTTCGGCGCTTCCGGCGCCACAAATTCGCCGGTTCCTCTGTTGGTTCGAATGCTCGGATACGTCAAAACCGTGCCCAAAGCGCTTGGAGCAAGTGTGCTTACGGTGCTCGAAGGCAGATAATAAGGCTGCGGCAAAAACCGTGAATTTGACAGGTTTACCGGTGCAGCTTGCCGAAGAAATGGACCTATATCCTCACTTCCCAGCGGTGCCCCAAAATCCGTCGTTGACCGGTAAGGCACAAGGCCGCGAAATTGCATCCCGCCGCGAACATTGCCGGTAACCGTAAGATTGCCGGCAGCATCAAGCGGGCTTGGCGTTTTCACCAGTCCGCTGCGGACACTGCTCGGCGGAACTGTCGGATTGCCTATCTCATCTTCAATAGCAAAACACCTCGCGCAAAAAAACATCAAAACCAGCAGCGGCAAAACAACAAACTTTTTACCCTGACGTTTTTTCACCATGACCTCTTTATCATTTCCTTTTATATTTCGGTTTTTCTGCCCAGCTCAATTTGCCTGCAAGCGTGTCCCATTGAGTACGCAGCGGATTATTAACAACAAGAAACGCGCCGCTGTGCCTTTCTACCGTAACAACATCGTCAACCTTGAGCGAGCTTAATATTTGACCGTCAAGTATTACAGCAGTTCCTTCATTTATTCTTTGCGGACGGATTTCAATCGAACTATCGGCGCTTATCACAATGGGCCTGAAACTGAAAGTATGCGGACATATCGGCGTAATAACAATCGCTGAAAGGTTTGCCGAAAGTATCGGCCCGCCCGCCGAAAGATTATACGCCGTCGAACCGGTAGGTGTTGATATAACAAGACCGTCACTTACGCAGTCCGCAAGGTTTTGGCCGCTGACGCTTATTTTCAAATCCACCATATTATAATTCGGACCTGCTGTTATTACTACGTCATTGATTGCCGTTGAGCTCAGCTTTTCCCGCATCTTGCCGGCAACGGTGCATTTGAGCATCATCCTCTTTTCTATAAGAGCCGCATCCGAGGTTACCCTGTCAAAAAGTTTTTTCAATTCCTCAATGCTGAACTCAGCCAGAAAGCCGAGCCTGCCGGCATTAACGCCTATGACCGGCACGCTGACGTTGCTCAAATCTCTTGCCGCCGAAAGTATCGTCCCGTCTCCGCCGAAAACAATTGCAAAATCCGCGTCCTTCAGAACATCGACGACGCAATCGCCGCGAAAACAGTTGGCAAGTATCTGTGCGCGTCCTTCGGCAAATTTTGTAAAATCCTCCACTGCCTCAGCTACAAATTCCCGCCGGGCATCCCCGAAAATTATCAGCTTTGGTTTGCGTCCGTCTTTGACCATAATCGTTCTGCCTGAACCTCTTATTAAAGCTTTAAAACTTTTTTTGCAGTTTCGGCAATTTTCTGCGCGCTTAAGCCGCACTCTTTAAACTGCTCAGACCTCTTGTCGACCTGCACAAACTCATCATCGACGCCGAGCACTGTAATTTTTGCCGTATTGAGACCCGCCTTTGCCGCCGCCTCAAGGACTGCCGAACCAAACCCGCCGGCAATGGCGTGGTCTTCTATGGTTATTATACATAAACCATCGGCCAATAATGAAATGATTTTTTTATCTATCGGTTTGGCAAACCGGGCATTTATAACGGTTATATCGATATTATCGGATGTAAGCATTTGGGCGGCTTTTAATGCCTCCATAGCCATACTGCCGTATGCGACTAAAACCAGCTTGTTTTTGCCCTGCCTTAATATAATACTTTTGCCGACCTCAAATGGAGACGAAAAAATATCGGCACAGGTGCTGTCGTCGACATAGTCTTTCGGATACCGTATCGCTACCGGACAGCCGCTGTCAGCGGCAAATTTCAGGGCGCTTTTAAGCTCAATGCCGTTTGCCGGCGAGACAAGCACCATATTCGGCATCGCTCTAAGAAAACCAATATCCATCAGGCCGTGATGGGTGGGTCCGTCCGCTCCGACAAGGCCGGCCCTGTCGATACAGAAAACCACTGGCAGATTCTGCAGCGCAACTTCCTGAAATATCTGGTCGAAACTCCTCTGCAGAAATGTCGAATAAATACAAACAAAAGGTTTTAATCCGAGCTTTGCCTGGCCCGCCGCGATATCCACCGCCGCCGATTCCGCGATGCCGACATCATAATACCGGTCGCCGAACTCCTGCCGGAATGCCGCCAGCCCTGTCCCGTCGGACATCGCCGCGGTAATCGCAACTATTTTTTCATTCTCCTTTGCAAGTTCAACTATCGCTTCAGAAAAACATTCCGTGAAAGATTTACCTGCGGGCGATTTTTCAGACTGCTCGCCGTTGATTTCAAAAGGACCTGTCGAATGAAAACGCGTCGGGTCGTCGTCGGCAGGACTGAAGCCTCTGCCCTTCTTGGTATAAACGTGCAGTATCGCAGGCGTTTCGAGATGTGATACCGCCTTGAAAAGCTGTATCAGAGAGCCGATGTCGTGTCCGTCAACCGGCCCGAAATAAGGGATATTGAGACTTTCAAAAAGCCTGTTCGGCGTAATCGCCATACGCACAGTCCGTTTGAAATTTTCAAGCGCATCTTCCATCTTTTTCCCGAATACCGGCAGATGTTCGAGTATCCTGTTTGTTGTCCTGCGCAAATCCTCATAAGTATGGCTAAGTCTCACTCTTACAAGAAACTGCGCGATAGCCCCCTGCGTCGTATCTATCGCCATTGAATTATCATTAAGCACGATAAGGAGCTGTCTTTTAACCAGTCCGAGATTATTCAACGCCTCGAAATTAAGGCCGTTCACAATACTCGCATCGCCGACGAAGGCGACAATTTTTCCCTTCATGCCGAGCCTCTGTGACGCAAGTGCAATTCCAATCGCGGTTGGAATTGAGCTGCCGGCATGACCGACGGCAAACTGGTCGTATGGACTTTCAGCCGGATTGGGAAATCCGCTGACGCCGTCCTTCTGTCTCAATTTTTGAAATGCTTCTCTCCTGCCTGTTAGTATCTTGTGCGCGTAACATTGATGTCCCACGTCCCACAGAAGTCTGTCCGTGCTGAAATCAAAAACGTAATGCATCGCAATCGTCAGCTCAACAACTCCCAGGTTGCTCGCCAGATGTCCGCCTGTTCGGCTGACCGATTGCGTAATATAAGCCTGCAGTTCAGAAGCAAGCTTATTCAGCTCCTCTGTTGAAAGCTGCTTTAAATCCGTTGGCGAATTAATTTTGTCGAGTATTTCGAACGACACTTTACCCCCACACCAATGCAATAAGCTTCGAATACTGTTTTTTTGATAAAAATTTCGTTTTCATTTTTTTATTCTCATATTCTTTCCCTTAACCAATACATTGGTGTGGGGGTTTTACCTTATTCTACGCAAAAGCAGATAGGCGAGTTCTTTCAGGACGTCTGCCTTTTGGCCAAAAGGCTCAAGAATCCCAATCGCCTCGTCTGCTATTTGGCAAGCCTTCTCTTTTGACTGTTCAAGGCCGAAAATGGACGGATATGTGAGCTTTCCCTGCTTTGCGTCTTTGCCGGCGGTCTTGCCGAGCTGCGTGCTGTTCGAAGAAACATCAAGAATGTCATCTGCAATCTGAAATCCCAGGCCTAGTTTAAGACCGAATCGGCCGAGCAAATCTTTCTGCTCCTCCGATGCGCCTCCGGCGATTGCTCCCAAAAGAGCGGATGCGCAAAACATTTTTGCCGTCTTGTTTATATGAATATTATGCAAATCATCGGAATTGCCGCTCGTGCCGTTTTGTGCCAGCAGGTCGTTAATCTGGCCGGCAACCATACCGGCAGGCCCCGCCGCCTCGGCAAGGGTCTTTATCATTTCAACCGCTTTTGTAGCGTCGCTGATTTTCGTCGATAAAAGTTCAAATGCCATCGTCAAAAGCGCATCGCCGGTCAGGATAGCCGTCGCCTCATCGAAGGCTTTATGGCAGCTCGGCCTGCCCCTGCGAAAATCATCGTCATCCATCGCAGGCAAATCATCATGCACAAGCGAATATGTATGGACCATTTCAATCGCCGCCGCGGCAATCTCAGCATCCTTATTTACTTTGCCTGCCGCAACCTCACAGCACCACAAAACAATCGCCGCCCTCACCCGTTTGCCCGGCGCACCGAGAGTATATTCAATCGCCTCTCTGAGCCTGTCAGGGATACCGCCAAAGTCCTTAATCGCCGCGGCAATCACATCATTGACAAGCTCTGCCTTCTGCTCAAGCGCACCATTGATATCCATTTTTTCTGTTTTTTCAGTCATAAAATCCATACTCTGGCGTTTTTTTCCGAACCTGTTATTATACCTGTTTCCTGGTTTTCTTACAGCCAAATATTAATTGTGGACAAACAAAGAATACTAATTCTGGGCGTAACCGCCGGCGGTAAAGGCAGGCTGGCGTTTGAGTTAGCCAAAAAACTCGACGCTGAAATTCTCAGCATTGACTCAATGAAGGTCTACCGCAGGATGGACATCGGCACCGCCAAACCCTCAAAAGAAGCACAAAGGCAGCTCAATTATCATCTCATTGACGTTGTCGAACCGAGCGAATCCTTCAGCGTTGACAGATTTCTTGACCTCGCAGACCAGGCCGTTAAAGAAATAGAATCTAAAGGAAAACCCATCGTCGCCGTTGGCGGCAGTGCGATGTATATAAAGGCAATGCTCTACGGAATCTTCGAAGGCCCCGGCTCGAACGACCAAATCCGCCGGGAGCTTAAAGAAAAAATTATGCGGACATCGCTTGAAGAATTGCATAAGGAGCTTGCTGCCGTTGACCCCCCTGCCGCCGACAGAATCCATCGCAACGATGAAAAGCGAATAATAAGAGCGTTGGAGGTTTATCAGCTTACCGGAAAACCTATTTCCAGTTTCCAGCAGCAGTTCGATTTGCCCGCACCTAAAGGCGATTGGAAAATTATTGGATTGCGCAGAGAAAAGGACGAGGAAAACAGGCGAATGAATGTGAGAATAAAAAAAATGCTCCAGGAAGGCCTCATCGACGAGGTTAAATCTTTACTTGCTGAAGAAAAGCCGTTAAGCATTCAGGCCCGCAGCGCAATCGGTTACGCCGAAATTATTGATTATCTTGCAGGCAAAGAAACTCTCGAAAAAGCAATTGAGAAGATAAAAATCAACACCCGCCGCTTTGCAAAAGCCCAGCGCACCTGGTTCAAAACCTTCAAAAACGTTAACTGGCTCGATATCAGTGAAGATGACACCATCGAACAGATTCTTGCAAAAATTGTTTAGCCGCCGCCGGCAACTTGTCTCGACGAAGTCTTTGGCGAAGGCGGACAGCGGCGTGTTTATCTTTTCACACCCTTCTTACCCTTCACACCTTTTTTACTTTTCTCCTGCTCACCAATCCAAAATCGGCAATCCAAAATCTAAAATTGACATCTCCGCCTTCTCCTGTCTTTCTGCTTCCTGATTTTTTCTGATTTTTTCGCTTCTGGGCTTTCTTTTCCCAGTAATTTATTCTCCAGCAGTTCACACATTTGCTTTCTCGCGTAATAACGGTTCAGTCCCTGGCTGCGGCTCTTTTGAACCTTGACTGCCAGCCCGCTGGGAATATGCTTCAAATGGACACAGGTGGAACTTTTATTGACTTTCTGTCCTCCTGCTCCACTGCTTCGAACGAATGTTTCTTCAATATCATTCTCGAGCAGATTGCAGTTATGCATACGCTGCTCAAGCTCTCGCGCCTTTCGCTCGGTTATTCCAAAATTTAACATGTATCCTGCCTGCCCCGTGAGATGCGCCAATTGACTTCTTGAAGATACTTAAGCTATCTCATCGGGGTAATCCCAAAATTAATCATATATCTTGCCTATAACTCTGGAGCAGGATTCACCTGTACACGGATTTCCCCATCCCAAGCGAATTCCTTAAAGAGTTTCTCTGGCGCTGGATTCGCCATGTGTATATCATTATTTATTGAGTAATAAGAATCTAATGTTCCGCGCGGTGTAATTACATAATGCAATACATGATGTGGGCTACCCGATAGTCCCTTTGGAAGTAAATGCTTTGGCGCATACGTTACAAGCAATTCTTCATCAATGACAAGGTGTGCCAGTTTGGGCTCGTCGAACACGCTTGCCGCGAGTAGAAAATCGTCACGATGGATGATCGGCAACCTCACTTTTTGGTTCAGAATCGGTGATTCCACGAGTAGATACCCGTAGGGCTTGGGTGAACTTAGTGGCTTAACTTGGTTGTTTTGTCCAATCGTTGTGCCATCTCTATCAAACTCAAAAACGCGGAACACATGACGTACGATGTCGGCCCAAGAGATCTCACGGCCAATCTCCGGAATAATGTCACGCACATCAATACCTGTCGCTTCTTTAAATTTTATCCGCTGTCGTTCCTGCGCCGTAGTAATTCGCTGCACAGCCGATTCTTTATCACCTTTTCGTAAATCCTCCTGAAGCAAAGAACCTTCTTCAGGGGTTAGCCCAAAATTCTTAACAGTCTCATTTATTTTACTTTTATTAAATTTTGCCATTGCCCAAAGGAGTGATACTGCCCAAATAAATGCGATGAAATTAATTACTTTAGTTATGTTCAACAGAATAATAATCGGGCTTCCGTATGAAGGTGAGGCAATACCTTGAAATACCGATAATATAAAAAGAATAACAGCCGAAGATGCAAGTATTATTGATACGTATCTCGCTCCTTTCCATAAGCGGACTGTTGCGATAATTATGAACACAATTACTGCTATTTCGGATATAGCACTCAAGGCAATTGGGAACTTTAAATTTCCTTCAAGATCTGTCGCAGATGTTATAACTGATAATATATACGATCCTATACCGAGGATTGCGATTGTTTTATTTTTCATATTATTTTAATAATTCCTCATTCGTAAATTAATCAGTGGCCGTTTACCTGTTTTTTATTTTTAATTTTCTGTTGTTGCAGTTCCTCGATGCTTGTCCGCCTCCGGCAGATTTACCCGCCGTTGCTTCTTTATTAAATTCAGGTCTCGGCCAATTGTCGGCTGATATCTGATAACCGATAACTGCGTTTCTGTCTTCACCAAAATTCTACTCTTTTTCTTTTCAAACTCAACCGATTTGTCGCGGTAACTTGTCCGTCGGTAATTTTGAAAACAGAATCAGTGTAATCAGCGTTTAAAATAAATTCTGACTCCGTTTTGTGCTCTTCGCACAAAATGCGCAAGTTCTGCTCTGACGCGTTTCGAAAAACAGGGCAAATCATGGTAAAAAAATCAAAAAAAATGAAAATCTGTGGAAAATATTCAAAAATAATCAAAAATTTTAAAAAATCCTATAAATCCTTATCCTTAAAAGTGTTATAGCAGTTTTTTTCGCTCCCCTTATGTTTTCTAAAAATTTATATAAAGCATTTATTTAGAATTGGTTATAACAATTTTCTCTCTATTTTCCTCAACTCCATTTTTCGCAACAAAAATTACCCGAAAAACGCTCATAACTCCTTTATTTTTTCATTTTGTAAACCCCTATTCTTGCTTTCGCAGAAAGCATAGGGGGTGGATTTTTCAACATAACTCCTTATTTTTCGTAGTTCCAATTTTTGAAATTTTTGAATTTTGGTAATTCGAATTTGTTTCGGATTTCGTGCTTCGGATTTCGGATTTTTTGTCTTTGCCCCTTCTTTCCTACCCTCGGTTCTGAGATCGTTCGTGTTTAGCCCCAAAAGTACCCATTTTTGGGGGGGTTGCAGGATTTTAAAATGGGTCCTGCAAAAGTCAGTTCTTCGGCTGTCTAATCCTCTTGCAAAAGTGGTCTTTCGATTGTAAAGTAAGCTCAAACGCCTGTTTAGCGTTAAAAAAAATAGTTTGTAACATCTTGTAAAATATATAGTTGCGTCTGTAGCTCAATTGGATAGAGCATTGGTCTACGGAACCAAAGGTTGCAGGTTCGAGTCCCGCCAGACGCGTTTGTTTATCTTGGTTTGTCGTAATTGGCGCAGAAAAATTGGCCGATATAATATGAAAAGACTTTTAGTCTTTAACATATAACTTTTTTGAAATGCAGAACTTATGGAAACAAGCAGGGATTTTTCAAAGCATATTCTTGAAAAGGCTTCTTCGCTTTTCAAGCACATTGTTTTGCCTGAAGGCGGTGATGAGCGGACGATTGAGGCCGCAAAAAAAATCATAACTCTAAAGACGGCAAGGCTTACCATTCTCGGCGACGAAAAGCAAATCGCAGGCGCCCTTAAAAATCTCGGTGTCAGTTCAAACGACATTAATATTATAAATAATCAAACCAGCCAGAAGCTAAAAGACTACGCGGACCAGTTTTACCAACTCCGTAAAAGCAAAGGAGTTACGCCTGATAGCGCGCTCAAAATCGTAAAAGATATGGTTTACTTTGGCACGATGATGGTAAAAAACGGCGAAGTTGACGGTCTCGTTTCCGGCGCGACTCATTCAACAGCGGACACCGTAAGACCTGCTCTGCAAATCATTAAGGCCGCCAAAGGTATCAAGACTGTTTCGAGTATGTTTTTTATGACAAACAGTAAAATGACAATCCTGTATGCAGACTGCGGCCTTAACGAGGACCCCGATGCCGAACAGATTGCTGACATTACACTTGCGACAGCTCGAACTGCAAAGCAGTTCGGCATTTTGCCGAAAATTGCGCTTTTGTCTTACTCAACAAAAGGCTCTGCAGGCGGCCCGGGACCTGAAAGAATGAAAAAAGCAGCAGAACTTGCGAAGGAAAAACTTGCTAAAGAATTTGACGGCCAATACTTAATCGACGGCGAATTACAGTTCGACGCCGCATTTGTGCCGAAAGTCGCTGCGAAAAAATGTCCCGACAGCCCGCTAAAAGGCCAGGCTAACGTATTTATTTTCCCGGACTTAGGAGCAGGAAATATCTGCTACAAAATGACAGAAAGATTAGGAGAATTCAATGCTTACGGCCCGATTTTGCAGGGCCTTGCAAAACCTGTCAACGACCTTTCCCGCGGCTGCAACAGCGACGATATCGTCGCAGCAGTTGCAATAACAGCGATACAGGCAAATGGCTGAAACAAGATTTGTCATTCATAAACACACACGAGAGGGTCAGGTTCACTGGGATTTAATGATTGAATTCGGTGATAAACTCAAAACCTGGCGGCTTGAAAACCCGCCGGAGAAATTAGCAACAGAAACAACAAAAGCTACTCCAATTTTCGACCACGACAAAAAATTTCTCACCTATCAATGCCCCGTCAACAACGGCAAAGGAACTGTTGAAATAGTTGACGAGGGAAACTGTACAATTGAATTGACAGCCGAGATTAATATGAAGATAAATTTCCAAGGTAAGATATTGGGAGAGGTTTTTAGACTTTTTCAGCAGGAAAATAACTGGTTCTTTGAACTGGTTTTTCCTATCGGAAAAGGCGAGTAGAAACTATTTTTTATTTTTCAGATATTCGTTAATAGCAGCGGCGGCGGTGCGGCCCTGGCCCATAGCTAAAATTACCGTTGCGGCACCGAGCACGATATCACCGCCGGCGTAAACGCCTTCAAGAGAAGTTTTGCAATTTTCATCAACTATTATATTGCCCCATTTGTTCAAATTCAGGCCCGGCGTTGTCTGGCCGATAAGCGGATTTGCACCGTTGCCGATTGCGACAACCACAGCATCAACTTCAATTTGAAATTCCGAGCCTGGTATCGGCACAGGGCGGCGCCGGCCGGATGAATCAGGTTCGCCAAGCTCATATTTTAAACATTCAATCGCCGCAACCAGACCATCGCTATTGCCGATAATTCTTTTTGGATTCTGCAGGAGGTGAAATTCAATGCCTTCATCTTTCGCATTGTGAACTTCCTCCACGCGAGCGGGCATTTCTTTTTCGCTTCGGCGATAGACAAGATACACCTTTTCAGCGCCAAGCCTGACGGCTGTTCTGGCGGCATCCATCGCAACGTTTCCACCGCCGATGACGGCCACCTTTTTCGATTTTGCCATCGGCGTATCGGCCCCTTTGCCGAAATCATAAGCGCGCATCAGATTCGCACGGGTCAGATATTCATTTGCGCTATAAACGCCGACGAGGTGTTCGCCTTCGATATCCATAAATACCGGCAGGCCTGCGCCTACGCCTATATAAACGGCCTTAAAGCCGTCTTCTTCCATAAGCTGTTTTATCGTTCTTGTTCTGCCGACAATAAAATTGCAGACGATTTTTACGCCCATACTTTTAAGCTGGTCGATTTCCTCCTGCACAAGCGCCTTTGGCAGCCTGAATTCGGGAATGCCGTAAACCATCACGCCGCCGGGCTTGTGAAAGGCCTCGAATATTGTTACATCGTGGCCGGCTTTCCGCAGTTCGGTAGCGGCAACGATTCCGCCGGGGCCTGAACCTATGATTGCGACTTTTTTTCCTGTCTCGGCTGCAACGGCCGGAGTTGACTCGTCGTGGAATTTTTTGCCCCAGTCGGCTACGAATCTTTCGAGCCTGCCTATTGAGACAGACATATCGACTGTCTTAAATTTTTTTCCGACCGTGCAGGGAAGCTGGCACTGCACTTCCTGCGGACAGACCCTTCCGCAGACGGCGGGAAGTAGTGAACTTTCCTTGATTATATCAAGCGCTTTTTTGAAATTACCCTCGATAATTTCAGCGATGAAATCTTTTATCCTTATTATTACGGGGCAGCCGGGGACGCATGGAGCGTTTTTACAGCCCAGACACCGCAGAGCTTCGAGGCGGGCCTGTGTTTCGGTAAACCCGAGAGCTACTTCATTGACGTTCTTTCGCCGTTTTACAGGGTCCTGCAGAGGCATCGGCTGCGGCGGGATATTGTATCGGTCAGACGGTTTAAGTGTTCCATTTCGGTGCTTTTGCAACAGTTCATCGAGAAGTTTTTTCTGGTCAGTCTGATTCACGATATTTCCCAAGGCCGCTTTTGCATTTATGTTTCTTGTATTCTTCAATCGCCTGTTGTTCCTGTTTTTTGTAGGCCTGCATTCTTTTCATCATCAAATCAAAATTAACCTGATGGGCGTCAAATTCCGGGCCGTCAACGCAGACGAATTTTGTTTTTCCGGCTATTTCAACCCGGCATCCGCCGCACATTCCGGTACCGTCAACCATAATTGTATTAAGCGAAACAACGGTCGGGACATTATATTTTTTTGTAACTTCGCTGCAGAACTTCATCATTATTGCCGGCCCTATCGCGACAACAAGGTCGGGTTTTGGTGTCTTTTGACAAACCTCCCCAAGCGGCTCTGTTACGAGCGCCTTTTTGCCGTAAGAGCCGTCATCTGTAACCACAATCAATTCATTGCTTATGGTCTTGAATTCGTCCTCAAGAATTAAAAGTTCTTTTGTTCTTGCGCCGAGGATGCTGACAACTTTATTGCCAGCTTGTTTAATTGCAGCTGCTATGGGCAAAAGCGGCGCATTACCAATGCCGCCGCCAACGCAGACAACAGTTCCGAATTTTTCGATATGAGTAGGCCTGCCCAAAGGACCGAGGATATTTTCCACGCTGTCGCCAACCCTAAGCTCCGCAAGTTCAGCGGTACTTTTGCCGACAGCCTGCCAGATAAGGCGGATTGTCCCTTTTTTGGCATCAGAGCCGGCTATTGTCAGAGGAATCCTCTCACTGTAAGCCGCTCGCAGACAGACAATAACAAACTGGCCGGGTTTGGCGGCAGAGGCCACCAACGGAGCCTCAATATCGGCCATAAAGACATTAGAACATAACTGCTTTTTTGACAATAACTTATGAGACAATTTAGCTGCTCTTTACCTGAATTTTATTTAAAAAGCGGGATTATTGCCGATTTTGGCGCATTGGTCAAGCAATTAAACCACCTTTCTCTTATACTGCCATAGTCAGGAAAAAAAACTGATTTTTTTACTATTTTTCAGTATTTTAACTTCAAAAATCCTGTAAAAAAGTGCTTGCCGAATAGAAGTCGTTACTGTATAGTGGTTTGCAGTTTTTAACAAACCGATTTTTGTAACTCTCTGCTGATACGAGGTATACTATGGCAACAATAACGAAGAAAGAATTAATTGACCGGATTTCGGAACAGACACAGGCGAAAAGGGTAGTGGTCAAGCGGGTTGTTCAATCCTTCCTCGATGAAATCGTTTCGGAGCTGAGCAACAGCAACCGACTGGAATTCCGAGACTTCGGAGTATTCGAGGTCCGCACACGTGAGGCCCGTGTCGCACAGAATCCCAAGACTCTCGAAAGAGTAAAGGTTCCCGCCAAGCGTACGGTAAAATTCAAGATGGGCCGATTGATGAAAGAAAAACTGAGTGACAGAGTCACTTCAGGGTAATAACAGGTATAATCTCAGCATCAAATATTTAAACGAACCTGTCTGCCGGAAGTCCGGCGGAAAGGCAAGGTTGTTTAAGGAGCACTCGAATGGCTGAGGGAGTTGTTAAGTGGTTTGACCCGCAGAAGGGTTATGGCTTTATCGAAGCCGCCGGCCAGCCCGATGTATTCGTGCATCACACGAGCTTCAAGACAAAAGGGCTTCGAACACTCAACCAGGGCGACAAGGTCAGCTACGAAGTAGTCCAGGGCGAAAAAGGGCCCCGAGCCGAAGCAGTGGTAGTTTTGAAATAAACTTGCAAAAACCTTTTTTGTTATTAAACAGTTAATGGTTTTAGCGAGGAGGAAATGGCTTTGACCGAATTACAATCAGCTTTGAACTGCAACGTGCTTGTGCTCAACAAGCATTATATGCCGCTGCGCATCATAGGCGTCAAAAGAGCTTTATGTATGCTGTGCAGACAACTCGCCGAGGTCATATCATACGAACAGGGCCAGTATTATAACTACGATTTTGCCGAATGGAGAGACATCAGCCAGATAAAAAGGTCATTCGAGCCGGATGAGCATGACTGGATTTCCACGGTTAATTTTCACATCGCCGTGCCCAGAATTGTTAGGCTTCTGTTTTACGACCGGCTTCCGAGAACTGATGTAAAATTCAACAGACGCAACATATTTGCCCGCGACGCCAATCGATGCCAGTACTGCGGGAAAAAATTTCCGACGACAGAGTTATCTCTCGACCACGTCATACCGAAAAGCTGCGGCGGAACGGCAACATGGGAAAATCTCGTTTGCGCCTGCACTGATTGCAATGCCAGGAAAGGCGGCAGATTGCCGAAGCAGGCCGGTCTTACGCTTGTAAGACAACCTGCAAAACCCAAACGCAACCCGACAATTCATCTTCATTTAAGCAGCGAAAGATACCACAGCTGGAAACAGTTTCTCGACCACGCATACTGGTCTGTCGAACTGACGTAAACAAATCGAGAATTAAATTGTTCTGAAGGCCTGCGGCAGATAATCAAGAATATCCGCAGCAATCAAACTTATTTGACCTTTATCCTTTGCCGCCAAATCTCCCGCAAGGCCGTGAATGTAAACTGCCAGCACAGAGGCACTAAAATTATCAAGACCTTGTCCGCACAGGGCAGCAATAACGCCAGTAAGAACATCACCGGCCCCTGCTGTCGCCATTCCCGGATTGCCGGTAGTATTCACATATATTTTTTCAGAATCAGTAACCACTGTGCCGTGACCTTTGAGCACAATAACAGCTTTGCCGGCACGGGCAAATTCAACAGCGACGGTTTCTCTGTCATCGGGCACAGGTGTTCTTAAAAGCCCCGACCAGAGCCTTTTCATTTCGCCGGGATGAGGAGTAAGAATAACATTTGCTTTGCATATATCCGGCCAATCCCGCAGAACGGCAAGATTATTCAGACCATCGGCGTCTATAACCAGCCTGACTCCATCGAGCCGCAGCAGGTTTTCAAGGACTGTTTTTACGCCGCCGGACACGCCGATGCCGGGGCCAAAAGCAACAACATCATTTTCCTGGGCGGCTTTCAAAACAGTATCGACAGCTTTCGCACTTATTTTCCCCGAAGAATCGTCGGCAAGCGGAATTGTCGTGTAACACGGCTCGATGGCAGCAACAATAGACAGAACGCTTTGCGGCACTGCAAGCCTTACGAGACCTGAGCCGCTTCGAAGCGCGCTTTTTGCCGCAATAGCCGCAGCACCGCTAAAACCCGTACTGCCCGCGATTATGCAGACCTTTCCGAAATCACCTTTGTGAGCGTCCGCTCGGCGTGCGGCCAGTTTCGGTATTTCTGTTATCTTTTGCATAATGTGCCTTTCAATCATTACAGCCGGCTTTTGCTTCAAGTATCATATCGGCAAAAAGACCAGCTTTGTATTTATAATAAGCAAGAGATGCAACCATTACAGCGTTGTCCGTGCAATATTTTTTAGGCGCAACCAGCAAAATTCTGCCGGTTTGTTGCGCCATTTTTTCAAGTTCGCTTCTCAGAACGGTATTGGCTGCGACACCGCCGCCGAGAAGAATGGTTTTTGCTCCGACTTTGTCACAAGCCCTTTCGGTTTTCTTCACAAGAACATCCACCACGGCAGTCTGAAAAGATGCGGCAATATCCGCAATTTCATTTCGGCTCATTTTGTCAACGCGACTTTCCCCCTTCATATCCTGACCCTGACAGTAATAAAGAACAGCAGTTTTTAGGCCGCTGAATGAAAAATCAAGAGAGTCCTTCGCAAGCATTGTTCTTGGAAAATCAATTGCGGCAGGATTGCCGTTTTTTGCAGCTTTTTCAATGCTCGGCCCGCCGGGGTAAGGCAGATTCAAAATCGACGCGACCTTATCAAAGGCCTCGCCCGCTGCATCGTCAATGGTTGAGCCAAGCAGCTGAAGCTCGAGAACATTTTTGCATTCATACAGAATTGTATGCCCACCTGAGACAACAAGTGCCATAGCGGGAAGCTGCAAATCTTTTGTCTCCATCATCGCCGATTGAAGATGAGCGTGGATATGGTTTATTGCAATTAAAGGTTTTTGCCACACGAGTGCAAGTGTTTTTGCCGCGGTTATCCCGACGATAAGTGCAACAGTAAGACCAGGCTGATTTGCAACTGCTATCGCATCTATACTGCTGCCGTCAAGCCCTGACTGTTCGATTGCCTGTTCAACAATCGGGTAAATCTTTTCGATGTGAGCGCGCGATGCGATTTCCGGCACTACGCCGCCGTATTTCTGGTGAAGTTTTATCTGCGAAGAAATAATATTTGAGAGCACCTCTGTTCCATTGCGCACTACCGCGGCAGCGGTCTCATCACAGCTTGTTTCGATACCGAGAATATCGACATCCGTCTTCATCGGACAAAATAATAATGAACTGTATCGGATATGTCAATTTAATCAAAAAATAAAATTGGGGGTGAATCCCAAAGGTCCTCGCCGCTGACATCAGGAAACTCTTTTTGAAGATATGCCTTTTCCTTGTCAATTCTTTCCTGCAAGAGCTCCTGGTCGAAAAGACAGACAAAATATTCTCTTTCTTCCTGATACCAGTCTTTTCTTAAAATGGTGCCGGTCGTTTTAATAACTTCTCCATCATGAAACTTCAAGTTGATTTTGACCCTGACCCCCCGTTTTAATTTCGACGCCTGCGGGTCAAAATCAGAAAAGAAGAACCTGACCGCCTTTGCTGAAATGCCAACCACCTGCGACCGCATATTCAGAACTTGAGGAGCTGCCGCCAGCGGATAAGGGATTCTGGGATACTGACGTCTTTTCTTTTGCCTTCTGTCGGTCTCCCGGCGATTAATAGATAGGCTATCGACAGCATCGAGCTCGTCCCGTCTCCGCCGCTGTTTTCTTCTCTCAAAATCATGCTGTTCCATTAAACAAACTCCATTTCCGGCTTTAAGAATTTTACGGTCGGCGTTCTGATTTTACAAGTATAAAAATCTGCCTTAATATGCTTTTGGCGACTCTGGCAGGCGTAAATCTCAGCGGTGTTAGTTCTGCGGAAACAAGACTGATACGGATGTCATCCGGCGGTGAATCGCCGACAATTTGAATGTTTTGTTTATTTGTGCAGCCAAAACCTATCTTTTCGGCAGTTCTCACTAAAGGCAGCTGCTGCGGCTGCAGGCCTATCAAATCACAACATACGACTTCCGCCGCTATTGGGTCAACGGCTGCGATTATCCAGCCGAGTTTTCTGGGATTTCCTCTTATGGGGCCCGGACCTTCCATCACAACAACAGCATCAATAATCGTCAATACCGGAGCAAGCAGCTTATAAATATCTATCAACATTGTGCAAAAATTATCAAACGTTGCGCCCTTTCTGTAATGCCAGATTGCCTTTGCCTTTCCGCTGACGCAACCAAACATATTTTTGACCGCGATGGTCGCCACGAGCTGCTGATGGGTTTTGAGCTTCGGCAGGTTTATAATCTTGTCAGCCTCGAGCGCGATAGAGCTGATACCTATTTTTGTTCCTGAATGCTCGAGCGTGCATTTTACAGGTTTGCCAAGTTGCCTTACCCTGACGCCGAGTTTCTTTAAAGATTCGACAATGCCGAGGGCCTCCGCACAGGCGGCAGCATTTGCCCATGCCGGAGAATCCGCAACGAACGGTTTTGCACCGAAATCGAGAAGAATTTTCGCAAGCTCTATAATTACGGCAGGGTCAGTCTGAACGGCGCAGCCGGCAGAGCGGGGGGCTATCATATTAGGCTTTATAAGAACCTTATCACCCCTGGCTATAAAAGCATCAATGCCGCCGTGAAGATTAAAATGTTTCAGCAATGCGGCCTGCACCTTCACATGGTCATAATCATCACATCTTGTAAGCGAAACTTTTACTTGTGCCATTCCGTAAGATTTTAACGTTATATCCGCCAGCTTCAAGAAATTGTTTTCGAGACCGCTTTATCAGTGTTATAATATGCCGTAAATGAAAGAGCTTTTAAAAAAACTTGTCCAGGCAAAATCCACGCCGGACGTCGGCGAAGCCGACTGCGCCAATGTGCTGGCCGATTTTTTTCTTGCGGCCGGCATAGAACCAAAGGTCGATGTCTGGAACAACAACCGTGCAAATCTAACTGCAAGACTCGAATCTACAGGCCAAAAGAGCGATCTTTTGTTTGTCTGCCATCTTGATGTTGTGCCTGCAGAAAAACAGATTTGGCAGTTTGGCGCCTTTGCGGCAGCAGAACAGGACGGAAAGATATTCGGCAGAGGCTCCTGCGATATGAAGGCCGGCATTACGGCTGCGGCAGTCGCGATGACCGAAATATTCCGCTCTAAAGTTAAATTGAAAGGCGACCTTATCTTTGCCGCTACGGCAGGCGAGGAAACCGACGACGCCGGCATCAAGAGATTCCTCGAATCATTTGCAAAAAGTGATTATGAACTTTGCGGAGCAATTGTGGCGGAGCCGACAAATTTTGAGATTAGCACCGCTCACCGCGGACTCCTATGGCTCGAAATTAAAACAAAAGGCAAAACCGCGCACGGCTCAATGCCGCAACTCGGTATAAACGCGATAGAATCAATGAGATTATTTTTGAACGAGCTTGCAAATTACGATATAACCGCTGAACCCGACAATCTGCTCGGAGCGGCATCAATGAGCGTAAACAGAATCGACGGCGGAAATGCGACCAATATAATCCCAGACAGCTGCATTGCACAAATAGATATTCGAACGCTGCCAAAACAGAATCACAGTCATATAGTCGAGAAAATTGAAGGAATATTTTCAAGACTTTCAGGACAAAACCCCAATTCCCACACCGAATTAAAAATTATCCGCGATGTTGCCGCTCTCGGCACCGACCCTGACTGCCGGTTTGTCAGTCAGCTAAAACAACTTACAAATAAAAGCGGTGTCAAAGCCGCACCTTTTGCGACCGACGCACCTTTTATCGCCCAGTTAAATATTCCCGTGGTTATTTTTGGGCCCGGCAGGCCGGAACTTTGTCACAGGCCGGATGAATACGTTGAAATAAAAGACCTGCAAAAAGGAATAGACCTCTATAAAAAGATTATTCTGCACTTCCTGAGCTGAAGAAATTTGCCGCAGCGTTCTTAATCTTCTTCCGTCGTTTGCTTTTGTTTTGCGTATTGTGCGATAACCATCTGCTGCACATTCGGCGGAACAACTTCATAATGGTTCAGCGTCATTGAATAACTGCCCTGACCGCCGGTAACGCTTTTAAGCTGACTGTCATAGTTTGCAATTTCACTCAGCGGCACCTGTGCCTTTATAACCATCATATTGCCTGCAAGCATATCCTGTCCCTGGACACGCCCTCTTTTGCCGGACAGGTCTCCTGCGATATCGCCGACGTATTCAGCAGGTATGGTAATTTCGATATTAACAATCGGCTCAAGCAAACAAGCTCTTGCCTTTTCTATCGCGTCGATAAAAGCGCCTTTTCCTGCGGCGCGGAACGCGACTTCCTTAGAGTCAACAGGATGATGTTTTCCGTCATAAATGGAAACTTTGATGTCCTGCATTGGAAAGCCGGCGACAACGCCATTGTCCATAACTTCCTGAATACCTTTGACAATCGGAGCTTCATACTGGCCGGGGATTGAACCGCCAAAAACATCCCAGGAGTATTGCATAGGCGGTTCTGAACCTCGCGGTGCCGGCTCAACTCTGAGGTATACTTCGCCGAACTGTCCCGCTCCGCCGGTCTGTTTTTTGTGGCGGTAATGTCCATCAGCCTTTGCTGTAATCGTCTCGCGATATGGTATCTTCGGAGGTTTGGTGTTGACCGTCAGTTTAAATCTCTTTGACATTTTTGAAAGCATAATGCGCAAATGCAGATCTCCCAATCCGCTGATAATAAGTTCCCTGGTCTGCCGGTCGCGGCTGACCTTGAAACACACATCTTCTTCTGTAAGTTTTTCCATCGCTGAGCCTAATTTCTGCTCGTCTCCCTTCGATGCAGGCTCTAAAGCAAGACTGAACATCGGCGACGGCAGCTTCGGCATCTCAAATTTTCCCGTCGCTTTACCATCGTGAATAAGGTCTCCTATCTGGAGCTCTTCGATTTTGGCAAGAGTTACAATGTCTCCTGCGATACCTGCGTTGATTTCACCGATTTCAGCTCCCTGCGTTTTGAGAACATGGCCGGGCCGAATTCCTTTTCTATCGGCATTTCTGAACATTGAGGTATCGCTTTTGAGTGTTCCGCTGAAGATTCTCATAGAGGCGTATTTCATATTTGTGCGAGAGTCAAGGCCAATTCTAAACACAAGTCCGGTCAGAGGCCCGGCCGGGTCGGGTTTACTCTCAACCTTATTTTCTCCCGCAACAAGTCTTGCCGGTTTACACTGAGCCGGCGAAGGAACATAATCAGTTATAAAATTCAGCAATTCAGCTATGCCGATTTCTTTTCTTGCATTTGTAAAAAGAATTGGCACGATAGCACCTTCGATAAGCGCTTTGACAAATATGGACACTATTTTTTCCTGCGATATCTGCTCGCCGCCGAGATATGCCTCCATCAAAGCATCATCGGCTTCGATGGCGCTTTCGATAAGTTCGGTATGAGCCTGGCCAACATCCATAACGGGTGAATCGCCGGAATCGCTTTTGAGGCAGTCTATTACGGCAGACTTGTCCCCAGCAGGCAGATTTGCACACCTGCACTGAGTACCGAAAGTCTGCTGAATATTTTTTATCAGTTCCGGCAGGTCCGCGTTTTCAGCATCGATTTTATTCACAATAATAAGTCTTGGTTTACCGGCGTCAATTGCAGCCTGAAAGAGCCTTCTGGTATTCATTTCAATGCCCGCCGAAGCACTTATAACAACCACACAGCAGTCAGCAGCCGGTATTGAAGTCAGCGCGGCACCGGCGAAATCCGGATAACCCGGGGTGTCAATAAGATTTATGGTTTTGCCGTTATGCGTTGTATGAAGCAAAGCAGAATGTATGGAATGGCCCCTCTCCTTTTCCTCCTCGTCAAAATCCGCAACGGTATTTTTTTCCTCAATAGTGCCTAACCTGTTTGTTTTTCCGGTCTTATGTAATATCGCCTCAGCAAGACTGGTTTTCCCTGCGCTGCCGTGCCCGAGCAATACAACGTTACGAATATCATCAATACCTGCCACGATTAAAACTCCTGAAAAACGTTTAATAACTGCTTAAAAGGAAAGATGATACAACAAAAACAGATTAAGGGCAAGTGGAAATTCATAACGTAACCGAAACACCAGTTAAAAATTGTCAACCAAATCCACCCTCTTTACCGCCCTGCTTATACCGAAGATATAATCTCACTCATAGCCGTATTTTTTCATAAACCACTTCTTTACAATCTGCACCATGAACAAATAAGCAGTAACAATAATGATAAGTGCCAGGAAATACAAAGGCGGCGGAGCAACAAATCCAAAGTATCTCCCCAGCGGTGTAAACGGTATTACCAATCCTATCGTAACTATATAAATAGAGGTAAATAACAAAAACTGGCTGGGCTTACTCTCAATAAAGGGAATCTTGCCTGTGCGAATAATATGTATAACCAGCGTCTGGGTGCAAAGAGATTCCAAAAACCAGCCTGTATGGAAAAGAGCCTGGGAATTTGAATTATTAGCCCGGAAAATATACCACAATACTCCGAAGGTTATAAAATCAAATATGGAACTGATTGGACCAATAACAAGAATAAACTTCCTGATGTAGTCCACGTTCCAGGGTCTTGCCTTCAAAAGATATTCGCTGTCAACCTCATCTGAAGGAATGGCAATTTGTGAGAGGTCGTAAAGAAAATTATTCAAAAGTATCTGTATGGGCAGCATAGGTAAAAACGGCAGGAATAAGCTCGCCCCTGTCATACTAAACATATTGCCGAAATTTGAACTTGCGCCCATTTTGATATATTTGAGAATATTGCCGAAAGTTTTTCTTCCTTCTATCACACCATCTTTAAGAACCAAAAGACTTTTCTGCAAAAGAATTACATCAGCGGACTCCTTGGCAATATCCACTGCATTATCAACTGATATCCCAACGTCCGAGGCTTTCAAAGCAGGCGCATCGTTTATTCCATCCCCCAGATAACCCACAATATGTTTATTTTCGTGCAAGGCATGAATTACCTGCTCTTTCTGCAAAGGCGAAAGTCTTGCAAAAACAGACACGGATTTTACCAACTCCCGGAGCTCTTCGCCGCTTGCTTTTTCCACCTGTTCGCCGGTAACCAAACCTTTGACGTCGATGCCAACATCGCTGCATATTTTCTTCGCCACCAGCTCATTGTCTCCGGTTAAAACCTTAAATTCTATCCCCAAGGACCTTAAGGTCTCGATTGTTTTCTTCGCGGTCGGCCTGGGAGGGTCAAGGAAAGCAATATATCCCTTAAGAATCAGGTCGCATTCGTCATCTTTTGAATATACCTCTTTGCTGTTTTTCATATCCTTATATGCAACCGCCAAAACCCTGAAACCATCCATGCTCAGGCTGTCGTATTCCTCCTTCAAATCCGTAAATATCATCTCGTTCGAATCAAATATTTCGCCGTCCAATTCACATTTTGTGCACCTTTTAAAAATTTCCTCCGGAGCGCCCTTGACAATAATACTGTGTCTGCCGTCAGATTCAACGACCACCGACATTATTTTTCTGGAAAAATCAAAAGGTATCTCATCAATTTTTTTGTATTGCTTTATCTGTAATTCCTCGTGATTCAGAATGGCCTTGTCCAATATATTTTTAAGACCGGTTTGATAAAAACTGCTGATATAAGCAAGTTTCAAAACGTCTTCATTTTCCTGCCTTACAACATCACAATGATTTTCCAGAACAATTTTATCCAGTGTAAGTGTTCCGGTTTTATCAGTGCAAAGAACATCCATAGCACCAAAGTTCTGGATGGAATTCAGGCGTTTGACAATGACTTTTTTTCTCGACATTGCGATTGCACCTTTGGAAAGATTAATCGCAACCAGCATAGGCAGCATTTCAGGGGTAAGGCCGACCGCTACCGCCAGTGAAAAAAGAAGAGCCTCAATAAAATTGTGTTTGGCCCGAGCGTTTATGGCAAAGATAACAACTACAAGAACAACCATAAGGCGAATCATCAGCCATGTAAACTTGTTTATCCCTTTATCAAAACTGGTCTCTACCGGCATAGTGGCGAGTTTTCGCGAAAGTGCGCCAAACTGGGTCGCGAGGCCTGTTTTTACAACCACACCCAAACCCGTCCCGCTCACTACGCTTGAACCCATAAAAGCAATGTTCGTTAATTCGGATGCCGACTTACCCTTTGGCTGAATCGGAGTTGAAACCTTGTCGGCAGGAAAAGATTCGCCTGTCAGAGAAGCCTGATTAATAGACAAATCCTTACAGGAAATAATTCTTAAATCCGCAGGAATCATATCGCCTGCGAACAAATCAACGATATCGCCGGGCACAATCTCCCTGATTTTCACTTCCCTGGACTTGCCGTCGCGCCAGACAGTCGCAGTGGCACGCACCATTTCGCTGAGTCTTTCCGCCTCCCTGCCTGCGCGGTATTCCTGTATAAATGACAAAAATACGCTCATAACCGCCATCAATATAACCAGAACCGCACTGACCTTTTCTCCAAAAAACAGGGAAAACGCTGCGATAATTAAAAGCACAATTACAAGAGGATTTACAAATTTGGAAAAAATCTGAAAAAGAATAGTGCGTTTCTTTTTTCTGGCGGGTTCGTTAAAACCATATTCCAAAAGGCGATTTTCCGCTTCCTGTTCGGCAAGTCCTTTTTCTGAGGTTTCTAATTTCTCAAAAAGAACACCGGCAGTACAGCTTATATAATCAAAATCCCAGGCCTGAGATTTTCTGCCGCCATTTGTTTTAGTTTTATTATAGCTATCCATATTGAACCATTATATGCGAAAAAGCAATTGACAGAATAAAAAAAGAGTTGACTCCCCATATCTCTCCAAAGAAAACCCACAACTGGGGAACCAGGATTTGAACCTGGACTAAATGGTTCAGAGCCACTCGTGCTACCGTTACACTATTCCCCACCGTACTTGTGATTCAGCATTTTTTATATCTGCTGTCCTAAAAAATAGCGGGGGCAGGATTCGAACCTGCGACCTCCGGGTTATGAGCCCGACGAGCTACCAGACTGCTCTACCCCGCGATCAATTTTAACTTATAAAATCTACCAAACCGCGATTGATAAATCAATTACAGTTTAGCACGAATATCAGCGGCAAGTTTTTCAACCCTGCCCTGCGGATATTTATGTGCCGGCCACTGGGTGAAAATACCGTCGCCTGCTTTCCTTGGTATTATATGAAAATGCAAATGCTCAACAAGCTGTCCTGAAGCCCTGCCGTTATTGCACAAAACATTATAACCGTCCGGAGCTAAAACATTAAAAACTGCTCCGGCAACCTTCGGCAAAACCGACCCAATACATGCCACAACCTGCGGCGGACATTCATGCATCCTTGTATAATGCTGTTTAGGGATTATAAGGGTATGCCCGTCGCTTAGAGGCCCGATATCGAGGAACGCCAGCACATTTTCATCCTCGTAAATTTTATTACAAGGTATCTGGCCAGCCGCAATTTTACAGAATATACAATCCTTATCCGCCAATTGTCAGCCTTTCGGTTTTAATCTAAACTGACTTATTCGTTTTTTTTCTCTTCCGGCTTCTGCTTTTCCTCTGCCTGTTCGGCTTTAGCCTTTTTCGCGGCTTTCTTTTTGGAGGCTTTCTTTTTGCTGCTTTTCTGCTCGGTTTCGCCCGTGGTTTCCTGACCGACAAGCTGAAGCAAAACAAGCTGGCCGTTATCGCCCAGTCTCCTTTTGGCAAGTTTAATAATCCTTGTATAGCCGCCGGTTCTGTCGAGATAACGAGGAGCTATTTCGCTGAAAAGCTTTCCAATAATCGTTCCCTTTTTCTCGATTCTGCCGTCCACTTCCTGGACGATATCATGATTCGGCAGCATCGCAAGGGCTCTTCGCCTGGCAGCCAGATTGCCCTTTTTGGCAACAGTTATAAGTTTCTCGATAAAACTCTTTACATGTTTTGCCTTTTGAAGAGTAGTGCTTATGGTCTCATGCTCGAACAGAGCTGCCGCAAGATTCCTTCTCATAGCGATTCTGTGAGCAGAAGTTCTGTTAAGTTGTCCGCCTGCGATTCTATGACGCATATTATTTCACACCTCAAAAAATTATTTATTCCGGAAAATCGGTCATACCTAATGTAAGTCCCAAGTCCGCGAGTTTTCTGACAATTTCGCGAAGACTTGTTTTTCCGAAGCTCCTCATTTTCAGCAGCTGGGCTTCGGTCATTCTGGCTAATTGTCCCACGGTTTCAACGTGAGCGGCCTCAAGGCAGTTGCTTGCTCTGACACTGAGCTCAAGTTCCTGAATCGGCATCTTAAGTTTTTCAGTGAGCTGTTCATCAACTTTTGTTTCCTGCTCGACCTCGGCAAGTTCGGCTTCTTCGATTGTTTCGGCGCCGAGTTCGAAATACTGCACAAACGGATTCACATGCTTTCTCAGAATTTTTCCTGCTTCGACCAGGGCCATTTCGGGAGTAATGGAGCCGTCCGTCCATATTTCGAGGATGAGCCTGTCGTAGTTGGTTTTCTGTCCTACACGTGTATCTTCAGTTTTATAACGAACGCGAACCACCGGCGAATAAACCGCATCGACCTCTATCCTGCCCGCTTCCTGTTCGAATCTGTCGGCCTGTGCCAGCCTCTCGATGGCAGGCGAGTAACCCCTTCCGGTCCCTACCGTCATTTCCATCGAAAATTTCGTATCACGGGTCAGGGTCGCAATCACATGGTCTTTATTTACAATCTCAACGGTGGGGTCGCATTGAATCTGACCGGCCGTCACAGCACCTGCCTTCTGCGCCGATACGGTAATAACCTTCGGTTCCGGCACGGTTTTCCTGACAATAATATTTTTAATGTTGAGAATAATCTCAGTTACATCCTCCTTGATGCCGGGCAGCGAAGTAAATTCGTGGTCTGCACCGGCAATCTTGACGTTTGTCATGGCAGCACCTTCGAGAGAAGAAAGCAGTACGCGTCTTAAACTGTTTCCAATGGTCGTGCCGAATCCATGTTCAAAAGGTTCGACGCGGAACAGACCATATCTGTCGGTCGAAACCTGCTTGTCAAGCTCAACACGAGTAGGAAGTTCAAGACCTCTCCAGGTAATTCTCATTTTCGGCCTCCTTACTATGGGCAATTGTTCTCAGCGATTCTGTCAGGGGCCTTTGCCTTTCAAAACCGCTATCTGTTAATTGCCCGGTTAATAATTATCATAAATCGCTCAATAACGATTAAAATCAAAAGCTATCTCGAACAGAACTCCACAACAAGCTGTTCTTCCACAGGAAATTGTACGTCCTGTCTTGAAGGCAGTGCAACAACAGTGGCCGCAGGGGTGTTCGGGTCAAGCTGCAGCCAGGACTGCGCAGTAAAGTTCGGATTAGTTTCGAGCTGTGTCTTGATTTTCTTTTTGCTCTTTTCCGAAGGTTTAACAGTTAATTTATCACCGATACTCACGGTAAAATCCGGCCTGTCGACCTTTCTGTTATTGACATAAATATGGCCATGCGCAATCAACTGCCTTGCTGATTTTCTCGAAGGCGCAAAGTTAAGCTTGTAAATCACATTATCCAGTCTTCTTTCCAGCAGTCCGAGCAGAACCTCGCCGGTGTTTCCCTTTGTTTTCTCGGCGTTGTGGAAATACCGCATAAACTGTCTTTCTTCCAGTCCGTAATATCGTTTTACCTTCTGCTTTTCACGCAGCCGCACGCCGTAATCGGTGCTTCTTCCGCGTCTCCAGCCGTGCATACCCGGCGCAAGACTTTTCTGACGCTTCTCAATCGGGCATTTGCTGGTTTCACAGCGGATTCCCTTGAGGAACAGTTTCATGCCCTCCCGTCTGCACCGCCTGCAAGACAAATAAAAATCATGTCCCATATCTTAAATTACTCCAAAATATTTTCAGTATTAGACCCTTCTTCTTTTTGGCGGACGGCAGCCGTTATGCGGAATAGGAGTAACATCTTCGATGGAAGAAATTCTCAGGCCTGCCGCCTGCAATGCCGAGATTGCCGATTCCCTGCCGGAACCGGGTCCCTTGACTTTTACTTCAACTTCACGGACACCGAAGCGTTTCGCGGCATTTGCACACTTCGCCGCCGCCTTTTGAGCCGCAAAAGGAGTGCTCTTTCTTGAACCTTTAAAGCCGACCGTGCCTGCCGAATCCCAGCAGATGGTATCGCCTTCGGTATCAGTTATTGTAATCTGAGTATTGTTGAAAGTAGCCTTGATGTGAACAACGGCCTTCGCAACGTTTTTTCTTATTTTTCCCTTAGCCATTTATTACAAAACCTTAAAAAAATTATCCACGCAGTTCTTTTACGCCTTTCTTACCGGCGACTGTCTTTCTTTTTCCTTTTCTTGTGCGAGCGTTGCTTTGAGTCTGCTGACCTCTGACAGGCAGTCCCTTGCGGTGTCTAATCCCGCGGTAGCAACCGATATCCTTAAGCCGTGCGATATTCTGAGCGACATCTCTCCTGAGCTGGCCTTCGACGGTATAATCACGGTCGATTATCTGCGAAATTTTGCTGACCTGGTCTTCAGAGAGTTTGCCGGCATGAACATTGGGGCCAACGCCGACTTCTTTCAGAATTTTCGCTGCGGAGAATCTCCCGATGCCGTGTATATAAGTAAGAGCAATCAGCACCGCTTTTTCATTAGGAATATCAATACCAACTATACGAGGCATAATTTACCTTTCCGACTAATCTATCAGCCTTGTCTTTGTTTGTGGCGCGGGTTGGCCGAGCAGATTACGCGCACCACGCCTTTGCGGCGCACAATCTTGCAGTTTTCGCATATTCTTTTTACTGAACTTCTGACTTTCATAACACACCTTCGACTGTCAATGCCGCATAATTATTCTTCCCTTGCTCAGGTCGTAAGGCGACATTTCGACAGTTACTTTGTCACCTGCAAGGATTCTTATAAAATGCATTCTCATTTTACCGGACACATGCGCTATAATCACATGTTCGCCGGCAAGTTCAACCCTGAACATGGCGTTCGGCAAAGTCTCAAGCACTTTGCCTTCGACTTTTATCGCATCCTTTTTCGGCATACAAAAATTTCAAATTTGAAATTTCAAACTATTTTACGGTGAGCACTTCACAGCCGGTTTCGGTAATGGCTATTGTATGCTCAAAATGAGCCGACGGTTTCCCGTCTCTCGTAACGACCGTCCAGCCGTCATTTAACGTAACTACACTGCTCGTGCCCGCATTGACCATCGGTTCGACTGCAATTATCATTCCCTTCTGCAGCAGGATGTCATTCTTCAAAAGCTCATTGTTGACGAAGTTCTGCACTTTCGGCTCTTCATGCATTTCGGTTCCTATTCCGTGTCCGACAAATTCCGTAACCACTGAAAAACCTGCTGATTCAGCACATTTCTGCATCATACCTGCAATACTGCTCCACTTTACTCCGGCTTTGCTTTGCTGTATCGCGATATCGAGCATTTGTTTTGTTACATCAATCAGCCGCTGCCTGTCGCTGTTGATTTCGCCGATTGCCAGCGTAACAGCGGCATCGGCACAATAGCCGTCAAGCCTGGCACCGAAATCAATGCTGAGAATATCGCCTTCCTGTAGTTTTACCTTTTCCGAAGGTATTCCATGCACAACCTGCTGGTTAATTGAAGCACATATAGCCGCCGGAAAAGCCCTTTTGCCATAAGGGTTTTTGACACCCTTAAAAAGAGCCGTTACTCCGAACTCTTTTGTAACATCTTCGGCTATCCGGTTTAATTCAGCAGTGCTGACCTGCGGGACGGCGGCGTCCTTTAATTTTAAAAGAACTTCAGCGACAACCATGCCGGCCTTTTTTACAAGCTCTATTTCCCTGCGGCTTCGTAAAGTTATCGCCATTTTATTTATCTGGCCGTTATGAGACTATCGAGTTTTTCAAATATCCGGGCTGTTACATCATCTATGGGCCTATCGGCATCAATATTAAATATTTCCTGACCGTTATCGGCGTAGTAACCGACTACGGCAGCAGTTTGTTCGTGATAAGTTTTCAGCCGCATCTTTACAACATCCGGCTTGTCGTCCGGCCTTTGCACAAGTTTCCGGCCCTTGCACTTATCACACCAGCCTTCGGCTTTCGGCTTTAACGTATCAATATGATAAACAGCACCGCATACCGGACAGCTTTTTCTGCCCGTTATGCGTCCGGCGACTACGTTGTCGTCGATAACAAGATTCACGACGGCATCGACTTTTTTCCCTTTTTCTGCCAGCTCTTTATCCAGTTCGGCTGCCTGCACAACCGTGCGAGGAAAACCGTCCAGCACACAATTGCCTCCTGCAGAAGCTATCGCGCCGACCATCATTTCTATTATCAGCCGGTCGGGAACAAGTTTTCCCGAATCCATATATTGCCGGGCCTTTTTTCCCAGCTCTGTTCCGCCGGCCCTTTCGCTTCTTAATATGTCTCCGCTGGACAGATGAGCCAGCCTGTATTTTTCTATAATTCTTTTACACTGCGTTCCTTTTCCTGCTCCCGGCGGACCAAGCAGCACAATTACCATCCTCGCGCCCCCTTTATCCTTCCGGTCGAGCTGAAACCTTCATAGTTTCGCATTATCAGGTTGGCTTCGATTCTCTGCACCATATCCAGAGAAACACTGACTACAATCAGTAAACCTGTTCCGCCAAAAAATGAGGCGACCTGCCAGTCTATATCCAGTCCCGGCATTTGAGAAATGACGGTAGGTACGACTGCTATAATTGACAGAAAGGCGGCCCCGTAAAAGGTAATTCTAATCATAACGGTTTCAAGATATTCAGCGGTTCTGTGTCCCGGCCGAAGACCCGGTATGAAACTTCCTGAGTTGCGGAGATTCTTGGCCATTTCTTTCGGCTGAAACGTGACCGCTGTCCAGAAGTAAGAAAACAGAATTATCAGGCCGATATAAAGCAGATTATATGTATATGCACCGGGATGCAGCGCGGCGTAAATATTTGCCAGAATTGCCGACCTGCTGAACGCTTCTATGCTCAACAATTGGCTGATAACTATCGGCGGAAACTGCATCAGGCTTGAAGCGAAGATAATCGGCATAACGCCGCCGTGATTAATTCTCAGCGGCAGATAATGTCTTTGACCGCCATACATCCGCATTCCACGCATCTGCTTTGCCTGCTGAATCGGTATTCTTCTCTGCCCCTGCGTTATGAGTATCGCTCCTGCAACGACAAATACGAATGCTATTAATAGAAACAGTATTTTTGCAGGCCCGTAAGTACCGCTTGCCGTTCCGGCACCAACTGCAAACGAGGTGTTTTCCGTGACTCTGGCAATTGTGCCGGGCATTCTTGCAAGGATACCTGCCATAATCAGCAGGCTTATGCCGTTTCCGATGCCGTATTCATCGATTTGTTCGCCGAGCCACATCATAAAGATAGTGCCTGCCGTCATTCCTATAGTGCCCGCGACAATGCCGATGGTTTCCATCCCGGGATAAATATACGGCCGCATCACTTTCAGGTACATCATCGACTGTACTATGCATATCGGCACGGTAAGGTACCGTGTATATTCCTGGATTTTTTTATAGCCTGTCTGCCCTTCTTCCTTCAGCTTTTTAAGCGAAGGCATCACTTCTCCCAGCAGCATCAATATAATCGAGCTTGTGATGTAAGGCATAATACCGAGCCCGAAGAGGCTGCTTCTTCTTAATTCTCCGCCGCTGAGCATTTCCAGATGTTCCAGGGCCCTGCCGAGAGGACTGCTCTGGTCGCGCTGTGAAGCGGCCCCGATCATCAACTGCTGGTTAATAGCCGGCAGCGATATATGAAACCCAACCCTGTAAATAATCAGGAGCGCTATGGTAAAAAGCACCTTGTTCCGCAGGTCGGGAATCTTGAAAATATTTACAGCAGCACTAAACATTTATTTTTCCTGTCAATTTATGCAACCACTCTTACAGCACCGCCGCAGCTTAAAATTTTGTCATGCGCGGCTTTGCTGAATTTATGGACACTTACATCAAGTTTTTTTGTCAGCTCGCCGTCTCCGAGGACTTTAACTTTGCTGCTGGCGCTGTGCACAAGCCCCACAGAAAACAGACTCCCGACGTCAATTACAGAACCGTCTTCAAACCTGTCGAGCTGTGAAACATTTATTATCTCGTATCTTCTAATAAACTGATAGTTGCTGAAGCCTCGCTTCGGCAGTCTTCTGAACAGCGGCATTTGTCCGCCTTCATATCCTATCTTTCCGCCGGCGCCGCTTCGGCTCAGGCTCCCTTTGTGACCTTTGCCGCTGGTTTTGCCGTGTCCGCTGCCCGGTCCCCTGCCGATTCTTTTTCGTTGTTTCTTCCTGCCTACTATTGAAGTTATTTCATGACTCAACATGATTCTCTCACCACCTTTTTACTGCCTGGATGGCCACTCCGCGAAGCTGCTCGACTGACTCGGGACTGCGAAGTTTCAACAAGCCGTCCATTGTGGCCTTAACAACATTTTTGGTCGTCGTGCTGCCGTAAACTTTTGTCAGCACATCATGCACACCGGCCAGTTCCAGCACCGCTCTGGCACTGGCGCCGGCAATAACACCGGTTCCCGGACTTGCCGGTATTATTGTTATCTTTGTTGCACTGAATCTGCCGAAAACCTGATGCGGTATGGTCTGGCCGTCAAGAGCCACTCTTTTAAGATTTTTTTTGGCGTCTTTAATGGCCTTGTCGACGGCCATCGGAACTTCTTTTGCCTTTCCGTAACCGATTCCCACGGTGCCGGCCCTGTTGCCGACAGCAACCATAGCGCCAAAACTAAATCGTCTTCCGCCCTTGACTACCTTTGCACAGCGAAAAATCTTTATCACATTTTCCTCAACGGGACTTTCCTGAGCAGTAATTATTTTCGACTCTTCAGCCAATTTGTTATCTCCAAAATCCGGTTATCCGCTACCTTATCTAAAGTTCACCTGTTAAAAAATCAGACCTGCCTGCCTTGCTGCTTCGGCAAGCGCCTTTACCCTTCCGTGATACTTGAACCTGTTTCTGTCAAACTTTACGGTCTTGATTCCGACCTGTATTGCCTGTTTTGCAATTTCATTCCCGACAATCTTTGCCGCCTCAATATTTCTTGTTTTGTTCAGCCCGTCGCGCAGCGATTTGCTCCTTGTATTTGCCGAGGCAAGCGTTACACCTGCGATATCATCGACAATTTGCGCGTATATATGCCGGTTCGAGCGGAAAACACTCAGGCGGGGCCTGTCCGGCGTACCAACCAGCTTTTTGTGTACTCTCAGTTTTCTTCTAAGTCTCGCCTTTTTTATCCTGTCAATCAGCATATGCAAATCTCAATAAATATCATAATTATTATTACGTCGTCGTAGCGCCGACAATCGCCTTGCCGACTTTCCTGCGAATACGCTCGCCGGCGTATCGAACACCCTTGCCCTGATAAGGCTCAGGCGGCTTTGCCTTTCTTATATTGGCGGCAAACTCTCCGAGTTCCTGTTTGTCGTATCCTGCCAGTGTAAATTTCGCAGGCGTTTCGTTGCCTTTTGTCGCCGGTACATCTATCCGAACTTTTACGCTCTTCGGTATCTTCATCTCGACAGGATGGCTGAAGCCCACCTGCATAACCAGTTTGCCGCTCTGTTCTTTCACACCGTAACCGCTGCCGTAAATTTCCATTTTCTTTTCGTATCCCTTGCTTACGCCGGTTACCATATTGTTAATCAGCGCTCTTGTAGTCCCGTGCAGCGCTTTTTCAGTCCGGCCCTGGCCGGAAGGATTTTCCACAACAACTTTATTGCTCTGACTGTCAATTTTTACGCTTATCTTCGGATGACATTTCATCTCAACAGCGCCTTTGGGCCCGCTTACCTTGATTATCTGGCCGGAAATTTCAACTTTTACGCCGGCCGGTATGTCAATCGGTTTTTTGCCTATTCTGCTCATCAGTTCACCGTGCAAATTACTTCGCCGCCGAAATTTTCGGCCCGGCATTGTTTGTCCGTCATCACACCTTTGCTCGTAGAGACAATGGCGATTCCCATTCCATTCATAACATAAGGCAAAGACTTGACAGAGCTGTAAATTCTTCTTCCGGTCTTGCTTATCCTTTTAATTTCGGTTATCGCCGGCGTTCCGTCGGGAGCATATTTAAGCGTTATTCTGAGTATTCCCTGGCCTGTAGCATCATCAATTTTGTCGAAATCGCTGATATAACCTTCATTTTTCAGCACTTCAGCGACGCCTCGACAGACCTTTGATGCCCTGACCGTAACACTTTCCTTTCCGACTCGTTCGGCGTTTCTTATTCTTGTAAGCATATCTGCTATCGGGTCACTATGCATTTGACCAATCCTGTAAAAAAGAATTATAATTATTTATCCGTTTACCAGCTTGCCTTCTTCAGTCCCGGGATTTTGCCTTCGCCTGCAAGTTTTCTCAGGCAGAGCCGGCAGATTTTGAACTTTTTGTAGACCGCGTGGCTTCTGCCGCAGATTTCGCACCGCGTATAAGCCCTTGTCCTGAATTTAGGCTTTTTTTTGCATTTATTTCTCAGAGCTTTTGTACTCATTCGCTACTCCCTGAATGGCATACCGAACATCTTGAGCAGTTCTTTTGATTCGTCGTCGGTTTTGGCTGTTGTAACAAAAGTTATATTCATACCCTGTGTGGATTGCACCTTTGCAGGGTCTATTTCCGGAAATACCGTCTGTTCACTCATGCCAAGTGAATAATTTCCCTTTCTGTCAAAGCTGCCCGGGCTCAAACCTCTGAAGTCTTTTACTCTCGGTATCGCCAGGTTGATGAGTCTGTCCATAAATTCGTACATTCTCTGGCCTCGCAGTGTTACCTTCAGGCCTATCTGGTCCCCTTCTCTGAGCTTGAAGTTGGAAACGCTCTTCTTGGCCCGGCAGACAAGCGGTTTTTGCCCGGTAATCATCATCAAATCCTGCAGGGCGATTTCGATAAATTTTTTGTCCTGCGTGGCTTTACCTATGCCCATCGACACAACCACTTTCTGCATCTTCGGCACTGCCATTATACTCTTATAGCTGTATCTTTCCCGCAGAGCGGGAACTATCTTCGATTTATACAGGTCTTTTAACCTTGCCATACTAAAAACCTTTTATGCTGACAGTTAATCAGCTTTCCTGACTACTCCTATTTCTGTTCCGTCGACACTGACGCGTTTTTTTTCGCCTCTTTTGTCGACGACAAATTTTACTTTTGTGCCTTTTGAAGTCTTCGGGTTTACCGGCAGAACATTGCTTATATGTAAGGGCTGTTCAATCTGTATTCTGCCGCCCTGCGGGTACTTTCGGCTGGGCTTTACGTGTCTGTAACGCCTGTTCACTCCTTCGACGGCGACCCTGTTCTTCGAAGGCATAACATACATCACCTTGCCGACTGTCCCTCTGGCCTCACCGGTTATGACTTCAACCATATCGCCTTTTTTAACATGTCTTGCCATACTTATCCGCTTTCACATCCACAGGATGTTTTTTATACAACCTCGCTTGCAAGAGAAACAATCTTCATAAAGTTTTTTTCTCTCAATTCCCTTGCGACTGCGCCGAAAACTCTGGTGCCGACCGGGTTGCCTTCGGCGTCAATGATTACCGCAGCGTTGCTGTCAAACCTGACATAGCTGCCGTCGGCCCTTCTGACAGATTTTTTTGTCCTTATTATGACGCATCTGTAAACCTTTTTTCTGTCAAGCTGGCAGCTCGGCAGCACTTTTTTTATCGCTATGCACACAATGTCGCCTATCGTGGCGGTCACTCGCGTGCTTTTGCCTTTCCTGGCGGAGCTTCTGCCGGGAACCAGAATACATTGTGCCAGCCTCACGCCGGAATTATCGGCAATATCCAACATTGTTTCCTGCTGAATCAACGCTTTATCCTTTACAGTAAATCCTTTTCAACCGCCTTTTGAACGATTTTGCTCAGACGCCAGCTTTTTGTCTTGCTCATGGGTCTGCACTCGATAACTTCGACGACATCACCGACCTGAGCCTGGTTTTTGTCGTCATGAACGCTCAGTTTCGTACGTCTGTTCATATATTTCCCATAAACAGGATGTTTCACCCTGTAATTAAGCACGACTCTGATGCTTTTATCTCCGCTGCGGCTGATAACGGTGCCGCTGACGGTCCTTTTTTGTTTTCTCTTGTCTTCCATTTATTTTTTGCCCTTTAACTGGCTTTCCCTGATAACTGTCTTGAGCCTTGCGATATCTCGCTTTATATTTCGAAGCAGGCGCGTATTCTCGAGCTTTTCTGTTACGGCCCTTGTTCGAAGGTCGAACAACTGCTTTTCGAGATCCTCAAGCTCCTTCTGCCATTCATCCTGTCTCATTTCCCGTATTTCTGAAGCCTTCATCAAACCACCTTATCCAACAGTATGTCCTCTTGTGATGAATCTGCACTTTACCGGCATTTTGTGAGAGACTCTTACCAGAGCCTTTTTTGCGACGCCTTCGCTGACGCCGCCGATTTCAAACATAACCATACCCGGCTTTACACATGCAACCCATTGTTCAACTTCGGCTTTTCCTTTTCCCATTCTTGTCTCAAGCGGTTTTTTGGTTATGGACTTATGCGGGAAAATTCTTATATATACCTTTCCTACTCTTTGCAGGAAGTGGTTGGCAGCAACTCTACCGGCCTCAATCTGCCTTCCCGTCACCCAGCTTGTCTCCAAAGACTGCAGACCATATTCGCCAAAGGCTACATAATTCATCCTTGAGGCATTCCCTTTCATTTTGCCTCTCTGGCTTTTTCTATATTTAACTCTTTTCGGCATAAGTGCCATAACTGTACCTCGCCTTTATTTATTCCTGTTTATCCTGCTTTTTCGTCTCTGCGGAATCGCCGGCATTAGTGTCATTTTTCGCGGTCTCGCCGGGAGCCTTCGCAGCAGCCGGCGCCGATTTCGCCTGACCTCTCAAAGACCTTGGTCTTCGAAGCGGCTTTCTGGCGGCTTGCTCTTCCGGCTGTTGTCCGTATTTGCCTTTATAAATCCAAACCTTGATTCCGATGGTTCCATAAGTTGTTACGGCACTCACCGCAGCATAATCGACATCCGCATCGATAGTATGCAGCGGAATACTGCCTATCATCTGAGTTTCTTTTCTTGCCATTTCAGCGCCGCCGAGTCTTCCTGAGCAGATAACTTTGACTCCCTTCGCGCCGGCCTGCATGGCCAGCTCGCACTGCTGCTTCATGACTTTTCGGAACGCAACGCGCTTTTTCATCTGCGCGCCGACGGCTTCGCCGGCAAGCCTCGCATCGAGTGCGGGCTCTTTGATTTCGATAACATTTATTGCAACTTGTCGGTTAATAAGAGTCTCAAGGTCCTGCCTGAGCTTGTCCACCTCGGCGCCTCGCGGCCCGATTACGATGCCCGGCCTTGCAGTGTGAAGAGTAATCTTCACATCGTTCCTTGTTCTTGCTATCTCAACTTTTGAGACGGCAGCGAATGGCGGCTGTCTGTTGAACTTCCTGTCTATATATTCTCGAATCCGGTGGTCTTCAACCAGCATCTGACCGTAATTGGCTTTAGGAGCAAACCATGTGCTCTGCCACGGCAGTCTTATGCCGGTCCTGAAACCTATCGGTTGAACCTTTTGACCCATATCAAATTCCTGCAATACCTTTCAAATCTTTCGCTGTATCTTTACATTTCAGTCACAGTAACATGAATATGACTGGCCATTTTCCTGAGAGAATACGCCTTGCCTCTGTCCTTTGCTATCCATCTTTTTGTGCCGATTCTGACTCCTGCGCCGTCAACCCGAGCCTGGCAGACATAAAGATTTTCGACATCTGCGGCATCCTCATCAGCATTTGCGATAGCGCTCTTGAGCGCCTTTTGCACCATCCCAGATGCTCTTTTTCTTGTAAACTTGAGCAAATCAATCGCTTCCTGTGCCTTTCTGCCGGCAATAAGCTGCGTAACGAGCATTGCCTTTCTTGGCGTAGTCGGCGCATATTTTACTGAGCACTTCCACTCCGAAATATTGGCGGCTTCTACCCCGAAGGCCGAGGCGAGCGCTTCAATATCGCTGCTTCTCGGCAGAGGCTTAAACAATCCTTTTCTCCAGTTTCTTATAGCGCTTACCGCCTGCTGCTGGCTAAGGCCTGCACGTTTTATCGTTGCAGCCAGCTCAGAAACACTTTTTTTCTGCTGCTTAATCAGATTATCAAGTTTCTTTGCGCTTAACATTTCATGTTCCTGCCTGTTTAGACGGTGGTGCCGCAGATTTTGGCGCTCCTGCCGGTGCCGCTGCTGCTCCTGCTGCTGCTCCTGCCGGCGCTGTTGGTCCGCCCGCCGCTGCCGCCGCTGCTCTAACTCCTGAATGTCCCCTGAAGATGCGGGTCATTGAAAACTCACCGAGTTTATGTCCTACCATTTCCTCAGTTACGAAAAGCCTGTTGAAAACCTTTCCGTTATGTATGAGGAAGGTAAACCCGACAAATTCCGGAACAATTGTACTGCGTCTGGACCAGGTCTTAATAGGTTCTTTGATGCCGACTTGGCTCTGCTTTAGAACCTTCTGCAAAAGTTTTACGTCGACAAACGGTCCTTTTTTAAGTGATCTGGTCATTATTGCCTCGATTCGTTACAGAATCAGTTGCGTTCACCTCTATTGGTTTTTCTTCTTCGTATAATTCGTTTATTGCTTGTCTTTCTTGGATTTCTTGTTTTTCCGCCTTTTGCCAGAACGCCTGTCGGCGAACAGGGATGTCTTCCGCCGTTGGCTCTGCCTTCTCCGCCGCCCATCGGGTGTGAGACCGGGTTCTGGGCTTTTCCGCGAACATGCGGCCTGATGCCCATATGTCTCATTCTGCCGGCTTTTCCAATCTTGATATTCTGGTACTCGGGGTTGCTCAGCGTTCCGATTGTCGCCCGGCACTCGCCGCGCACCATTCTCGTTTCGCCGCTGGGCAGAATAATCGTTGCCCAGTCGCCTTCCTTCGCCATCAGTCTTGCGGCAAGTCCTGCCCCTCTGACGAGCTTTCCTCCCTGTCCTGCAATCATTTCGATATTGTGAATCTCGACACCTACCGGAATAGCTGCCAGCGGCATTGCATTTCCGGCTCGCGGCTCGGCTGTCGAGCCGCTCTCTATCTTCTGGCCGACCGCCAGTCCCTGCGGAGCAAGAATATAGCGTTTTTCACCGTCGTCGTAACGCACAAGGGAAATAAAACAATTCCTGTTCGGGTCATATTCAATCGTTTCTACGCTCGCAGTCACTGCATCTTTATTCCGCTTGAAATCAATAATTCTGTAGAGCCTCCTTGCGCCGCCTCCGCGGAATCTGCATGTGGTCTTTCCTTCATTGTTTCTTCCGCCGGCCTTTTTTATCCTCACGCAAAGGGACTTTTGCGGCCGGTTTATCGTCAGCTCCGCAAAATCATTGACTGACGTATTTCGGCGCCCGTTTGTCGTTGGTCTGTAAATTCTGATACCCATAATTTTTTCCGCCTGTCTTAGAACAAATCAATATGATACTCTTCATCGAGCACAACAACCGCCTTTTTCCAGTCGCTCTTTTGTCCCATAAATCTGCCCCGTCTGCGGGGTTTTCCTTTGCGGTTGGCAGTTCTTACATCCGTTACCTTGACGTTATACAGTCTTTCAACGGCACCTTTTATCTGGTTCTTGTTGGCCTTCCTGTTTACCTCGAACGAGTATGCCTTCCTGACGTTCGCAAGGTGCGTGCTCTGCTCGGTTATCAACGGCCTTATAACAATTTCATGGTCATCCATTTTTTTCATTTTTTATCGTCCATCAGCAAATCAGCTGTTTTTGTTTTTATTAATCACCGCAAGAAACGCGTCTTTTGTAAAAAGCATCTTCTGCGTATTGCAGATATCGCCTGCGTTGAGGTCTGCCACCTTCATCACTGATATCTTTGGAACATTTCTTGCAGACTTATAGAGATTCTGGTCGGGTTCGTTGATTGTAACTAAACAGCTTCTGTCAATCTTGAGATTTCCGAGTATCTTTACGAAATCCTTTGTTTTTGGCTGTTCAAATTTCATCTCATCAACTATAACGACGTTTCCGACCTGAAGTTTTGCGAGTATTGCCGAATCTCTTGCGAGCTTTTTTTGCTTCTTCGGCATATCTTTTCCGAAATCTCGCGCAACTTTCGCAAAGGCCACACCGCCGCCTCTTCGGATGTTCGTCCTTACAGTGCCCATACGGGCGTTGCCGGTGCCTTTCTGCCGGTATATTTTTCTTGTCGAACCTTCGACCATACCTCTGCTTTTTGTCGCAGCGGTTCCGACACGTTTATTCGCGTGATACATCACAATAGCCTGCTTGAGCAGAGCGTGCCTGATATGCCCGCCTAACACAGCCTCATCGACTTTCAGGCTCTCAATTTCTTTCCCATCTCTGTTATGGACTGCAACTGTAATCATAGATTCTACTTGCTGCCTTTGCTTTGTTTAACTATTACATAACCGCCTGTAGCTCCCGGCACTGAGCCTTTCACTACGAGTAGATTTTTTTCGACATCGACGCTTACTAATGTATGATTTTTGCTTGTAACTCTAACATCCCCCATATGGCCGCCCATTCGTTTTCCTTTTTTCGGATGTCCGCAGTGGCCTCTGTTTGTTGCATGACTTGCGATGGAGCCGGGAGCACGGTGTTTTCTCTCGGTGCCGTGGCTTGCCGGAAAACCGCCGAAGCCGTGTCTCTTCATAACACCTGCAAAACCTTTTCCCTTGCTTGTCCCGATAACGTCGACCCTTTTCACCTCGGCGAGAACCTGCACGGTAATCTTATCGCCCTGCTTGTAATCGCCAGGCTGTTCTTCGAAACGAAATTCTCTTATGAATCTTTTCGGGCCGTCATTAGCTTTCTTTGCATGGCCGACCTGAGGCTTTTTCTGGCGGGATTTTTTTATATCATCAAATCCCATCTGTATCGCCTTATAACCATCTGTCTGGTCCGTCTTAACCTGCATAACCGTACAGGGACCTGCCTGTATGACTGTGACCGGCACGACTTTGCCGCCGTCATCATACACCTGTGTCATTCCAACTTTTTTGCCGAGAATCATCATTTCTTACAAAAACCTTTTTGTTCAAACGATAAAACAAAAACGTAAAGCACAGTTTTGCGCCTTACGTTTTTTTTCTTACACCTTTATTTTCACAAACACACCGGCCGGAACTACAAGCCGATTCAGGGCTTCAACGGTCCTTGCGTTTGCCTCATAGATATCTATGAGCCGCTTATGTGTCCGCATTTCGAACTGCTCTCTGCTCTTTTTGTCGACGTGCGGACTGCGAAGCACGGTATATCTTTCAATCCGTGTAGGCAGCGGAATAGGTCCGCTGACCCTTGCGTTGGTCCTGCGAGCCTGCTCAACTATTTCGCGGGCGGAAGTATCCAGTGCATGCGCATCATAAGCTTCCATTCTGATTCGAATTCTTTCTGTTTCTACTGCCATATCAGCTCTCTGAAAAAGCCTTTAAGCAAGATTTCAATATATCCAAGCCTTTTTAAACAATCGCCCGGCTTGCAAAGGCGAAAAAATCAGATGATAACTCTTTAAAGATAAAAAAGCAACAATAATAATACTGAAAAAAGCCTTTTTTACATAAAAATCGCCTTTTCAGCAGCTAATCACAAAAAAACAAGACATACCATATCGTCTGTTCGTCCTGCGATTAAAGATTCGCAAGGTTTATCCCCTCTCTTGCTTCGCAAGAAGCAAAGGGGACTGTTTTGCCATAGTAGTTCTACTACAGATATGTAAATCAGCCCAACTCGGAACGCCCCCTCTCTTGCTTTGCAAGAAGCAGAGGGGGCTCGCTACGGCTAAGGAAGCAGAATTTATACCAGATATATCCGGACTGGTCAATAGTCAGATATAATTTTTTCAGCAATTTGTTCCGGCACCCTTTCATAGATGGCCGGCTCCATCACAAAATCGCCGCGGCCGCTGGTTATTCCTCTCAATTCGCTGGAATAACCGAACATTTCAGCAAGCGGCACCTTGGCATCAACAACCCTTATAGAACCGTGCACTCTGGTGTCTGTAATCATTCCCCGCTTGCTGATGATATTCCCCTGAACCGCCCCGTAATCGGCATCCGGAATGCTTACTTCCAACTTCATAATCGGTTCCAATAAGACAGGACGTGCCTTTTTGAGCGCTTCGCGGATGGCTATTGTCGCTGCCTGCTCAAAGGCTATTTCAGATGAGTCAACCTCGTGAAAAGAGCCATCAATTAACGTAACTTTAGCTCCGACAACAGGATAACCTTTTATCTCTCCGCTGGTCAAGGCTTGCTCTACACCATTTTTCACTGCCGGTATGTATTCTCTGGGTATTACACCTCCAATTATCTTGTTTACGAATTCTATCTCTTTGCTGTAATGGCCGGTTTCGTCAATCAAAGGTTCAATTGTAATAATGACATGTCCATACTGGCCCCGACCGCCAGTTTGCCGAATAAATTTTCCTTCGGCTTCCGCCTTGACAGTTATCGCCTCCTTGTATGCAACCTTTGGTTTTCCAACCCTGACATTGACCTTCAGGTCTCTTACAAGTTTGTGCTGGAGTATCTCAAGATGCAGCTCCCCCATCCCGCTTATAATTGTTTGCCCCGTTTCAGCATCGTATTTGCACTTGAAAGTCGGGTCTTCCTTTCTCAAAACAGCCAGTGCCTGCGACAGCTTGTCCCTGTCGGCGGTGCCGTAAGGTTCGATTGACATCCTCATAACTGTTTCAGGGAAAGTGATGCTTTCAAGGACTATCGGATTTTTCGTATCGCAGAGCGTATCTCCCGTGAAGGTGTCCCTTGGTCCGACGCAGGCGATGATATCTCCGGCACGTGCGGAAGACACGATTTCTCTGCTGTTGGCGTGCATTCGGAACAGTCTTGTGATATTTTCTTTGGAGTTCCTGCTTGCATTAAGAACCCTGGTGCTGCTTTTGAGCGCGCCTTGATAAATCCTGAGGAAATACAAATCGCCGTGCTTGTCGCCGATGATTTTGAAAGCCATGGCGACAAGACTTTTGTGGATGTCGCACTTGACCGTGATTTTTTTCTGGATATCTGCCGGTAAATGTCCGATTATATCAGGCTTGTCGAGCGGCGAAGGAAAATATCTTCCAACGCCGTCGAGGAGCCGCTGAACGCCGATGTATTTGAGCGCTGAGCCGACAAAGACGGGATGAATTTTTCCTGCGCAGGTGCCTTTTCTTAAGGCCTTATGGATCAAATCTTCTTCTACAGGCTCATCGTGAACGTATTTCGCCATCAGCTGCTCATCGAATTCAGCAAGTCTTTCGAGCAAATCGTGGCGGTATTTTTTGGCAGGTTCGAGATAATTTTGCGGTATGTCCTGCTCTTCAAAACTTGCACCGAGTTTTTTGGTTTTGTAGTAAACGGCCTTCATTTGAATAAGGTCGATAACGCCCTGGAAGTTCATATCTTCGCCGATGGGGATTTCAACGCAGACAGGATGCGCGAGAAGTTTTTCTTTGATGCTCCTGACGGACATTTCGAAGTCAGCGCCGGTTTTATCCATTTTGTTAATAAAACAGATAGCGGGCAGATTATATTTTTGTCCCTGCCGCCAGACTGTTTCGCTTTGAGCCTGGACGCCTTCGCTTGCATCGAAGACGGCGATGGCGGCATCGAGGACGCGGAGCGAGCGTTCGACCTCAGCGGTAAAATCGACGTGGCCCGGCGTGTCGATGAGATTGATAATCCACTCGTTCCACAGGCAGGTTGTGGCGGCGCTTGTTATGGTGATGCCGCGTTCTTGTTCTTCCTGGAGATAATCCATAACGGCGGTGCCGTTGTGGACTTCGCCCATTTTGTAGGTTTTGCCGGCATAATAGAGGATACGTTCGGTAAGAGTGGTCTTGCCGGCGTCGATATGGGCCATTATACCTATATTTCGGATTTTATTTAGTTTTTCGGGCATTTACCCCTTATGTATGAAAAAAAACTGCCACACCTGTTCAAAACAGTTATGGCAGTAAAGATTACTATTTAGATTACCACGCGAAGTGGGCGAAGGCCTTGTTAGCTTCAGCCATTTTATGGATATTTTCACGGGTAGTCATAGCGCCGCCCTGCTTGTTGTAAGCATCCATGAGTTCTGTTGCGAGTCTTTCGCTCATAGGTTTTCCTTTTTTGCCTCTTGCCGAGGCGATAATCCACCTGAAGGCGAGGGACTGCTGTCTTTTTGAATTTACGGGCATAGGGACCTGGTAGCTTGCACCGCCGACGCGTTTTGAGCGGACTTCGAGGTATGGTTTTACGTTATTGACAGCGGTCTCGAACAGTTCGATAGGGGAGCAATCCTTTACTCTTTTTTCGACTATTGACAAAGCATCGTAGAAGATTTTCTGGGCGACGCTTTTTTTGCCTTTCCAGAGGAGCGTATTAATAAACTTGGCGGCCAGTCTGCTGTTATATTTGGCGTCTGGTTTTAATTGTTTTTCGGAAGCCGTCCATTTTTTTGCCATAATTTTTTACCTTTTTACTTTTACCTTTTAACTTCTTTTTGCGCCGTATTTGCTTCGGCTCCGTTTTCTGTTGGCGACGCCTGCGGAATCGAGGACGCCGCGGACGATATGATATCGCACGCCCGGCAGGTCTCTTACTCTTCCGCCTCTTACCAGGACGGTGCTGTGTTCCTGCAGGTTGTGGTCTACGCCGGGGATATAGGCTGTAACTTCTTTGCCGTTTGTAAGTCTTACACGGGCGATTTTACGCAGCGCGGAGTTGGGCTTTTTCGGCGTTTGAGTTCTGACTATGAGGCATACTCCGCGTTTCTGCGGCGAGCCTGAAATATCAGAGATGCGTTTTTTGCCTTTGTGCTTTCTGCCGTACTTTACTAACTGATTTATCGTTGGCATTTTTTACCTTTCATTTTCAATTTTCATCAGTCCAGTCCGAGAGCTGCTCTTGCAGCGGCCTGGGCCTGGGCTTCAGCATCATGAGTTTCCTTAAGCTCGGCAAGTTGTTTCGGCAGCGGAGCTTTCGCCAGGTGTTTTACCCTCATTTCGAGGTGTGGTCTGAACGCCGTGCCTGCGGGAATCAGATGACCAAGTATAACGTTTTCCTTTAGTCCGAGCAATTCGTCCACTTTACCAATTAAGGCCGCTTCAGTCAATACCTTGGTTGTTTCCTGGAAGCTGGCTGCGGAGATAAAGCTTTCGGACTGCAGCGCGGCCTTTGTAATACCCATAAGCAGGGTCATTGCGGTCGCAGGCCGGGGTTTCTTGCCCTTGGCGGACGAGCCGCCGAGTTTTTCAACTTTTTCGTTGGCCTGCTCAATCTCTGCCTTGGTGCAAACCTGTCCAACAACAAGGTCGGTCTCGCCGGCATCGGAAATTTTGAGACTCTGCGCAAGTTCCTCATTTGATTTCCTGAAGGAATGTTCTGGCACAACATCGCCCGGCAGGAAGCTGCTGTCGCCGACCGTATCAATCTCAACCTTCTGCATCATTTGCGAAAGAATAACTTCAATATGTTTATCGTTAATGGTCACATTCTGCGAACGGTAGACGTTCTGAACTTCGGCCAGCAGATATCTTTGCAGAGCCTCTTCGCCTTTGATTCTCAGTATATCATGCGGCACAAGAGGCCCGTCGGTCAGCGCGTCTCCCGCCTCAACGTTATCGCCTGCGTGCACATTGAGGTGTCTGTCGCGAGGCACATGATGTTCCTTTTCCATTTTCTCGCTTCGGATGATAATGGTCATCTTCCCGCGTTTCTTGTCGCTTTTCAGTTCGACTCTGCCGCTGATTTCAGCCATTGCCGCGGGTTCTTTTGGTTTTCTTGCCTCGAAGATTTCCGTAACTCTGGGCAGACCTCCGGTAATATCCTGTGTGCCGCCCTGGCCTCGCGGCTGGCGGGCAAGAAGCTGGCCTGCCTGGACTTCCTGTCCTTCATTGACCTCGATTCTTGCCTTTGACGGCAGATAGTGAACATCGAGAATTTTCCCGTTCTTATCCTCAATAATGACCTGCGGATGTTTGTCGCCCTTATGCTCGATGATGACAGGCTTTCCCCGCTGGCCTTTGCGCTCTTCTTCGATTTTCATTGTTTCGCCGTCAACTACGTCAACAAATCGGATAACGCCTCCGATTTCGGCCAGAATCGGAACCATATGGGGGTCCCAGGAGAACAGCCGCTGTCCCGCCTTGACCTTCTGACCGTCTTTTACGAGAACAATAGAACCATATGGCACCTTGAACTTGTCATACTCTCTTCCCTTGTCGTCAACGATGGTCATTTCACCGTTTCGTTTAAGAGCAATCAACTGTTCAATGCTGTCTTCCTTGCCCTCCTGAACTTTCTTTTGCCAAATATGCCAACGAAGTGTGCTGCCTTCAACATTATTCTTGCCCCAATGATCACTAAGCCGTCCGTACAAGCTATCACTTGCAATTCCCACATAAACTATCTTTGATGATTTTGAGGTTTGCCTGAAAAGGTATACACCCGGCACTTTCTTTGCCTTTTCAGAACCAGCAGCCCACTCACAAGAAGGCGATTTCAACAAAATCAGCGCATTATCAATCCACTCAACCAATGGTTCAGGGACATCCTTTTTCCAAACCGTTCTAATTTTTTCAGGAGAATCTTTGGGTAAGTCGCTATTGAAATACGGTGCGATTCCACCTTCCGGCTTATCCTTGTCAGGAAACTCCACCATCAGCCGGTCTTCCAGAAAACCCAAAACTGTTTTTAAGTCAGAATCCTCATCTTCTTTAGGAGTTAACAAGGTTTTTAATTTGCTCGCAAATATATTAATATCTTTATCAGACATTTCAAATGGAATTGCTGCACACTCGAGATTCTCTTGCATCCATTTTGTTATTGCACTTTCGGCCTCTTTATCACCTTTCACTTCCTTCTTGCTTCGCTGTGCTTTGGCATCACCCGTTGTAACTTTCACAGGCACCGCATTCAAATCCCGATACTGCACGATGCCGTCTCTCGGCGATTTCTGGTCGCTTTCGAGAATTTCTCGCGAGGCGATTCCGCCGGTATGGAATGTCCGCATTGTAAGCTGAGTTCCCGGCTCACCGATGGATTGGGCCGCGATGATGCCGACAGCCATTCCTTCTTCGACGAGTCTGCCGGTGCCCAGGTCCCAGCCGTAGCACTTGGCACAAATGCCTAATGGGCTGTCGCAGGTAAGCGAGCTCCTGATGCGGATTGACTCAAGTCCGAGCGCCTCAATCTTTTCCGCTGCCTCGGACGTGATGACTTCGTTTTCACGTACAATCATTTCATCGGTTATCGGGTTTCTGATATTATCTCGCGCCGTTCTTCCAACGATAAGCTCTCTCAGAGGCATATCAACCTGTTCTCCTTTGTAGAGAGTGGTTTTTGTAATACCCTGCAATGTGCCGCAGTCGATTTCGTTGACGATAACATTCTGAGCAACATCTGCAAGTTTCCTTGTCAGATAACCCGAATCAGCGGTTTTCAGAGCAGTATCAGCAAGGCCTTTTCGTGCCCCGTGTGTCGAGCTGAAATACTCCAGCACGCTAAGTCCTTCGCGGAAGTTCGACTTGATTGGCGTCTCGATAATTTCACCGCTTGGTTTTGCCATAAGGGCTCTCATGCCGGCAAGCTGCTGAATCTGGTCGACGCTTCCTCTCGCCCCAGAATCGCTCATCAGGTAAATCGGATTAAGATAAGGTCTGCCGCCTCGTGTATCGCTTTTCAGGCCCTGCATCATAGCGTTCGTTACCGCCACACGTGCATGAGTCCACGCATCGATAATCTGGTTGTATCTTTCGCCCTCGGTCAGAACGCCGTCGTTGTAGTTTTTCTCAATACGGTCGACGATTTTCTGTGTCCGGTCGATGATGCCCTGCTTCTCCGGCGGTACTCTCAAATCGGCAAGACCGAAGCTTAGTCCTGCCAGTGTGGCGTATTTAAATCCGAGGTCTTTTATATCATCGAGCAGCCCCAGGCTTGTTCTGCCGTCTGACAGGTCGAAACAGTCGTTAATGACTGTCTTGAGCATCCTCTGGTTCATGATACAGTTATAAAACGGTAGTTGTTTTGGCAGTATCTCGTTGAAAATACATCTTCCCGGCGTTGTTTCTATTATTCCGGTTTTTTCCGTCATACCTTCTGAAGTAGCGACTTTTTTGTCTTTCGGCAGTCTGACCTTTACCTTTGCATGTATGGTAACTTTTCCCATTTCATAGGCGGTGATTGCCTCAGCGGTATTTCTGAAAATCATACCCTCGCCTTTTTCTCCTGGATGCTCAACGGTTATATAATAATTGCCGAGCACAATATCCTGTGAGGGCCCTACAATTGGCGAACCGTTTGCCGGCGAAAAAATGCTGTTCGTTGACATAATAAGTGTGTGAGCTTCCACCTGTGCCTCGATGCTCAGCGGCAGATGAACTGCCATCTGGTCGCCGTCGAAGTCTGCGTTAAATCCTCTGCAGACAAGAGGATGTAACATAATCGCGTTTCCTTCAACCAGCACCGGCTCAAACGCCTGGATGCCCATTCTGTGCAGTGTAGGAGCACGGTTCAGCAGCACTGGATGCTGATGAATAACTTTTTCGAGAATATCCCAGACTCGTTCATCACGTCTTTCGAGTATTTTCTTTGCGCTCTTGATAGTGTCGGCAAGTCCTCGCTCTTTCAGTTCACGGATGATAAACGGCTGGAAAAGTTCGAGTGCAATTTTCTTGGGCAGACCGCACTGGTGGAGTTTGAGGTGAGGTCCTACGACAATTACGGACCGTGCGGAATAATCGACTCGTTTTCCGAGCAGGTTCTCGCGGAATCTGCCCTGCTTGCCCTTAATCATATCCGTAAGGCTTTTCAGCGGTCGATTGTTGCTTCCCAACACCGGTCTTCTGCATCTGCCGTTGTCGAACAGTGCATCGACGGCCTGCTGGAGCATTCTTTTTTCGTTTCGTATGATGACCTCGGGTGCGTTGAGGTCCATAAGTTTTTTGAGCCGGTTGTTTCTGTTGATGATTCTTCGATATAGGTCGTTCAGGTCGCTTGTGGCGAAGTTTCCGCTTTCGAGCATAACCAGCGGCCGCAAATCCGGCGGAATAACAGGCACTACATCGAGCACCATCCATTCGGGTTTGTTGGGACTTGACTTTACGGCGTTGACAGTCTTGAGTCTTTTTGTCAGGTCTTTTATTCTCTGCTTGCTGCTGGTTTTGGTCATAGCGACCTTAAGTTCTCCGGCCAGTTTTTCCAGGTCCAGTGCTGCCAGCAGGTTTCTGATAGCCTCAGCGCCCATCGCTGCCTTGAAGGAGTTTCCATATTTTGCGATAACTTCGCGGTATTCTTCCTCGTTGAGAAGCTGTTTTACCTTCAGCGGGCTTTGCCCCGCGTCTGTAACGACATAATCCTGGAAATAGATAATCTTTTCAAGGTCAACTGTTTTCATCGCAAGCAGCGAGCCAAGCCGTGACGGCATGGCCTTGAAGAACCATATATGCACCGCCGGCGCCGCGAGGTTGATATGTCCCATCCGTTTCCTTCGCACTCTGCTGTGCGTTACTTTTACCCCGCATCGGTCACAGATGATGCCTTTGAATTTTGTTCCCTTGTATTTTCCGCAGGAACACTCCCAGTCTCTTTCCGGTCCGAAGATACGTTCGCAGAAAAGTCCGTCTTTTTCCGGCCTGTAGGTTCGATAGTTAATCGTCTCAGGCTTTCTGACTTCTCCAAACGACCAGCTTCGGATATCGTTCGGACTGGCAAGGCTTATTTTCACCGAACCGTAATCATTTATTTTGTCATAAATACTTTCGTTCATTTAAGCTCACTCCTGACTTTCAGGTCTATAAAGCTTTTATTTTTCCGCCAGAATTACAGATTCTTTACGCCTATACGTTTCTTTTCGAGCTGGATATTAAGTCCCAGCCCTCGTATCTCGCTGCACAGCACGTCGAATGAAATCGGCGTTCCCGCTTCGAGTGTATTTTTGCCCTTGACCATTGACTCATAGATTTTGGTTCTTCCTTCGATGTCGTCGCTTTTAACGGTAAGCAGTTCCTGCAGCGTATAAGCGGCGCCGTAGGCCTCAAGCGCCCAGACTTCCATTTCGCCGAATCTCTGTCCGCCGGTCCTTGCTTTTCCGCCGAGCGGCTGCTGCGTGATAAGGCTGTAAGGCCCTGTCGAACGGGCATGAATCTTGTCGTCCACCAGATGGTGCAGTTTCATCATATATATATGTCCGACGGTAACAGCCTGCTCGAACGGCTCTCCCGTTCTGCCGTCATACAGTGTCGTCTTCATGTCCGTGCCGATTTGAGCAAAAATCTCATCTGCCGGCGGAACGGTATTGCTTTGCGACAGTTCTTTGCCGCGTTTCAGCACATGCTCGTTTGACTCGACCAGCAGTTGTTTTATTTCCTCTTCTGTTGCACCGGCAAAAACGGGAGTAAGAGCATCGAAGCCGAGCACTTTTGCCGCCCAGCCCAGATGGGTTTCCAGAATCTGTCCGACGTTCATTCTGCTCGGCACACCGAGCGGGTTAAGGCATATATCAATGGGCGTCCCGTCTTCGAGATACGGCATATCCTCGACGGGCATAATTCTCGCGATAACACCTTTGTTTCCATGTCTTCCCGCCATCTTATCGCCGATAGACAGCGTTC
>Ga0315286_10000086_pt1 | contig 61509 bp, 89 predicted proteins | sample YL17G10_0_MG_FD_205038 | JGI IMG/M metagenome (GOLD analysis project Ga0315286, IMG submission 205038) | Sediment microbial communities from Yellowstone Lake, YNP, Wyoming, USA - YL17G10_0 | ecosystem: Environmental > Aquatic > Freshwater > Lake > Sediment | place: USA: Wyoming | collected...
CCTTGGATGCTATTTCAGATCTTGTTGAGAACTCTTTTTTAAAAGCAGAACTTTTTTGCATTGCTGATTTTAATTTTTCTTCAATTTCCTTTCTTATCTTTGTAAGTTCCTTCTCTTTATTGTAAGACATAACTTCAGTCTGTATTTTCCATTCTATCTTCGTTATCTGCGCTTTAAGGATTCTAGGATTATCAGCACTTCCAAACTTTTTCTTTTCTTCTTGATGTTCTTTTAATTTAGAAACTAGGCTTTTAACCTCTGCCTTTAATTTCTCACGTTCAGACTTACTGCTTTTTAAGACATTAAAACAGTCAAGTCTCTTTGATCTGTACTCCTTTACTTTGTCATAGAGATTGTTCAAATTCTTAGAGATAGCGTTCTTCTCAGTATTCTTCTGTTTTAATTCCTGAAAAACTTTGTTTAATTCTGTCCTGTAGTCTTCTGTTTCTTTGCCTGAGGACCCCATAATTATAATCATGTATAATTTCTTTATAAAATTGTCTACTTCATTACATCATAAAGATAGTCAAAGAAGTCAAGAATTGCTGCAAAAACAATCAAAATTATGTTATATTGTAATAATCCAATTAGAATAAGTAAACCATAAAATACTACTGCCTTGGGTGCAAGCCCAATCATCTGAAAAATTAAATGTAAATCCATTTCTTTATGTGTCAACTCTTATTATTTAGTACCTCTTAAGAATTGATTTTAGCTTATAAAATTTTTTATTTTGAGAAAAATGCGCCAGTCGGGAATTGAACCCGACTCTCAAGCTTGGGAAGCTCGTATCCTACCGATAGACTACTGGCGCACATTGTTTAGTTCTCTTAAAGCATCACATGCAACCCATTTTGCAGCGTTTGAATCTATATTCTGAATTTCTTCAGCAACTTTAATTGCTTCTTTTCTCAAATTATTGTTGCGTTTGCCTATCTGTCTAAGTGCCCAGTTTACAGCTTTCTTTACAAAATTGCGTTCATCAGTTGAATACTGTTTAATTATTGGAAAAAATCGGATGAATTTCCCATCATCTGCTTGTTTATCGTGAACTGCAAGAGATGCCATTAATGCAAAGCCTGCACGCCTTACAAATTCTTTTTCATTATCTGGCCATGCTACTGCTTTCAAATAAGCAAATCTTGTTTTGTCAAATAAGTTCATGCAACACTGGTCGCATAAATCCCAGGAATTAAAATCATTTACCCAGGCATCCATTTGGTCACTGGTAACTTTGTTTGGATCGTCAATAATACATGCAAGAATTCGCGCTTCATGGATATTTGTTTTCCAAAGACTAAGTGCAAGCTCGTGATTTTTGCCAATCTCTCTTGCAATTTTACGTATATTTGGTATTGATACACCGAGAGCATGCTCAGTAGCTATTCCAAATTTAGCCATCCCATCCTTATTCTTTGGGGATGAATAATGTTTCAAAGTTTTGATTATTCTTGTTATATCCATACGTCTCACTTTAAGAAAGTGCGCTGACCGGGATTTGAACCCGGGTCAAGAGCTTGGAAGGCTCCCATCCTGGCCACTAGACTATCAGCGCATCTTTAATCGAAAATACTACCTATACCTGCAGTCACGCTGTCTTCGAGCTCAGCAAACTTCTTGAGTATATCCTCCTTTTCTTTTCCTTTGACTTCAGTCATCTTTTTGAGCGCTTCTTTTGTTTCTTTTGCTTCGAACCATTTCTTCTCAGCTTTGATAACCATATAAAATCCTGTCTTTTTTGGATTTACATTTGCTGCGCCTTCGTATTTGAAGCCATGCATCTTCAATGTTTCGTCATCTATCACTGCTTTATCCTCGAAGTGGAATACTCTTTCTTCAACATCGTTTATCATGTTTAAAGCAAATCAAGTATGGTTTTAAATCTTTTTGTCTGTGATAGGTAAATTTTTAATGTTATTCATATACTTTAATCCTATGGAAAATGCACTTACTTTTGATGTATTAACAAGAGCACTGAAAAATATAGCTCCTAGTATCCCAGATATAGCGGTGAAACAGAATGCCTTTAATTTGCTTAGTCTTCTTGGTTATGATGGTTCGATACCAGATAATTTCTTAGATACTAACGAAAGAATATTTTTTTATGAATTAGAGGACCTTGGTCTGCTCACTCGCTATGAAGATAAAGTAACTATTCCTATTCTTGATGGTAAGAGGAATGAACAAAGAGAATGGCGAATTTATTATTGGGAGATTAATAGGCATAAATTATATCAGATCGCAAATAATAATTCTATAAAAAAAGAAGAAGATGAGTCTATATACAAAACACTTGATAACAAAGTTTGGGCAGCTCATGAAGCATCTATGATTTTACAAGCCAACGGGCAAACGCCAAAATAAGAGCAATAGTAAAGAATATCGCGCCCCAAACGCAAATAGGAATCCCTGCCATTGTTGCACTAATACCGCATGCGCCCTGACTTGAAATCAAGCCGATTTCTTTTGCCGAATTGTACCATGCAAAGATTGTTCCTGCAATAAGAACGATTATCAATGCAAGATGCAATATATTTTGAGTTTCCATATTAAGACCTTATAAAATTATCAAGTTTGGAGCGCGGTTTAACTAAAATAGTACGTGGCGGTATTGTTGCTTCACCATTAGGTTTTATAGTTTCTTCGCCTAATTTTTTCTCCAAATCCGAATGACCATTTCCATCAATATGTGTTTGTACAATTTTTTTACATCCACATACTCTGCCGACATAATTTGACATTGCTATTTCAGTTGCAATTTCTTGTTTTTGATATGCGCATTTTACATTAGGTGCTACATCAGGTGCTTTACATAAATTTTGGTTATTGTAGAAAAAATAATATGGGCAAGCAGTCTTGTTATCTTCAGAATTATATAAATTTTCGCCCATTATACACCCCGCAAACTAATTTGAAATAGAAAATACATGAATAAATAACTTTTTATTTTCAGAATTCGCCAAGCGCATAGCGATTTGGTCTATTACTGCGATGTTCAAAGTGTTTTTTGTGCTGAGAATGTTGCCTTGGATGTCTTGAGTCTCCACCTTGGTGTCTTGATTCACTATGTTGTTTTGCATCGCCTTCAGGTATGCCATAGTCTACTTTCTTTATTTTCATGTTAGTGAACCATTCTATGCTTCCAAATGCTTCGCGATCTCTTTCTGTCACAAAAGTTATTGCTTTTCCAGTCTCGCCTGCGCGTCCTGTTCGTCCTATGCGATGTACATATGCTGTTGGTTCATTTGGAACATTATAATTAATAACGTGACTTACTCCTTTTATGTCAAGTCCGCGAGCAGCAACATCAGTGGCTACAAGCAGTTTGAATTTTCCTGAACGGAAGTCAGTCATTACTCTATTTCTTTTTGATTGTGTTAAGTTTCCATGGATTGCTTCTACACGATGACCAACCTGCTGCAAAGTATGAACTAGTTTATCAACACCAGCTTTAGTATTGCAGAAGATTATTGCTGAGTCTATTTTTTCAACTGTTAAGATCTTCTTTAATGTGGCTACTTTGTTGAAATAATTAACATCACAGTATACTTGTTCTGTATCTTTTACAGTGATTTCGTCCTTACTGACAGCAATGACTTCATGTGCCTTCATGTATTTTTGCGCTAAGAAAAGAATTGATTCAGGCATTGTTGCTGAAAATAATAATGTTTGTCGATCGCGTGGAGTCCCTTCAAGTATGAACCTTATATCGTCAATAAAGCCCATGTCAAGCATTCTATCAGCCTCATCCAAAACTACAATTTTGATTCTGCTTAATCTTAATGTTCCGCGTCCAAGATGATCAATGATTCTTCCTGGTGTTCCGACTACAACATGTACGCCTCTCCTTAAGGTGTCTATTTGATTTTCAATACTTGCTCCGCCATAAACTGCCAATATGCTGACTTTCTTATATTTACTTATAATTTTTAGTTCATTGCATAATTGTATTGCTAATTCTCTTGTTGGAACAAGTATGATTGCTTGTATGAATGGATTATCAAGATCGATTCTTTCTATTATCGGAATTCCAAATGCAGCTGTCTTACCAGTTCCGGTTTGTGCCTGGCCTACTATATCATTGCCTGCCAGAATCTTTGGAATGGTTTGCGCTTGTATTGGAAATAATTCAGAATAGCCAAGTTCTCTCATTGCCTTTTTCAAATCACTGCTTATTTGTAATTCTTCGAATGTTTTTGGTACTTCCATGTTTTAGCTTTAGATTATATGCTTTAAAAAGGTTTTGTAGAACCAAAAATTAATTTCTGGACTCAGCAAAGAGTTCCGTTCAACAAAATCACTCGATCCTAAAACTCAAATCAATTTTGTCAAAGGTTATCTCTTTGGGATACAACAAACATATCTAAGCTGATTTTTACATGATGAGGTAAAGTCCAGACATCAAGTAAAAACTGAAATGATTGCTTAGTAGAGATTCGTCGCAGTGCCCGGCTTTTTCTTACAAAGCCAGCTGAATTGTCCATAGTATTAAAGAGCTAATCCTATTTAAAATTTTCTAAAGATAAGCCTTTGGAGTTAGAGCAAGTTAAGGTGTATATCACTCATTACCTTATTAGTTAAAAATTTAAATGTGAAAATGTATAGAATTTGTATGGAACATCTGGAAGATTGTTTAGAAAAACCAAAGGTTTTAGATGATGACAAGAACAAGAAATTAGATTGTATACTTGGTACTGTTTATACTATGTCTGCTCTTCCACTTATGAGTGCAGGAGTTTATGCTGGTGTGAAATATTATCCAGTTGGTTTGATTGCTACAGTTGGCACATGTATAGCTTCAATGCTTCTTTATAGTATAAGCTGCTGGTATTTCACTCCACCTTCACAGCGGGGTGATTGGAAAGAACAGCATCCACAAGTTCCAGAAGAAATTACCAATTATTTGGGCAAATGAATATTTTTCTTATTCTTGGATTGATTTAATAATTTGTAAGCCTCGGGAGGGATTCGCACCCTCGACCTCCTGATTCCTTGAAAGTCAGTATATCGACTTGTCTTCAATGGCCGCGTGGAAACTTAAGGTTTCCCTCCGGAGTTTCCGCAAGCCTCATGACATCGACGTTTCTTCATACAAGTCAGGCGCTCTGGCTGCTGAGCTACCGAGGCGTTAGCTATTTTTATTACATACTAAAACTACTAATCTATAATTGGTTTATAATATTTGCCCTTACAAGTGATCAAGTATAAGATGTATAGCAAAGCCTACTGCTGCGAATAGGGCTAATAATAGCGCATTGATAAATCCAAATCCTAAAATGAATGCAATTGCTACAGATGCTATTACGAGAACTAACAATCCCGGTAATTTGTGTGTAGGTCCTCTATGATGTGGTATGAACTTCTCATATGAAAGTATGAAACCTACTGCTACAATTACAAGCAAAATGATGTTTAGCAATGGTGCGTTCCACATCTGATTAGTAAAGAAATAATAAAGTGCAAAAAATATCACAACACCTGGAACAAGTCCGCGCATTACTTTCCTTGGCATTGATTTGTTATAGTCTATATCAGGAAACTCGCATGAAATTACTGCAATAACAACACCAAGTGCTAAAATCAATGGATTCACATGAACAAATGTGTAAAGAAAGAATGCTAATATCAGCGATACAATAACTCCCGCTGCTGCATGAACGTTATAATTTGACATATTAATTTGAAACTTTCTCCTTCTCAATATTTTTCAGAAAATTCTCATCTTGGTTGAGTCTGAAGAATACACTAAGTATATGTTTACACAGTCCTTTCTTTAAGCTGAACCATTGACAATCACAAATCCATGAATCTGGGAATTTTTTTTCACTAAAATAAATTACAGAATGCTTTGTGTCTAATTTTTTGTCAAAACAAAAGAATCCTATGTGTTTTGAAGTAATGTAGTCAATATTAACATCAGGTGAAATTCTCTGTCCAGCTAAAACACTGCTACTTCTGATTTTTTCTATTTCACTTAGAGAATAAAATTTGATTTTCATTTCCACAAAATCACTAGCAGAGCGCCCAAAAATATCAATGATGCAATTAATGGAACTGAAATGTTGTAACCAGAAATGGCTAGATTTACTGTAGCTATTATGCCAAACACACCTAAAATACCATGCACAATATCATTCATAATTCAACACCATTCTATTTCTTCTTTTTATACTTCTTAAATTTTTTCTTTTTTCTTCCAGCAATAAGTTTAAGTCGCCTCATAGCTTCCGTTTCAGAATACTTTGTAACAGGGGGCAAATTAATTCTTTCTTCTTCCTCTTTTTTAGCATATTCCTTGACCCATCTTCTCTGTTCAGGGAATAATATTTCTGTGGGCGGAACTTCTTTTTTCTTAGGCCAGTATATTGCAATTCCTTCGCCAGCCTCAGCAATTCTGTATCTAAGTCTGTAAATAATTGCTACAGTTATAATTGCGACAATTATAGACGCTATTGTTATCATTATATCAGTTGACGGTAATTGGATTTGTAAATTACAATCGCTTGGGCAATTGAATATATTTTCACTGACACCACATACACCATCACCGCATGAAATCATAGCTGCTCCAGGAGTTACACTTATAATCGAAGTTTTAGAACTGAATCCACCAGGATATACAAGAAGAGTAATAAATTCTGTTTGGATATTCTCACTTACTGCCTTTGTCTGATAAGTTATAGTAAAATCATTTTGGACATTTTTTAGGTTCCAGTGAGCTGCATTTCTTTCTTTGCCACTGAATACATATGCACCAAGCCATTCATAAGAGACTTGGGATTTGTCATAGCCGCTAATGTCCCAACTTGTCACTTCCCAACCTGCTGGAAGAAGTTCAGCAATATCAACATTAGAAGGTTCAGTAATTGTTACCTTTAGGCTTACAGTTAGAACTTCATTTCCTCTTACTGATGCCTGAGAAACATGTTCAACATCGACTTGTGCAAAGGTTATTGAGAATAAGAACAATATCGGTAACAGAGCCAAAAGTGCCTTTTTATACATGTTTAAATAAAATAAATTAACTCTTATATATGTTATTATAGAAAATCCTAACTATCTTCGTCCTTAGTCAATATAGAAAAGTAACCAGAAGCAGAGCCAGGGAATGCTGGGTAATTGCTATCTTTGTCTCTTTCTCCTGGATTATTTAGTATTTTATAAAAATTATCTCTTGCTCGCATTATTTTGTCTATCAAACCAAATCCTGGGATTTCTGGTGTCATATACATTTTATTTGCTGCGCCTATTCTGAGAGCATTTTGCACAACACATGCTATATCCTCAATGAGTTCTGAATGAAATATTAAGTCTCCGTCATGTGGACTTAATTTTTTATATATCTGAGGTAAGGTTCTATCCATAATAGGAATTTTACCTTCTAATCTAATCAATGTGCGAACTGTATCCAATGTTAGAATCGCATCCAATGAATCGTTTTTTATTCCTTTTGGAAATGGTGGAATATCCTGTAAATAAACAGATATATTTGCTTGGTTTAGCATTTCATTAATTTCTTTTATTCCGCTTTTAGTTAAGTAGTGTTCCTCTGATTCTTTTAAATTGCCATCAAGAATTGATTTAGCTATGGCATACAATGATTCTGATGTTCTGTGTATAAGATTAATTTTACCTTCCTTGCCTATAGCTTCTCTTATTGAAAACATAAAGTAAAGATCAGAAGAATTATATCCACCAGTAACTATTTGTGCAACATTATCTCCTTCCCAAAAATAAAGATCTTTATCGAATAATCCAACTTTACTTAAAGCGTCAGTTTTAATATGTCTACTTCTATCTTTTATGAATTTTTCTTGTTTTTTGTTTACTATGTCTACAATATCCATATTAAGCACCAGTTATTATTTGATAGTTACGAATTTAAAAACTTTTGCAAAAGAATGTCGGAGAGGAGGTTCGAACTCCCGATCTCTGCGTCATGAGCGCAGCGTTCTACCACTAAACTACTCCGACATAAATAAGAATAAATAAAATTACTTTATTTGTGTTTCTATTGCTTTTTTCAAGTCTTCAGCTATTTCTTTAAGCTCTTCAGTTGAGAATGTTTTTTCTTTGGTTTCATCAAGCGGGATTTCTTTATGGCCATCATTTGGGAATCTTGGTAAGATATGGATATGTGTATGATGTACGCCCATACCAGCAACTACCATTTCAACCCATTCGATTCCATAATGGCTTCGTATAATGTTTGCAATTTTCTTTGCAGCTTTTAATATTTCACAGTATTCTTTGTCATCATGGTCCCAAAGCCATCGTTTATGTGTTTTAGGAACAACTAAAGTATGTCCTTTAGTAAGTCCACTTAAATCAAGAAATGCAACTACATTTTTGTCTTCGTAGATTTTATCTGTGAGTATTTGTCCTTTTGCAATTTTGCAAAAAATACAGTTTTCCATATATTATCTTCACTTTTTGTTATCTTTATAAGATCTCTCTTTAATAATTATATATACACAATTGCCGCTTTTCTCAATTATTTTATGAGATTCTTCAGGCTCTATCATTAATAGTTCAAGCTTGCTTAGTGTCTGTTTTTTGCTGTTTATTTCAAGTGTTAGACTACCATCAATCATTAAATAATATTCTCTAAACTCATGTTTATGTAATTCCTCCTGTGTAATAGGACGATTATTAGAGTATTTTATCTGTACAGGCGAGTCATTCCAGTAACCGCATAACCATCCATCTTCATTCGTTTTGAAAATTTTCATTATTATTCCTCTAATAATGGACCTGCCGGGATTTGAACCCGGAGCCTCCCGCATTAAGGAACTCTTCCGCAAACGCTTTCTTGCAGAAAGGGTTTCGCCAAGCGGACGCGATACCGTTTCGCCACAGGCCCGTTTAAATTCTAAACTTATCAATTACTTTAAAACCTTTTCTTTACAAAAGATTTTTATACCCTAGATTTACCATCTCTGTTGTTATGGTAGATGATTCTTTAGAAGACAAATGCAAAGAGTTAGCTCAATGTGAAATAGGTTGGTGGAAAGCACATCATAGAAAAGATTTGCCGAAGCTTGTAGGATATATGACGCGCGAATATAAAATACTTTATGGGCTTTCTGATGAAGATTCCTACATTTGTGTAAACCTTAGGATTGAGGCAACTAAAGAACATGATATTGCTGAGAAATTTGAGGACAAACAAAATATTGAAGAAGCAAATTTGCATTGGAACAAAGCAGAGGAATTACTCGAGAAACATTTTGAGCTTCTATTAGAATATATTGGCAAAAACTCACATAACGATCACTCTGGAAGAAGAGCAATTGGACATGAGAAGCTACTTTCTTATAATGGTGGACATAATAGGAAATCCTACAATCATTCTTGAGATGAGCCCAACGGGATTTGAACCCGCGACCTACAGATTAAGAGTCTGCCGCTCTACCAGGCTGAGCTATGGGCTCATAAACTAATTCAAACTAAATTCCCTTTTAAAAGTTTTGTTAAAGAAAATGTATAAGAATTTTTACTGGCTAGGTACTGTTGGCTTGAGGCTGGACTTTCAAGTCTTCCGAGCCGCATGGCTTGAAAAACAGTTACTGCGGCAATAAAGATTGCTTCATTTTGTTCTTTTAGTTTGTTTGCGTTTTTTTACGAATCTCTTTATTACATCGCTAAAGCATTCATGTTCTTTTTCTGCAGCTTTAAGCCTTCGGTATGCTTCTTCAGTTATTGAGATATGTCTGACCATAATAATTTTAGGTGTATTAAAACTTATATATCTTTTCTATCTTTGAGAAAAAGAAATTCTATCTTGTCTGCCACTTGTATTTGCGCTGAGTTCTTGTTGCGCCAAATCCGCAGCTTGAGCACATCTTTCTTGTGGAATGGTAAGAACGCCTTCCGCATCGTCTACATACTATGTGTGTCTTGCCCTTGCTCTTTAAACCCATTGAAGGGGTTCCCTTAGTCATTTCAATTCACCTTTGCGAAATCAATGTAGTATTATGCTGGAGATATGAATATTATTGTATCTCCTCTCAAAAATACCTTGCCCATCTTTCTTTTGGTTGCGCCTTCTGCTAATTCTTCTGCATCTTCCAAAACACAGTTTATGTGCATGTCAAATGCCATCAATTTTCCGACAAACTGTCTTCCGTTTTTCAGTTCTATCAGAACGCGTTTATCTTTTGCCGCGTTAAGCAAATCTAACGGTCTAGATACTTCCATATTTAAAAACCTCTCAAAGTTTGAAATAAATACTTACAAAACATGGTTTTATGCTTTTAAAGTTTTGCATTTAACTTTTAATGCGCAATTATCAAAGTGTATAATTCACCAGTGCAATTGCCTAAAGGAGAAGCTGTAATAAAGCTGTTAAGTATCTCGGAAGTTTCATTTATGAAATCATTAGAGTTGTTATAATTGCAGTCCATTTCTTTTCCAACCCAATCAGAATTTGGATTTGCGATAGATATTGATTTTATTTGACAAAAACCATCAGCAGGGCCAATAATCTCGTAATAATAGATAACTGAACTTGTCAAAGTTGTTGTAACATTAGCTTTTTCACAATTTCTGAATTTTTCATTAAAACAATCCATCCCACCACAGATTAAATATACACTTAGATTTGTTTCTGTATTATTTCCTTCGGAGAATCTTGGTGTGGCGTTAGTATTATTTGAAGGTGTGAATGTAAATTCAGGCATTCCATTTGGGCCAAAAGTTAATCCCAAATCTGGATAAAAGATGTATAGAGCTAATGAAGCACTTACTATTAAAACGCCAATTCCAATCATGATAAGTAATAATGTATTTTTTTCTTCAGGCAAATAAGTTGGTTGATAATAAAGTTCGCTGTCAACAAAATTAATTGCTTCGCCAGCAGTCTTAAGGTCATAACCTCTTTTAATAACAAAATTATACAATTGTTGAGACGAATATCCCTTTGTTTTTTGTCTTTTAATCCAGTCAATCAACACTTGGTCTGCCATATTATGACTCATAGTAAACTGCGTTATATATGTTTATTTGAACTGCAGTATGATAAATATAAATTTTATAAAATAGTATGTTCTCCCATATATAGGGCTTTAACATGAAAAATTTAATATTTGGAATATTATTCGGATTGATTTTATCATTAAGCATAACGGGATCCAATATTTGGGCTTCTGATAAAGATGGAAATGTTACGAATGTTTTTACAATTGGGGAGAAGATTTATGCTACTTCTGATACATGCGATAATGTAACTACTGGACTGATTGTCAGATTATATGTTGTAGAAGATGCTAATTGGGATAATGGAGAAACACTGGATGATGTTTCAGTTGATGGATATGAAAATTATACTATTTTAGCTTCCCCGTTTCAGGTTGCTCAGGCAGTAGTTTGGGCTAATGATTTCAAAGTTGGTAAATATGATTTAATAGAAAATGTCGGAGAATTAAACGACACATTTGGAGTTTTAGATCTTGGTTATGACTGCATAGACAACAACACAAATGATACACCGGGCTTCATAATAAAAGGAACAGGAAGTATTGTTGCTGGAAGCGGGACTAGTGGAAGCGAAGGAGTTCTAATTGAGGATCATAATTGGTTCTATAATGCAAGTTCTTCTGATTTAGACAATGAGATGCTTCAGTTTAAGGTTTCTGCCTCAGGTGAAGATCTTGTTCTGAAAACAATAACACTCAATGCAAGCGGAACTGGAGACGATTCTATTGACGTAGCAAAAATAAATGTGTACAAAGATGCGAATAACAATGGAGTTTACGACGAAGATGATGTACTAATAGGCAGTGCAAATGGTTATAGCATGGATGATGGCAATGTAACAATTGCGCTTAATCTGACTGTTTCAAAAACAATAGCAGCTCGCATATTAATTACATATGTTATGGATGCAAATGCAACTTTAAACAAGACATATTCATTTAATGTGATATCTATAAATGCTACCGGTAAGATATCAGAACAACTAATTGATCTCTCTGTCAATCTTCCACTAATCTCTGCAGTAAAAATGATAATTGCTGCACCAGAAGAGCAGCCAGAACAAAATCAGACAGTTAGTAAGATTTACTATTGTTACGGTGTCGGTGCATTAATGATGCCTATTCCGAATGCAACTTGTGAATTATACAATTCAACTGATGGCAATCCTCTTTTAGGAGCATCCTGTGCTAATACATTAGCAGAATGCCAATCACAATTATACAATGCTACGCATGCAAATGAAACTGTTAATCAAACAACACCTGCTATTAATCAGACACCAGCAGGAAATCAAACAACTGGACCAAGCATAAATCTTACGGAAAGATTCAGCGATCCATACGTGCTTTTAGTCTTAGGTGTGATAATTGTAGTGAGTGTTGTAGCAATTTACGTGTACAAACGAAACAAGGCTGAAGATGCAGCTAACTTTGAATTCCCGCCAAGGCTCTAAATTTTTTTATTCTACTTTGCAAGAATCGAACCATTCTTTTTCGTATAATCTATTAGGTATTTTATTTATTTCTTCTTTTGAACCTTCAATCATGTAAGTCATAATAATTTTGTTGTTTTGTTTGTCTATTTCTGCAGTCAATACCTTATATTTTTTGGTAGCCATAGTTATTTGATTTTCAATTTCTTTTCCCGAGACAATTTTATTTGTGCGTATAGTTATTCGTCTCTGATATGAACCGATACCCCATTTCTCAAGATGTTTATCAAAGAGTATTATTGCCCAAATAGAAATATATGTTATTGCGCCAGTTAGATATTCGCCAGCTCCTATTGTTAAACCAAAAATTGCAAATATCCAGATGCTTGCAGCTGTTGTAAATCCAAATATTTTGTCTGTAGTTTTGATTAATGCACCAGCTCCAAGGAAACCTATACCTGTTACAATTGCGCCAAGAAGTGCAACTGGACTATCTGGTGATAACGTAGACGAAATAATTGCAAGTGCACATGAACCAATCGAAACAAAAATAAATGTTCCAAATCCTATTGGCTTGTGTGATTTCTGACGCTCAAGGCCGAATATGAATGCACATACGAAAACTATCAGGAATCTTGCTATAATTATCAGTGCATCCATAGTTTGGATTATTAATTTAATCTATATAAAACTATATTATAAGAGCAAAGTTTTTAAAGCGTATATTAATTGGCTAATGTTATGGTGATTTGGCACAGAGCAAGGAAGAAGAAATCTACTGGTGGATTGTATAGACAATTCGCAGACAAAAGAAAGAGAGATTTAGGCAGAACACCAGCACATACTAAAATAAGCGCAGAAAATAAGATACGAACAATAAGGATGCGAGGTGCAAATTTCAAACAGAAAGCACTTGGATTGAAAATTGTAAATCTATTTGATCCTTCTACAAAGAAATTTTCTAAAGCAGATATTAAAAAAGTAATTGATAATAAATCTTCAAGACACTTTGCGCGTATGGGTGTCATGACTAAAGGAGCAGTTATTGAGACTACAGCTGGAAAAGCTAAAATAACAAACAGGCCAGGTCAAGAAGGCTACATAAATGCTGTTTTGATAAAGTAGTTATGCATAACCTGGAGGTTTATCAGGTTTTTCTTCAGATTTGTTGAATTTCTTGTTGTATTCATTCCATACATTTTGGAATTTAGCTAAATTTTCAAGTCTTAATTCTATTAGCCCCTTTTCATATGTTGCAGATCTTCTAAATGGATCAAGTATGACCTTGTTTAACATTTCTGTTATTGCGCCAAATGAAAATTCGTAAGCTTTAATTATTGCTTCATGTGATTGGTCGCTAGATAGCTTTTCAAGAACTCGAGAATCTTTTATTTTTTCAATTAATTTTACACCTTTCTCTATATATGGATTTATATCATCAAGTATAGAATCAAGAATCTTAAATCCGTCATTGTAATCAGAACTTTCATGTTTAAGCCATCGATCATAAATATCTGATGCGCCTGGATTAAGAAGAGTCTTTTCAACATTGTAGTCTATATAATGATTTAAACCTTCTTTTAAGAACATTAAAATTTCATCATGATTAATACCACATTCTATTGTTTCTTTTGCTAATAAATTTTCAAGCCCGACGATTGTGTTGGAATAACTAGATGCTGCACCTTTGACTATGCTCTCTATTTCTTCCCTTCTCTTTTTATTTCTGAATTCTTCTTCAATTTCTAATTCCAATTGCTTTTTAGCAATAATTCTGGCTCGTTCTTCCTCAGTTAAAACGTCCTTTTTCTCGTTCATGTAGGATGTATGTAGTTAAGTTTATAAATAGGTTTCGATTTCGTCACTATGGGATGAATCATAATATGTATAAAAAAAATAAAGAAGCACGAAGAATCGTCGGGGAAATTAATAAGCTTTATTCTAGCCTCAAACAGCATGAAAAAGCGTACAATAGAGGGACATTAGATGAGCATGAGTTCCTTGGAAAGATAGATGATTCTATTGGTGTGACATATAGAGTATTAGACAAGATGCATTTGATTAATGAGACACATAATGTTGATGCTGACTCGGTTGAACTAGTAGAAGTTGAATACGTACCAAAAAGTGGGCATGGCAAAAGAAATTCTATAGTATCAAAAAAGATTGTACAAATGCCTATTCCTCGTGATGACAATTACAAACCATTAGACGGTATAGTGACTTGTACTGAAGAAAATATTCCTACAACTGAATATTTGTCCAAAATTTTGGGTAAAAATTTACCAGAATATGAGAATATAGCAAGATTCATTTTAGATAGCCAAATAAGTGGCATAAAAACAAAAGATGGACAAGATGTTCTATGTTCTATATTGGAAGCTGTTAACAACTGTTATATACGGGATATTCACCTTGAAGACAAAAAGTAAATTTGTTCTACCGAAATATTTATAAAGCAAATTGAGTTACCTCTTATAAAGGTTTTGTTTCGAAAGGAGGCTATTTTTATGACTATTCATCATCAGCATCAGATTAAAAAATGTTCAGAATGCGATTCTACAAAGTTATATTGGGACAGGGCACGTGGCGAAGTCATATGCCGAAGCTGTGGTTTTGTTCTCGAAGAAAAATTAATTGACTTTTCGCAAGAATGGAGAGAATTTGACTCTGAACAAGGCGAATCAAAACGACGTGTTGGAAGCCCATTAACATTTACTAAACATGACAAAGGTCTTTCTACAAAAATTGGCAAAGCTGGCGATTTAACAAAAATGAAGCCATCTGAACGTAGAATGTATTACAGAATGAAAAAATGGCAGACAAGAATTTCAACACCAATTGAAAGAAACCTGAAGTTTGCACTTGCTGAACTTAAAAGAATTGCTTCATTCTTAGATATTCCAAAAATTGCTGAAGAAGATTCAGCAATGATATACAGAATGGCTGCTGAAAAAGGTTTAGTCAGAGGACGAAGTATGGAGTCAGTTGTGGCAGGAGCAATTTATGCTGCTTGCAGACGTCATGGAGTCCCAAGAACCTTAGATGAAATCAGCAATGCTTTCCCATTAGATAAAAAAGAAATTGGAAAAACATACAGATTCATATGCAGAGAACTGCACATAAGAATACTTCCAACTTCACCACAGGATTATATACACAGATTTGCTTCTGAGCTGAAATTAGCTCCAAAAACAGTTTCTAGATCAATTGAAATCATGAAAAAAGCAAATGATATGGAAATAACATCTGGTAAAGGTCCTATGGGAATTGCGGCTGCTTCGCTTTATGTTGCAGCACTTCTTGTTGGAGAAAAGAAAACCCAGCGCGAAGTTGCAGATGTAGCTGGCGTAACTGAAGTTACAATCAGAAATCGTTACAAGGAGCTATTAGAAAAGCTTAAACTCGAAGACCAGATTAAAAAAGTACGAGAAAAAGAGTGAACAATAGGGGGTAACAAGAATGGCAGAATGGACATGTTACAAATGCGGTTATCAACCATCCTTCCAAAGAGCACCAGCAATGCCACCAACAATATGCCCGCAGTGTGGCGAGAAACGAAGTTTTAAGAAATAATTTTTTCTATTATCTTTTTAATTTCTTCAGAATTAGCATCAGTTCTAATTCCTTTGCCAGAAAAATGGGTTCTTGATGCCTTGAATCCTTTTGATTTTAATTCTTTGATAAATTCTTCAATTCTCGGCTCCTTTGAACCGAATTCATCTGTATCAAAATAGAACGGAATCCCAATTTTTGATTCTTCAGCAATTGTTTCAAGGAAATGCTTGTGCTTTAATTCATTCTGATTCATTTTCTCAACAAGTTCTGTGTTCCAAAGACTTCCAATATATAATGGGCCAGCAAATTCAAGCTTATTACCACAAGAACATTTTTCATGGTGCTCAAACTTAACTGCAAATCTGTTTTTGCATTTTCTGCAGTAATAAATGAAACCAATCTTGTCAAGAACTTTTTCAACATGACTTCTTGAAGTTTGAAAATAAATTCTGTAATAATGCATTGTTGCATGGCTAAAAACTGGAGTTAAACAAATGTTCTGCTTTGCCGCAATCTCGATAACTGCCTTTGCCAAGATTCTAATTGCGACTTCATGCCCAAAGTTTACATGTAATGGAAAAGAACCATACTTTCTGAAGCAGGTTTTTGGATAAACTCCATATAATGGAGCAGTATCTGTTGCTGTTACAGCAAGAATTCCATTCTTTTCAAGTTTTGGAATCGCTTGATAAATATAAGTTATTGGTGATCCAAACGGATCTACGTCAATAAAATCAAATTTCTTTTCTAAACATGTTAAAAGTCTGTCTGCGCGTTCATTTGTTACAGTTGCTTTCAATTTGTTTAGCTTAAGATTCTTTTTAATTAGTTTGACTGCTTCTGAATTTATGTCATTAAAATGGACTTTGCATTTTGCTTCCTTCGCTAATCTAAGTCCACGAGCGCCAGATGCTGCAAGCAGATCCAAAACATTCTTCTTACCAGTTTCTTTTACAAATAAAACTGACAAATCTCTATCGAATTCTTTTGCTGGATTATAGAATACAGGTAATTTTTTGGAAATCTTGCCTTTGCTAACATAAAACTTGGTTTTTCCTTCTGTTACAATATCAAATTTTGGCATAAGGTTCTCAAAAAATTAGGTTCATTTAATACTTTCGCAAATAGAAGAAGTTTAATTATTCTATTATACATTCTTTATGTATGACTTGACCAGGTAGACCTTTAGTAAAGCGAGCTCTTAGAACGCCGTTGTCGCCATGAACATCAACGACTTTGCCAAGCATTTTCTTTTCACCCTTTATTGGAACAATTACCTTTTTTCCGAGAAACTTGTGAGCGGCACTTGCAGTATCAATCCCATCAACTTTTATCAGTATCTGGTTCGGATGCATTATGTGTCTGCTTCTTTTATAGCTTGTTATGTATGCTTTCATAGATTTCACGAAAAATCAAACGTTTTTAAAGATTATGATTATCTTTGACCGAGCTGTTCTCTTATAATCTTATCAGCTTTTTCTTCGGGCTTTTCCCTTTCTTCTTTTATTTCGCCCTCGCGCCTTACTTCAATTTTTTTATTTTTCTTTTTTTCAACAGCTTCAAACAAGAAAGATTCGCCCTTTTCCTTTCTTATCTTCTTTAGTAGCTCTTTCATTATTTTTACAAAATCTTTTACTTCAGCATAATATCTATCCCATTCTGCTCCAGTAAACTGTTTTCTTTCCTTGTGCTCAACATCCTTGTATAATTTTACTGTCTCTTCTGCAATTCTTGCATATTTCTCTGAAACAAGTTTCTTTTCAATAACAAGAAAATCACGCACAAACTTTCCAGTCTCATTTGGTGCTGGGGGTCTGTAACCCAGTTCCATTAAAACTGCCTGTGCTGAAGAAACTACAGCTTGTTCGAGATCATAAGTTAATTTTGTGACCATTGTATTGTTCGCTAAACCAAGTAATTCGTCAGCGATATACATGTGCTTGTCAATTGCTTCTTTGCTTGGTTTAATATTACCCATTTTTAACAACATCTGTAGCGGTAAAAAGAATCCTGAATCAAATATTACTATACCATCCTTCAGAACATTATAGATAACTGGGTTTCCTTCCATTACATACTGCCAGAACTCAGTCAATAAGTATGGTTGTGGATGAATTTTCTTTGAAATTGGATGGCCCATTTCACAAAGTCTTTGGAAAAGTTTGTCTTTAAGTTCCCCACGGGTCATTCTTCTTACGTCAGTATCATCAACAATTATTGCAACATCAATATCAGAACTCTTTCTTTTCTTAATTTTAGTCTTTAAACTTCCCCACATGACAATTGATTTAATATATCTCTGAAATTTGCCCAAAACTGCTCCAGAATATGCTTCTATTGCCTTTGCATCTTTTTTGTCGAGGAATTGTTCGAGCATTTTGGCAAGTGAAAATTCTTCGCCTTCCTTAGGTGTTTCTCCCTGTGGCAAATTTAAAGTAGGATGAAGTGCTTCGCCATCTGTTTTTATCTTCTTTTCGATCTTTTTAGCTTTCTTCACAGCTTTCATATTTCAAAAATAACTTACTCTTTTTATAAACCTATCTAAGAATATGTCTTATTTCTTCTTTTCCACCAGTTCTTTCATCTTTGCGTGGAAGTCTTCTGCCATCATTCTATACCTATCAAAATCAGCACCGCCTATTCTTAACAGTTCACCATGGATTATTGCTTTAGAAGCGTACCAAAGTTCGCGATAATAATTTACAAATTTCTTGTCCAACATCTTTGAATCAACGAAAGTGCTTACTAAAAGTTTTTCAACATGTTCTGGCGAAGGAGGCACTACACCGTATTTCATTAATGCTGCATGGGCAGAATCAATCATAACCCAGTATAGATCCACAATTGAAGACAACACTCGTGCATTAGCCCTGGTTAAATGCCAAGGCGATCTTGTCAATGCATTATAGACTGCTTCTTCTGTTGGTCTTATCCTACCAGCTCTCAAAAGATATTGAAGTGGTTCAAAATAACCTGTATCAATTAATGGTAAGCCATATCTGAGAACATTTATTGCAACTGGTTCACCTACTTTAATATTTTCCCAGAATGTGGTTAAAGTAACAGTATTAATATGCAATCTCGGGTCACTTTTTCTAACTAGATTTGCAAGCTCAAGATTATACCAGTCAACGAATTTTCTCGATGGAGTTATTGCCGTGTCATCCATTATTATAAGAATATCAATATCGCTGTTTTTGGTTACTGTTGCTTTCATTACAGAGCCAAATAATACAACTGATTTTATCAATCCCGGGAATAATTCAAATACTTTTTTTGCAAAAGCATAAGAAGAATCATAGGATTCGCCGATAAGCTTGCGCTTTTCAACTTCGCTCATCTTAATCTGCGGCGGCAATACGTATTTTTTATCTCCACTTGTTCTATGCATAACCTCACCTTATTTTTTAATATACTCTACATTTTTAAATTATGACATTGGGGCTCCTGAAAATTCTGAACCGCCACCAGCACCTTGTGGTCGTTCGCCCATACCATATGGTACACCTGAAAATCCTGAAGCATGTGGACCCTGATATCCAATATCAGGCCAGTATGTTCCTCCACGTTGCGGAATTCCAGTAAATCCATAGCCTGACCTAAAGTAAGAGCCTGCAGCTTTTTCCCAACTTGGCCCTCCTGGAATCAAAGGCATTCCTGTTTGATATAATGATTCTGCAACACCGAACATTCCACCGCTTTCTGGACCATATGCTGGAACTCCAAATGTTTCTAATATAGCACGGCCACTCCATCCCTTTTTTTTAAGATCATTAAGTACTTCTTTGATTGGCGCATTACCCCAACCAATTGGTAAATGTGCATCCATATCACCGAAATTGTCAGTTAAGTGAACATGTTTAAGATATGGATAAACATCATTTGCCCACTTTTTAACATCTTCATTTGTATACTCAACCATTTTTCCTTCTGCGTCATCCCACTTAGTATATTTTTTCCAGAGATTTGCGTGTCCAATATCAAAATTTATGCCTATAATTTTTTCTGCTGTCTTCATAGCATCATTTTGTCTCCAATGTTCGTTTTTTACCAATTTTGTTACACAATCATTTCTTGCTTGTTCTATTATTTTACCGACATGTTCTGGATTCCCAGCTACAGATTCAGGTACCCAATTTTCAACTGCAATCATCGGCTGACTTTCTTTTTTTGCAGCATAAACAGCAAGATCAGAAATTGTATCTGCTATTCTGCCAACAGCAAAAGCTTCTGTTTCTACATATGGTGTTTGTAAATTAGTATCTTTATTCTCACTAAGTCCTTTAATATATCTTAATTCTGCATTAATATGTAGAAGTTGAGTTCTATACGCTCCGGCATTAGGGTTTGTACTGTTTGGATCTCCTCCACTAAAATGGTCAAACCAATAATTTGCATTAGCTTTTTGATGTTCTAACCCAATTGTTTCCAACTCATTTTGCATTTTTAAACGGCCAGTTGGAGTTATTTTTAGCCTACCATCTGAAAGTGTTTCATAATCCCATTTTCCTTTTTGTTTTTGATCTTCTGGAGTATGGTATTTGTCTTTTAATCCCAATTTTTCAATATAATCCCAATATGTCTTATCAGGAACTACAATCATAGGATTTGCTGCTTGTACTTGACCAGTTTCCTGTTTAACATAAATTAATCTCTCTTGAGGCATAGGATTACCTATAGCATCATGTGCCGCATGTATAACTACAGGAACATTTTTTACATTTGATCTTGTACCAATCTGATCAGCAAAATCAATACTGTTTCTAAGTTCACGTAATGCATTTTGTCTTGCACTCTCAGAAAAAACACCTTCAGAATAACCAGCTGGGTCAACAATAGGAGCATGAATGCTTAGATTAACTCTGTTTAAATTTGTAAGCCTGACTAGTTCTTCACGTTCGGGAGCACCTAACTGACCAAGATAGCCTCTGTTTTGATAATCTAGATTATTAGCCATTGAGAGCTCTAAATTGTTAACACCCCAATTTATTGAAGTGTTAGTCTTTGCAAGCTGCGAACCAAATGGAGATACAGATGCACCTAAACCATATGATCCAAAATCCATTGAATTGAGATGTTTCCATTCAAAATTGAAATTTTCTTGTGGCATTTTAGATAACACCTTTTAATACTTTTCTCTTGTACTCCTTTTTCCCCTCATCTTCTTCTACACCTAGTTTAAATTGTTCGTTCTTTTTATATCCTTCTTGGGTCTCTGTCTTTGGTGTGTATGAACTTGATTCTTTCTGTTCTTTTGGTCTATACCCTTCTTGCACTGATTTTTGTTTATAACCCTCATCTTTTATAGGTCTTTCATCACGAGGAGTATAAACTTTAGAATCTGTAGCTCTTGGTGGGATTGCAGCTGCTGGAGATAACGCTTCTATTAATTTATTTCGTTCTATTTCAGATTCGATTACAGCTTCCAATTGGATGTTCTGTGATTTTCTTTCTTCTTTAGAGACTCTTGCACTTGTACTTTTCTTCATTAATCCCTTAATCAGTTCTATCTTTTTTTCTTTTACAAGCTGTCTTAAATAATTCTCAAAGGATACTTTATTCTTATTTAATTTTCTGAGCAAATCTATGATTTTTAATTTAGTATCATCTGATTTTTCTTCAAGCAGACATTTCTCCAAAAATTTTATTTTGGCGCCATCACTATCAATTTTGTTTAAAGTTTCAGTAATAGATGATATATTCATAATCATAATTTAAAATAAGTTTATTTAGATGGTTTTGCAGGAGTTCTTGGATACCAGTCTGGTGGGTATGGGAATGCTAATTGTTTATGTGCTTTCTTAAAAACATCATATACAGTCCACATTGTCTCAGCAAGTCTTCTTCTGCCCAAGGCCTTAGCTCTTTCTTCCATTAAATAAGAACCACCGCCAACTAATGGCGCAAGTATTCCTTCGCCAGTACTTTCCTTTGGAGCAGCTCCAGCCAATAATCTATCAAGAATCGGCAATTGTTTTTCTTTCTTCTCTTTTTTTTCTTCTATGTTCAATTCACCAAGATATTTTTCTATATCTTCTCTTAATGTTGTAAGTGATTCTTGAGTTATACCTTCTATGAATTTTAAGGCGTCAATTTCTTCTTCTTTCTTTAATTGTTCATATTCATCTTCACGCATGACATAACCTTTGAATTCTATATTCATCTTGCCCAAAGTAACATAATGTCTTTGCATTTCTGTTGGATTTGGGACCCATGGTCTTGCACGGTATGTAAATTTTAGTTCAATTATGCCTAATGCATAAGGACCTGCGCGTGCTCTTTTGAGAACTGACTGTTGCTTATCAGTTAATAGATTTGGCGGCGAATATGAATACTGGTTTGCAGAGGGTGTTAGAAATTCTTTAATATAATATCTTCTTATTCCGCGTACAGTCAACTCAATATAATTCTGATCAAATGCTTGTATAAGTTGTGGATCACTCATCTTTGTGTCTTTGAACTGAAGTGTTTGTGCTGCTTTTAAGTAAGGTTTTGCCCAAAGAGTGTAAAGTCTTAATGACTCAACTTGTGATTTTAGATAAGTAAGTTCTATTTTTCTTCTTTGGCGAAGCTCCTTTTCGCTCTCTTGCCCCCATTTGTTATATTCTTCAACACGACCCTTAAGAATTCTTTTGACACGATCATTCAAGTCCATGCTTTCTACGTCTTCCACTTCCTTAGCCATCATGAATGCATCTCTTAATGTAATAAATTCAAGACCTTTTGTAGCAGAAAGATTGTTTATGCTTGCTCCACCTTTCCTTATGTCAACTTCATCCATCCATATCCTTTTTAATGCAAGCGCAGCTGCTTCTTTCTTTTCCTTCGCGTCAATTTTTAAATCATCATAAACAGCTATTCTTCTGTCAAATTCTCTAAGATCATAAAGCAAATTAATTACAGATTTTACAACAGAATTTATTGTGCTTATGTACTTCATGCCTTGTTCTTCTAGCTTTTCTCTTCTCATAGACATCTCGCCAAAGAAACCAGACACAACGCTTGCACCCATGTTTTCTTCAACCTTTTCAACGTCAAATCTAAATGCATTTTTCATAAAATCAATCAACCAGAAGTAAAATGGTTCTACACTTTCAGTGGTACTAAGCAATTCAAAGTCGTACTTCTCTGGAAGCATATTCCTTTTTTTCAAAATTGTTATTTGGTCAGCTATTGCATCTTTTTTAGTCATATTTTATCAAATACTATATTGGTATATAAAGTTTTAAATAATATGGTCTGTTTTAACAAAATATGAAAGTTCTAATGGTGATAGCACCAACAAGATTCAGGGACGATGAATACTTTAAACCCAAGGAGATTCTTGAGAAATCTGGAATAGAAGTCGTTACTGCAAGTACAACAACGGTTGAATGTTCGGGTATGCTCGGTTCAAGGGTTAAGCCTGATGTTCTAATAAAAGACGTAAAAGAACAAGATTTCTCTTCTATAATTATTGTTGGTGGCTCAGGTTCAACTATGCTATTTAATGAGCGATCTCTTTTAGAATTAATACGAAAGTTTAATGCTTCTAAGAAGATAATTGGTGCAATATGTTTAGCATGTATTGTCTTGATAAAAGCAGGAATCATGCATGGGAAGAAAATGACTGGATGGTCTCCCGACACAAAAATTGAAGCTCAGAAAGCGGGCGTAACATATATAGGAGAAGACGTAATTGAAGATGGTAATATAGTAACAGGCGTTGGTCCAAGTGCAGCTGTTAAATTTGGACAAACCATTGTTAAAAATTTGAGAGGTTGATTGAAATGGCATTATTTGATCTATTCAAAAAAAAGAAAGATGAGTTTGGAGATTTGGGGATGCCGGAATCTATGGGTGGAGACTTTCCGCCAATAGACACAGGATATCCAGGACCAGATATGGGTGGATTACCGCCAATGGGACCACCTCAAGGAAGAGGATTTCCACCGCCACAAAATATGCCTTCACAATATCAAGGATTTATTCCACAGCCGATACAGCCAATAAGTATTCCTATGTCTGGGCCGCAGCAATATGGCCAAATGCCACAACAGCAACAATTTGATATGCGTACATTTAATGATATGTTCAGGAGTCAAGTTGATTTGATTACATCAAAAGTAGATTCAATGAAAGCAACACTTGACAGAATAAATGAACGCCTTGATTACATAGAAAGATACCTTATAGGTAGACGCTAAATGCAGTACACAATACTATCAACTGTAATTCTTGGTATACTTTTCGTAGTTCTTACATATTTTCTATTTTACATTTTTAAGAAATTCAAGATAAAAATAAATGAAAAACTTCTGTATGGATTAATCCCATGGGTTGTGGCTGCAGCATTTGCTAGAGTAGCTGAAGATGCAGGAGTTTATCCCGATACATTTTTTACAACAACACCAGGGATAATTCTTGTTTTTACAGCAGTACTTCTTGCTGTGTTTTTCATAGGCATACAAATTGAAAAGAAAAGGAAATTTGCTCTGTGGAAGACGCTTGCGATTTCTGGGATAATTATGTCAGCAGTCCAATTTCCATTTTTGAAGTTTGTAAACTTCTACGGCGCAGAAGTTATAATAATAGTGTTCGCGATTGCTCTTGGAGCAGCATTGATTGTTAGGAAATTTGTAAAAATAGACAACCTTTCTTTTTACGCAATTGCCGCACAGCTCTTTGATGCTTCTGCAACCTTCACATCATTGACTTATTTTAATTATTATGAACAGCACGTTCTTCCGACATTTTTGATAAGCATTACTGGGCCCTGGATAATGTTCCCACTAAAACTTGCTGTTATAATACCGATAATTTATTTGCTAAACAAATACTGTGAGGACAAAGAACTTAGAAAATTCATTATGGTTGCAATCTTTGTTTTAGGATTAGCACCAGGTTTAAGAGATACACTGAGATTAGTCGCTGGAGTTTAGAAATAATGCGTAAACAGAAGAAGATTGAGAAAGCAATAGAAAGGCAATATTATTACATAGATAATCCGTGTGGATCTACTTCCCCACATCATCGTTGTTTGCACAAATCATATGTCTCTTATAGATTTAGGCATTTAAAAAGTGAAATTGGAAGATTAAGGTATATGACTTCTGAAACACCCATTAAAACTGATTCACCCAATGGCAATTATATAACAAAAATAAAGGAAAAATTTGTGTTTAAACCGAGCAGAGCTGCTCCAAGAAGAATCTGGTATGCTGATTCAATTGAAAATTGGCAAAGCAATGGTGGCAAAAACAAGACATTCTCAATTGCGATAGAGGTTCTACCAAGATACCCGATAAATGTTTTCTTTGAAAATACTAGAAAAGGGTGGAGATATGCAAATGAATTATCTGATTATTTAATTGATAAAGGTTTGATTACACAACCAACATACAATAATCTACACGTACAAATAAATTCCACTGCCTTTGGATATGATTTATCTGTTCCTTACAAAAGATTCCATATAGCTCTGACACGTAATGCTGACTATAGAAAAGTTGATTTCGGAATCTACTCTGGTTCTATTGGACAACTAAGCGAAGTTGAAAGAAAACATTTCTTGTGGGACAACTCGACAGATTACCTTTCATTTGTTATCATGGATTCTGATGTCCGCTTATTTGAACGTGATCTTGAAGAATTGGTAGAAAAAAAGGGTGATTTAGATATACCTACCATATTTTCTTTAAAAAGACCTTCATTTAGATTAATAGTGGAAAATAATGGCAATCTTCGTGAAATCTACTACAGAAAAAAGCCGCTTAGCATACCAAGACAAGTAAACAGGAGTAATTTCTTTGATAGTCTTAAAATCGAGGGATATTGATTGTCATTTTTGTAGTCACTATGAAGGCATAGTCTTTTAAATAAAAGATGTATACAAATTGTCTATGAAAATTACTTTCTTAAAAGATGATTCATATATTCTTGCTGGACTTGGTGCTAAAATTTCTCAATCACCATTTGAAAAAACAATTAATGAACTTTATGATGAAGCCAAAGATGTTGAAAAATCAAAAAGATTAGTGAGAAATATTGTGGATAAAAACAAGCATAGGATATTCGATGATTTCACTGAAACCGCATTCGTTTTTGATGGTATAACAAGAGCTGGAGCAATTTATTTTTGGAGAAATATAAGTTCGCTAAATCTGATGTCTGGCGCAGGTCTTGAGACTTCATTAAGAGTTATCAAACCAACAAATTACAATTCTTCCATTACGGAACTTGCAGAAGCAAGCAAATCTTGCTATGATGATGCAATTAACGACGGGATGCCTGAACAGGATGCAAGATATGTTTTGCCAGAAGGCACAGAAACAAGAGTAATATTTTCTTCAACCAAACGTTATTATTCAAAGCTTGCAACTGCGCTGAAAGATAATTCTTTGCCAGAAATAAATGAAATAGGAAAAACAATCGAGGATGTAATCAACAAAGAGTACGGCATGAAAGCAACTGATGAGAAATTGCCTTCAAAGTGGGATGTATTCGGTCATTGGGATTACTTCAATGAATGCACAAGTATCAATATGTCATTTAATTCTGATTTCAGTTTTTCTTCTGGTTCTAATATAGACGCTCATTCGCTTTCTTTGGATATGGGAGCCAGAGCAAGTTTGAGCATGTTAGCACAGCTTGTTAGACAAAGACCAAACTTGATTGAGATAGAGCCATTCGAAGATATCGTGAAAAGTGCAACATTTGTTAGTCCTCCAACTTTCTCCGACAGAATTAAAGAACATTATAGACAATTAGCAGAATATGCTAGCGAATTCCAGGCTCATCTTTTAGAGCGTAAAGATCCTAATTTTGTTTATGGTCTCCTTTTAGGACAACAGGCTAGATTCAAATTAAAAGCAAAAGGTTATGGTATTGTTGAAACTGCTAAGGAAAGGGTCGAAGGTGTTGCTCAATGGGAAATAAGAAATACTGTTGGGATACCTCTTACTAAAAAACTTTCAAATTATGAAGAACTTAGAAAAGAGATAGGTCCAAGATGCTATAGAGAAGGCAGATGTACAGAACCGCCAAATTTCAAGAATAAATTCAATGTGTGTCCAATTCAAGCAGCTGGTGGTAGAGGAGATAAAACTTTAGATGAATGTTTAGAAATTTTAACTCCAAAAGATATTTCTACATTTACTGTCAGGAAATAGAGATTAATGTTGATTTTCCTTTGAATCCTGCAGCTGTTGACTTGACTTTTATCAATCCTAATTTTGAAAGTCTTTCTATATACCGCTTGAATGAACGATAGGAGAATTGTCCTCCTTTTTTAGCATATAACTCAAATACTTCACCAGCGATTGCACCATTTTTTTCTTTAACAGCTTCAAGAATCTTTAATTCATCCTCACTGAGTTTCTCCTCATCACCAACTTTAGTATTTTCAATCTGTTTTATAGCTTCAGCAACTATATCCTTGTCAATTATTTTTTGCGATTTGTTTTCAGCGATCTTTGCTGCTTCACGAAGAATATGTAACCCAACTCTTATGTCGCCTTTATTGTAAGTAACGTTCGCTATTTGTTTAATTAAGGAAGGATCAATTGATTCTGATCTTAACGCGAGCTTACTTCTTTCTTTTAGAATTCCAGCAATTTCATTTATACTATATGGCTTAAACTCCATATTTCTGAGCATAAGCCTTGATTTTATTCTTAATTCAATTCTTGTTATATAATCCATAGAATTGCTTACAAGTATGATTGATGATTTTGGAAACATTGAAACTACTTGATAAAGGAAATCTGAATCATCAACTTTGTCTATCTCATCAAAAACAAAGACTGTAGAAGTTTCTTTCAGCCTGTTCAAAACCTGTTGTAGTATATGTTCTGCGGATTTCCCCTGTGTAAATGAAATTTTCAATTGATTTGCTATGTCAGAGAAAATAAAATACTTTGATTTTAGGTTCCAACAATTAACATAGATTGGGATAACTTCATCTGTGTTCTCCTCTAATTCGCGAAGAACCCATTTTATTGATGCAGTTTTACCGATTCCTGGCGCGCCAAACACAAAAAGATTGGTTCCACGTTGACCACCAATCAAAGGTTTAATTGATAATGCAATTTCCTGGATTTGTCCTTCTCTATACGGTAAAATCTTCGGCAGGTAATCATAACTAAGAACTTCATCATTTTTTATTACGCTGCTTGTTTTCTTTTCATTTTCAAAAATGCTTGCCAAGAGAACCATCCTTATACTGTATTATTATTGATTTAGATGGATTGAAAAGATTTTCAGGTAATTTGTTGAATTCAAACCATTTTATTTCAGAACATTTGTCAGGCTCCATTATTTTTGGCTCACCAGAAATAATCTCTGCCATAATCCCGATAGTAACATAATGAACACCATAAGCAATATCATTACTTACTGTAATCACTTTAATTGGTTTAATATCAATGCCAAGCTCTTCGTTAATTTCCCGTTTTGCACAATCATCAAAGCCTTCATTTACTTCAAGATGGCCGCCTGGAAGTGCCCACATGCCATCTCCACGTATGTTCTTGCGCTTGTGGAGAAGCACTTTTCCATCTTTCAAAATCATAACACCAATTCCAACTCCAACATAATCAACGCCAGATTTCATTTTTTAACCTCAAAATCAGTGGACAAAGTGGTAATACTTGACAACCCCTCAGTAAATATTAGTAGCCGAACTTCTATATATATTATTACAATGGGTGAGGCCAATACCTCACCCGCCTTCAAAGGCATAAAACGAGGTGATCAAAATGCTTGGAAAATTTCATAGTTATGAAGAATGGATGAATTTGCTTGACAAAAAAGATGACAAGCAACTTTCAGAAGGAGCCAAGTGGTGGCTCAGTAGAATAGCCGCAAGGCAAAGTTCTGGTTAATGCTCTTTCTACAGGGGAAAATAGGTTCTTTTCGTTTTTTCTTTTTTCTTTTTGTTTTCAGAAAGTTTTTATAGATTCAGAAGTTTTTCACACTCATGACAGAATGCTTCTTGAATGTACCGCCAAAGATAAGCAAGAAAATCGATGAACGACTTGATTACTTACGAAAAAAATCAACAGATATAGGCTATCGCTTTGTTGGAAGACATTCTGCAATAAAGGTTTGCAATTGGACAAAACAATGCATACGCGGGAAAGATGTTTGTTATAAGAACAAATTTTATGGGATTAATAGTCATCAATGTGTCCAAATGAGTCCTGCTATCTTCTTTTGCACATTTAACTGCAGACATTGCTGGAGAAATTTTGATTTTATATTACCAAGAAAAAATGAAAAATGGGACAATCCTAATGACATAATTGACAAATGCATTGAAGAGCAAGTAAAATATCTGCAAGGTTTTGGCGGAAGTTCAACTGTAGACAAAAAAATATTCAAAGAAGCGATGAAACCCAAACACTTTGCAATCTCTCTTGCTGGTGAGCCTACACTTTATCCAAAACTCCCAAAATTTATAGATAATATACTTGACAGAAAAATGACTGCTTTCTTAGTAACTAATGGTACTAATCCAGAAATGATAAAGAAATTGATTGACCATCCGCCCACAAATCTTTATATTTCTCTTTATGGAACCAATAATGAAATGCATAAAAAAACATCAAGACCAATGATAACAAATTCTTGGGCAAAAATAATGAAATCAATAAAGCTTTTAGACAAATTTGATAATGATACTGTGATAAGATTAACTCTTTCTAAAGGATTAAACTTTGAAGATCCTGAAGGTTATGCAAAAATTATTGAGAATAGCGGGGCAAAATATGTTGAATGTAAGGCATTCATGGCAGTCGGTGGATCTAGACGATTTATGAGTTATAGTCAGATGCCATTGCATGAAGAGATAAAAGAATTTGCTGCAAAGCTTGAAAATCTTACTTCATATAAGATTGTGAATGAAAAAAAGGAAAGTCGTGTTGTACTTTTGCGCAGATAATCTTATATTGATTACATTTCTAAGTTAAAATATGAAATTTTATACAAAGAAAGGTGATGAAGGCAAAACGTCTCTTTATGATTCCAAAAAATTAATCTCAAAAGATGATAAGATATTCGAAGCGCTCGGAAGCTTAGACGAGCTTAATTCTTATCTTGGGATATGCAGATCAAATTCAAAAATTGAAAGGGTAAACAAACACCTCAAAAACCTGCAAGAGAAGATTTTCATAATCCAAGCTGAGTTGAGTGGAAGAACTGTAGAACCAATAAGCAAGGCAGAGCTCCAGGAGTTGGAAAGAAATGTTGATGAACTTGGGAATGAAGTTGGAGAGATACATAAATTCACGATTTATTCTGGTAATATATTGGCAGCACATATAGACTATGCTCGCGCACTTGCAAGAACAGCTGAGAGAAGAGCTGTTTCTATAAAGAAGAAAATCAGCAAGAAAAGTTTCGCATATCTTAACAGAATTTCAAGTTTACTATTTGTTTTAGCGCGTTATGTCAATAAGAAAGAAGGTATAAAGGAAGAACATCCTTCGTACTAACTTTTTCCGTTTATGCAACAGTGGGTTATATGTTCATAAGCATTGTAGGCAGCATGCACGCCCTCAGCTACACCAGTGATTGCTTGCTTGAATTTGGTGTCAGCAACGTCTCCTGCAGCATAGAACCCAGGAATATTTGTTTCAGAATTGCGGTTTATTATTATTTCTCCTTTTTCATTTAGTTTAATACCAATTTCTTTTGCTAAACTATTTTGAGGTATATGGCCAATGTAAATGAACAAACCACTTATTTCAAGTTCCTTTTTGCCCTTATGCGGTTTATCAAGAACAACGTGCGTAACCAGCTTATCGCCTTTTATTTCTTTAACATTTGTTTCATATAATATCTCAACATGACCTTTCTTAACATATTCTTCCAAATGGTCTACATTTGTCGGCTCAGCTTTTAATTTATCGCTACGAACAATCATGAAAACTTTTTTAGCATATTGTGTCAAAAGAATTGCTTCCTTTACTGCGCTATCGCCGCCACCAACTACACCAACTACCTTATTTTTGAATAATGGCCCTTCACAGAGTGCGCAATAGCTTACCCCTTTATTCTCAAATTCCTTTTCTCCCGGAACATTCAAGTGTTTGAGTGTTGTGCCGGTTGCATATATTATTGTTTTTGAGGAAAATGTTTTGTCACTTGTATAGACTTTGAAGTTCTTTCCAGTCTCAATTTTTATAACTTTATCATTTAGTATATCAATATCATAATCCTTTGCATGGTCCTCAACTCTTTTGGCAAGAAGTCTTCCACCAATTGCAATATACCCAGGATAGTTTTCAACAACATATGGTAGATTTATGTTTCCGCCGAACTGTTCGCCTATAATCAAGGTATTAAGTCCCAACCGTCCAGCATACATCGCAGATGCAAACCCTACAATACCACCGCCAACCACTATAACATCATATAGAATTTTTGGATCAGGCTTATAGCCATAATCATGCCTTGGTTTTATTACACACTCACCCATTTCCATAATTAATTCACGGCTTTCTTTCCTTTTTAATGTTTTGAAAACATTTATATATGGTAACTTTCTAAAATTCACTATGTTGAATAATGTGATGCAACCCCAAGAGATTGAGGTGTTCTATATAATACCAGCAATAAGGTCACATCTGGCTAGATACATGAAAGAATCGGGAAAAAGCCAAAAGGATATAGCAGAATTGTTCGGATTACGCGAGTCTACTATATCCCAGTATATAACAAAAAAGAGAGCGACTCTAAATATTGATAAGTCAATTCAAGAGAAGATAAAGAAATTGGCAGCAAAAATCAAAAAACCACTGGATACTATAACTGCAATTCAAGAGATACTTGAAGAAATCAAAAGAAAACAATGTATATGTAATATCCACAGACAGGTCGCATCTAAGATACCACACAATTGTAAAGCCTGTTTGTTCGCAAGAAGGAGATTAATATGAAGATCTATATGGACTATGCAGCAACCACACCGGTTGCAAAGCAAGTATTGAAAGTGATGGAACCTTACTTCTCGAAGGAATTTGGTAATCCGAATTCACTTTACGATTTGGGACAGAAAGCGCGAGACTCAGTAGAAGAATCAAGAAAAATTGTTGCAAATATGATAAATGCGAAACCAAAAGAAATAATATTTACTTCAGGCGGAACAGAATCTGATAACTTGGCAATCAAAGGACTTGCTTTAGCGAATGAAAGTAAAAAACATATAATTACCACAAAAATTGAACATCATGCTGTTCTTGAAACTTGTAAATGGCTTGAAAAGAATGGGTATGAACTAACTTATCTTGATGTTGATGGTTATGGCCTTGTAAATCCTGACGATGTTGAAATGGCAATAAGAAAGGATACATTACTTGTAAGCGTTATGCATGCGAACAATGAAATCGGAACAATTGAGCCGATTAAAGAAATTGGGACAATATGTAGAAAGAATGGTATATATTTCCACACAGATGCTGTGCAAACAATTGGGAAAGTGCCAATCGATGTTAAAGAGATGAACATCGATCTTCTATCAGCTTCTTCGCATAAAATATATGGTTCAAAGGGTGTTGGTTTCCTTTATGTGCGCAATGGAATCAAAATTGAACCATTAATCCATGGTGGTGGCCAAGAGAACAAAATGCGTTCAGGAACAGAGAATGTTGCTGGGATTGTTGGCTTTAGCGCTGCAATTAAATTAGCAAAAAAGAATATGAGGGTTGAATCAAAGACTGAAACAAAGTTAAGAGACTATCTAATAAAAGAAGTTCTCAAGATTCCTAAAAGCTATCTTAACGGACACAAGACAAAACGATTGCCGTTTAACGCAAATTTCTGGTTTTCTGGTATAGAGGGAGAAGCAATAATTATGTTATTAGACAAATATGGAATATCTGCTTCAACTGGTTCAGCCTGCAGCTCTGGATCATTAGAACCATCACATGTTTTGACTTCAATAGGATTAAATGAAGAACAAGCACATGGAAGCTTGAGATTAACAATAGGCAGACAAACAACTTTTAAAGAAATTAAATATACTATAAAAGTATTAAAGAAAATTGTGAATAAATTAAGAAAAATGTCTCCGACATGGGAAGAATAAAATGGTATTAAAATATTCAAAAAAAGTTATGGAACATTTTCTACATCCACATAATGTTGGTGAACTGAAAAATGCTGACGCTGTTGGCGAAGCAGGAAATCCTGTATGTGGCGATGTGATGAAGATATACTTAAAAGTAAAAAATGATAAAATCATAAATATAAAATTCAAGACTTTGGGATGTGCGGCTGCAATTGCTGCGTCTTCAATGTTGACAGATCTCGCAAAAGGCAAAACAATCAACGAAGCCGAAAAAATAAAAAACACTGATATCATTACGGGACTTGGAACATTGCCTCCGATAAAAGTACATTGCTCAGTACTTGGCGCTGAAGCATTGCATAATGCCATTAAAAATTATAGAAAAAAGGTGAAAAAATGAAAATAACTGCTAACATGACAATTGCACAAATACTCGAAAAGAATTCTAAACATGCTACTAAGCTTGCAGAAATAATGTTCAAACATGGATTACATTGTGTTGGATGCCCGGCAGGACAATTTGAAAATTTAAAAGATGGTTGTTTAGGACATGGCATGAGCGAGGAAGAATTTGAAATACTTCTTAAAGAACTCAATAACGTAGTTGCAGCTAAAGAGAAAGTTCATAAAAAGAAAACCTCTAAAAAATAAATATGAAGAAACAAATACTTGGCATCAACAAAAACATAATTTTTTTAGGAATTGTAAGCCTTTTTACAGACATTAGTTCTGAAATGATATTTTCAGTGTTCTCAATATTCTTCACGATAATACTTGGTGCATCTACAGCACTACTTGGAATAATTGAGGGATTCTCTGATTTTGCTTCATCATCTCTTGATTATATTTCTGGTTTTATTTCAGATAAGACTGGTAAAAGAAAGAAATATACTATAATGGGTTACAGTTTTTCTACAATTGCAAAAATTTTACTTCTTATACCAAATTCACTAATTTTAGCATCAGTATTCAGAGTCATAGAAAGATTTGGCAAATCTTTTAGAGGTCCTCCAAGAGATGCTTGGATAGCATCATTTACTAACAAATCAAACAGAGGTTTATCTTTTGGAGTCCATAAAGCACTTGATAAATCAGGGGCAGTAATAGGCCCACTGCTGGCTTATGGTGTTTTATCTTATTTTGGGCAAGGTGGAGGAACATTTGCTACTTTGTTCCAGATAGCCTTGATACCAGCGGTAATTGCTATTATAATTCTTATATTAATAAAAGAAAAGCCTGCTAAACCTGTTAAAACAGAAAATATTTTTGCTTCTTACAAGAATACGAGCAGAGGCTTTAAACATTATTTAACTGCTGCCGGGATTTTTTCATTGGCATATTTTAGTTTTGGATTCTTACTGTTAAAGGCATATTATGTTGGTTTCGAAATAAAAGATGTTGTTTTGTTATATGCGCTTTTCAATATAGCATTTGTTTTATTTTCTGCGCCCCTAGGTAAACTTGGAGATCGAATAGGAATAGAAAAAATAATTGCGTTGGAGTATGTTATCTATTTCATTATGTGTCTTGGCTTTATTTTCGCCTCTTCAAAGCTTGAGATTATAGTTTTGTTCATCCTGTTCGGGATATTCTTCGCAATAGATGAGGGCCAAAGCAAGGCTTATATCTCTAACTTAGAAAAGAAGAGCAGAGCAACAGCAATAGGCGTCTATAATTTCGCTACAGGAATGATATATCTCCCAGCTTCTATCATAGCAGGTTTATTATGGCAATTAAATCCGAATTATTCATTCATATTTGCTGGTATAATAGCTATTGCGGCTCTTATTTTCTTAAGTCTTAAGAGACGTTTTACCAATCAAAAAATTTATTGAAAATGTTCATTTTGAAGATTCTTATTTAAGTAACATTTTCTTAAATTTACCCATAGAAAAGAAAACAATCAATACAATCACAGTAAGGACAATTACAATCCATTGATTTGATTCTCCAAATGAGAATCCCAAATACGAGTAAAAGAAAGTACTCGGAATCATACCAAGTAAAGTTGCTGTTGCATATTTTTTCATATCCATCTTAGATAATCCTGCACCATAACTTATAACATCAAAAGCCATGAACGGAATCAATCTAAGAATAATGATTGCCGGAAAACCATATTTTTTGAAAAATTGATCTGCAAACTCTAAATCTTTTCGTTTAATAAATTTCTCTACAAATGGTCTCCCAAGCGCTCTAGCAATTGAAAAACAAATAACAGCACCCATAAATACACCTATTACTGAAAGCAGACCGCCAAGAACAGTTCCCCAAATTAGCCCACCGACAATAACGAGTATAGAGCCTGGTATTGGAGCTACAACCGTCTGTAATATTTGCAATAAAATAAAAATGACTGGCGCAAGAATACCAAATGAAAGCACATAATCTTTCACTGTTGATACTTCAAATTTAGAAAAGATTGAGCCTATTATACTTAAATTATTTGTGGAAGCTAAACCAAACAACATTAAATTAAGAAATATTAAAACACCAATTGTTAACAGAAGGTATTTATCGTAATTGTCCATATAATGAGATAACACAAATAAGAATAAAAACATTAGGATTATTAATTAAATAAAAAATTGTGGGGTGAAACAATGGTTGACAAAGTGCATTGTGCACACATACTTGTTAAAACAGAGCATGAAGCAAAACAGATTCTTGACAGATTGAATAGAGGAGAAAGTTTTTCTAAAATTGCAATGGAACAATCTCTGTGTCCGTCAGGTAAGAAAGGCGGAGACCTAGGAACATTTGGCAGAGGACAGATGGTACGCGAATTTGAACTTGCTGCATTCAATCTTCAGAAAGGACAAAATTCTGGGATTGTAAAGACACAATTTGGATACCATATTATAAAGCGATTAGAATAAAAACCAAGAAAAATTAGAATAGTATAGGTGACGTAATGGCTCTACAGAAGAAACTTACATTTGGACTGCTCGTTCTTCTTGGAGTAAATGCAATAATCGGTAGTGGAATTTTCTTTGCGCCAGGTTTTGGAGCGAAATACGCTGGCCCTGCTTCATTAATATCATGGGTTCTTGCAGCTGGCCTATCAATATTGATAGGTTTGTGCTTTGCTGAACTTTCAGGCATGTTTCCAAAAGCAGGTGGGGTTTACGAATATGCCAAGAAATCATTTGGCAGTTTCATTGGTTTTACAGTTGGCTGGTCTTCTTGGATAGTATCAAACTTGGCAATAGCAATGCTGACTATAGCAGGTATACAATTCCTTTCTCTTCTTATACCAATGGACACGATTACACAGCTTATTGTAGCTTTATTGTTTGTTCTCGGTTTCAATTATATTAGTTACAAAGGGATAGGCATAAGCGGAAAGATACTACTTGGGTTCTCGGCAATAACAATTGTCGTTATAATCATGGTAATAATCGGAGCATTACCTTCTGTCAATCTAAACAATCTTCAACCATTCTACATATTTGGACAATCTTCTATATTTGTTGCGTTATTCCTGATAATGGAAACATTTTTTGGTTGGGAAGCAATATCATTCCTTTCTGAAGAAACAAAGAATGCTAGAAAAGTTCTTCCAAAGGTAATGATTCTAAGTACAATCCTTGTTGCAGTATTTGTCTTAATCACTGTTTTTGTTTCGTTTACAGCAGTACCTTGGTACAAATTGAGTTATTCAAATGTAAACTCTCTTGATGACTATTATACAAAAATTGGGTCTGGTGCACTTGAGCCGCAAAGCATGCCTTTGATAATTGCAACAACTGGGTTCTTTAGTGGACCAGTCTTAACAATCATGATTATACTTGCTTTCTTAAACATAATCGGAAGTGCAGCTGCCTGGATAATTGCAACACCAAGATTGATATTTGCAATGGCGCGTGATAATAATCTACCTGTCAGTCTAAGTACAGTACATTCAAAATACAAAACACCACATTACGCAATTGCGCTTCAAACTGTCATAACAATACTTGTCCTTTTGAGCGGATCATATGAGCTATTGCTTAAAGTAGGCTTACCACTTGCAATAATAATGTACTCAATTGTTGTATTAGCAATTCCAAGACTCAGATTTGAAATGCCTAAACTACCAAGAACATTTAGGATACCCTACCCGAGATTGCTAACTGGTGTTGCTGTTGCTATGATGATTATAATGCTCATATTTGGAAGCGACATAAAGAACATAATACTTGGTTTCACATTATTCCTTCTTGGAGTTCCATTATACTTTATAGGCAGCCTTGGTTACAGGAAAGAATTAATCAAACGATTCTCTGATGTGTCTGCATACCTAACTTCGCTGACATACAAATTCTTGGTAGAGGAACAGATAATGGACCATGTTCTAAATTATCTTGATGATATAACAATAAACAGAGTACTTGATGTTGGTTGTGGCATAGGAAGATTCACAAACAAGATTGCAAAACACTGTATTCCGCCTTCCGGAAAGGTGTATGGTATTGACTTTTCAAACACGGCACTTACTATAGGTAAGAAATATGCTGAAGCACATGATGTAAAAAATGTTGAGTTCATAGAAGCTGATTTGTACAATCTAAGTAAAAACAAAGAAGTTGATAGAAAGTTAAGAAATCTTGATGCGGTAGTTGGAATTGGTGTGCTGCAATACTTAACGAAAATTGGCTCTGTTCTTAAAGGATTAAATAAAAGAATGAGACAGGATGGAAAAATATATTTTGTTGATTATGATTTTTTCTCGCACATATTTGACAAACCGTGGATTGAACATGATCAACAGATTAGAAAAATATTCAGAGAAGCGGGATTTGATATAAAGATATGGCGCCAGAAAAGATTATTGTGGACTTATGTACATATTTATGGTAATAAAATATGAAAGCTCTTCTATTATTAAGCGGCGGAATTGACAGTCCTGTTGCTGGTTATATTGAAAAACAAAACGGTATAGATATAATAGCATTACATTTTTCTAACCAGAAGTTTGCTGGTAAAGAATCCATTGAAAAATGCAAAAAGCTGACTATGAAGATTGAAATAAAGAAACTCTACAATATTGACATCGCTGAACAGCTTTCCGAATTTGCAAAGAAATGCAATACCAAATATTATTTTGTTCTGATGAAGCGTTTTATGTTGAGAGTTGCAGAAAAAGTAGCTAAAAAAGAAAATTGCGATTTTATTTTAACTGGCGAGAATTTGGGACAGGTGTCCAGCCAAACTTTAGAGAATCTTGTAGTTATAGACAAAGCAACAAAGCTTCATGTTCTCAGACCATTGATTGTCTATGACAAAGTTGACATTATAAGGAAAGCTGAACAAATAGGCACGTTTGAGATATCTAAAGGCCCAGAGATGTGCGATGTTCTTGGACCCAAACACCCATCAACGCGAGCAAAGGAAAGTGCGGTAATAGACGAAGAAAACAAAGTTGAATACGCAAAAATGCTCGAAAATGCAATAAATCACTTGACAGAGTTGACAGAACCCAAAATTAAATAAACAAAGAAATCAAATTCTAAATTATGATTGATTTTGATGAGCTGGTTGACAACCATATAAAAAGAGAACATAAGCCAAAGGGAATTGGTAGGTATTATCCTTCGGAAGTTGGTAATTGTCTAAGAAAAGTATGGTACTCCTATAAATATCCACAAGAGGTAGAACCAGATCTATTAAAAATATTTGAAGTTGGTAACATAATGCATGATTTTGTTGTGCGCGTTCTGAGAAGCGAAAAAAATAATCAGATATCACTTCTTGAAAGCGAGCTTCCATTCCAATTAAAGATGAAGGATTTCATAATCTCTGGTAGAATTGACGATCTTATATTGATAAAGGCTGACAACAAAAAAGTCCTTATCGAAGTTAAATCAGTTGGTGACATCGATAGAGTTGACGAAGAGAAGTTTAACCATAGAATGCAGCTTCAACTTTACATGATGGCTCTTAAGATCTATGATGGAGTAATTCTGTATGTTGACAAGAAAAATCTTAAAAGCAAAGTTTTCACAATTCCTTATTCTGAAGAGGAATCACTAAGAGCATTAGAAAGATTCCATATATTGCACGATTCTTTGACGACGGAAACTGTTCCACCGCCAGAAGCTAAACTTGAGAATACAATAAACTGGATGTGCAATTATTGCGAATATAGGGGTAGATGTGACAAAGAGTAAATTCTATAAACCCTTTTTTTGTTAATTCAGACATGGTATTAGACGAAAAAATTGAGAATGCAATAATAGGATTCCTGGGAGAATTTGAATTCGAAGCAATACCCTGGAGAGTCCCTTTTGAAGAACAATATACTGAAAGTTTAGATTTGTCTGAGTTTTTCAAAAAATATTATGACGGACTTGTTTCTCCAGGACAGATCAAGTTATTCAAGAAAGTTGGACCATTTGATGTCATAGCTATGAAAGACAAAAAGATATATTTCTTCATTGTAAAGAAACCAAAGAACAACAATGTTTCATTTGCATCAGAAAAGGAACGGGATAATTTCTTGGAAGCAAAAGAACTAGAAGCAACTGTTTTACTAATGACAAACATGTACCCAAAAAAGCTGTTCAAGGTATACGAAGTTACAGAAAAGGCAATAGAAGGATTAAATATTAAACTCAACAAAGCAGAACTTCTCAATTTGGAACTTATTTAGAAACCCAAATAAACAAACATATTCTTCAAATTATTATGTCAAGACGTTATTATAAGAGAAGAAAAAAGTCAAAGCGTAGATAATAGAAAGATGAAATCTTTTTCTTCTTCAATAGATTTCTTTACATTGAAATAATTCGAAAGAAAATTCTCAACATTTTTTATATCTTTTCCGCGCTTTTGAATTGTTACCAAGACTAAATCTTTTGAAACCCGTGCCATCTCTGTAAGTGCAGGTTCCCAATCTTTTATGTCCTGCAAAACAGTAAATGAGACAACTTTGTCAAAATTCTTATCTGGGAAAGGCAGTCTTTCTGCTTCTGCAACCATATACATCACATTTTTTGCTGATAATGCATTGTCAATCATGCCCTTAGAAACATCAACGCCAGTTACGCTTTTTACAAGTTTTGCAATCTCAGCAGTTATTATCCCAGTTCCACAGCCGACATCAAGGACCTTGTCCTTTTTTGAGAATTTTATCAGTTTCTTAGCTGCTTCTAACTTTCCAAGTTGTTCAGCGCCGTAGAGCTCATTATAACCCTTTGAGATTTTATCGTAATAATGCTTAGTGTTCATTAGGTTTTTAAGTATGCCAAGAATTAAAAGAATTATGGCTGACAAAAAATTTGAGTTCTTGGAACACACAGCAGACATGTATATAGTTGGGCGTGGAAAAACATTAGAGGAAGCATTCGCAAATACAGCAGTTGGCTTAGGATTCATGATAATCTCTTCAGACAATGTTAAACCTAAGATTAAAGAGGAAATAAAAATAGTTTCAGAAGACAAAGAATCATTACTTTTTGATTTTCTTTCAAAGTTCTTATACTACCAAGATGCAGAGAGCTTAATATTTCACAAAGTGAAAGTTGAATGTATAAAAAAGCTGAATAGTAATTGGCACTTGGTTGCAAAAGCATGGGGAGAAAAATTTGACCCAGAGAAACATGAAGAGGGAAGCCATGTCAAAGCAATTACATATCATTACATGGAGATAAAAGAAGAAAAGAATAAATGTATGGTTAAAGTGTTGGTTGACATATGACTGAATTAAAAATAAAACAATTGAATAATGTTGAATGGGAGATACCTGTTGGAACAATTCCTAATATGAATGTCCCAGGTAGAGTGTTTGCTTCTGCTAAACTTTTAGAGAAGATGAAACAAGACAGAACACTGACACAATGTGCTGGTGTTGCAACGCTTCCAGGTATTTACAAGTATGCTATAACATTACCAGATGGACATGAAGGATATGGTTTTCCGATTGGTGGTGTTGCAGCTTTAGACTTTAAGGAAGGCGGAATCTCACCAGGTGGGATTGGGTATGATATTAATTGCGGAGTGCGATTGATTCGCACAGACTTACGAAAGAACGAAGCTGCAGAAAATATTGAACCGATTCTTAATGCTCTATTCAAAAATGTTCCAAGTGGTCTTGGAAGCAAAGGAAAAACCAAGGTCAGTTCAGAATCTGAATTTGATGATGTTCTTAGATTAGGCTCGCGTTGGGCTTATGAAAAAGGTTTTGGTACAACAAATGATTTGGAACATCTTGAAGAAGAAGGTTGTATTAAAATTGCTGACCCGAAGTACGCAAGCAAGGAAGCAAAGAAAAGAGGTATGCCCCAACTTGGAAGCCTTGGAGCTGGAAATCATTTTCTTGAAGTACAATATGTAGATAAGATCTATGATAAAAAGATTGCAAAAACATTTGGAATTGATGAAGAAGGACAAGTTACTTTAATGATTCATACGGGAAGCAGAGGATTCGGACATCAAGTTTGTTCTGATTATTTAAGAGAAATGGAAAAAGCATTTCCACAGATAATTCAATCTTTGCCTGATCGCGAACTCATTTATGCACCAGCAGGAACAGAGCTTGCTGACAGATATCTTAAAGCAATGAGCGCTGCAGCAAATTTTGCTTGGTGCAATCGCCAGATGATTCTTCATTGGTCAAGACAGGCATTTGAAGAAGTTTTCAAAAAGGAATGGGAAAAGCTTGGAATGCGGGTTGTTTATGATGTTGCGCACAATCTTGCAAAAGTTGAGGAACATAAAATTGATGGAAAAATGAGAAAAGTATACTTGCACAGAAAAGGTGCGACCCGTTCATTTGGTCCAGGAAGACCAGAGCTTCCAGCTTCATATAGAAGCGTTGGACAACCAGTGCTTATTCCTGGAAGCATGGGCACAGCAAGTTATGTTTTAGTCGGAAGCGAAACTGCCATGGAAAAGACATTTGGAAGTACAGCACACGGCGCAGGACGCGAGATGAGCAGACATGAAGCAATAAGAAGATACCGCGCTGATACAATTATCAAAGAACTTGGTGAAAAGGGAATTATTGTGAAATCCGCTTCAAAGATGGGTGTAGTCGAAGAAGCACCTGGCGCATACAAAGATATTGATGAAGTTGCACGCGTTTCTCATGATGCAGGAATTGGTAATTTAGTTGCACGACTGGTTCCGCTTGGCGTTGTTAAAGGATAATCTTTTAAGCGCACATTATTTTATTATACTGTTCGAATACTAAAATGGAACCTTCAAAAGGTAAGAACTTAGAATTTATATTAAAAATTGGTTATATGGATTTAGGTGCAAAACTTGAAGATGGCAGAATAATCTATGGCAAAACAAACTTGCGCATGTTCTACGATCCTAAAAATGACATCATTGATGGGCCGTATGAGACAAAGTATAATCTAGCAACCAAGGAAATAACATACAATAGACTAGCTCATCACAAATAATAAGCTTTAAAAAGGATAAATTTCACTTCTAATTTACTTGATCAGTTAATTTCCGCAGTTAATTCATTGGTATTAGGCGTATTCTGAAATCCGTTAGCATGAGTAAGCTTTAAAAAGCTCACAACAAACTGATAATCAATAAAAGTGATATAAATGGGACATCGAATCGGTAAAGCTCATCATCCAAGGAAGGGAAGTCTCGGATATTCACCTAGAGTTAGAGCTGCAAGACCATATCCACGAATTGTGACCTGGCCAGCAGTAAAAGAGCCAAAATTGCTCGGTTTTGCAGGCTATAAGGCGGGCATGAGACATGCAATTTTCGTTGACAATTCTACAACTTCTATCACAAAGGGTGATGTTATCTCTGTTCCAGTAACAATTCTTGATGTTCCCAAAATCAAAGTTTATGCAATACGTGTTTATGACGTAAATAAAAGATACCAAAAGAATTGTATTGCCCAAATTACAAGTGATAAGTCTGACAAAGAGCTCGCGAGAAAAATTTCTGTTCCTAAAAAACATAAAAATCCTGAAGAAGAATGCAAAAAAATGGAAGCTTCTATTGGTGATAAAACTGACGTTACTGCTCTCGTTTATACTCTGCCAAAAGGACGAGTCGGTAAAAAGAAACCGGAAATTTTTGAAATCGGAATTGGTGGAAACAATATTAAAGAAAAATTTGATTATGCAAAATCTGTTCTCGGAAAAGAAATTTCTGTTAAGGATGTTATCAAAGCAGGAGATCAGATTGATATTTTTGCTGTTACAAAAGGAAAGGGATTCCAAGGACCAGTAAAAAGATTTGGAGTAAAACTTCAATCTGATAAGACTTCTTCAACACGCAGAGGTACTGCTGTTATTGGCCCAGACCGACCAAGAAAAGTAAGCTGGAGAATTGCAATGGGTGGACAGATGGGCTATCACAATAGATATGATCTTAACAAACAAGTCTTGAAAATTGGTGATAATGGTTCTGAAATATCTCCTGTTAATGGTTTTTTAAATTATGGAAAAGTTTCTGGTGATTACGTTATAATCAGAGGCTCAATACCTGGCGCAGCAAAGAGATTAATCAGATTAAGATTGGCTGTTAGACCAAGTAAATCTATACCAAACAAAGCTCCTGAATTATTAAGAATAAGTGGTGTTGAAAAGAAATGACAAGTGTCCATTCGTTAAAAGGTGAAGCAATAGGCAAAATAAAACTGCCAGAACAGTTTAACGAAGAGTACAGACCAGATATAATCAAACGAGCAGTCCTTGCTTTACAGACACATAAAATACAGCCAACAGCTCCAATGCTTCATGCAGGAAATTTCTATTCAACATATCTTTCAAAAAGAAGGCACGAATACAAGTCCACATATGGTTCTGGACGTTCAAGAACACCTAGAACAGTTGTGTCAAGAAAAGGTTCACGATTTAATTTCAGAGGCGCCCAGGTTCCACAAACAGTCGGCGGAAGAGTTGCTCATCCTCCGAGAATTTGGAAGGTCATAATAGAAAAAATAAATGACAAGGAAAGAAAAAAAGCAATCAGAAGCGCACTTATGGCAACAACAATGAAGAATGTTGTACTCGCACATGGCCATAGAATTGAAAAACTCAAAGAATTACCTATTGTGATGGAAAATAACATCGAAGATCTTTCAAAAACAAAGGATGTCAAAGATGTTCTTATGAAATTAGGATTACAGGAAGAATTAATGCGAACCAAGGAAAAGAAAATAAGGCCTGGAAAAGGAAAGATGCGCGGAAGAGTATACAGAAAAAAAGTAGGCCCATTATTCATAGTATCAAAGAAATGCAATCTTCTTCATTCTGCAAAAAATGTTGCGGGTGTGGATGCAGTTGATGTTAAGAGTTTAAATGCAGAATTGCTCGCACCGGGAGCAAAACCTGGCAGGCTTACAATATGGAGCGAAGCTGCATTGAAAGAATTGGGAGAAAAGAAACTTTTCATGTGAGAATATGAATGTCTTAATATATCCAGTTGCAACTGAAAAAGCGATTAGAGCGATTGAGTCAGAGAATACCATCACATTCATAGTAGACATGAAATCAACAAAGAAAGCAATAGCAAAAGAAGTTGAAAAGAAATTCAAGGCAAAGGTTTTGAATGTTAGAACACTGATCACAACAGAAGGCAAAAAGAAAGCCTATGTAAGATTAAATAAAGAAAGTCCGGCAATCGATGTTGCCACACAGTTAGGGATGATTTAAATGCCAAAGAGAATGCGACAGCAAAGGCGGGGAAAAGGAACATCAGTTTTTCGAGCGCCAAGCTTCAAATTCAAATACACTGCCCGTTATAGAACATTCGACGATTTGGAAAGAAATGAAGCACTTGAAGGAAAGGTAGAAGACATTGTTAATGATACTGCAAGAAGCGCACCTATAATGATCATAAAATACAAAACAGGTGATTATGCAATCTTGCCAGCAACATATGGCATACGAGTTGGTGCAGCTGTTGCAGCTGGCGCAAAGGCACCGATTGGTACAGGAAATGTTTTACCACTCAAATCAATACCAGCAGGAACTGATATTTACAATTTAGAAATTAGGCCGGGAGACGGTGGGAAGATCGTCAAAGCAGCTGGCACATTCGCAAAAATAGTAAGTCATGAAAAAAATACAGTTATAGTCAAATTACCAAGCAGGGAATTCAAGGTTTTTAATCCTGACTGCCGTGCAACAATCGGAACAACAGCAGGCTTTGGAAGAACTGAAAAACCAATTGTAAAGGCAGGAAAGCACTGGCATATGATGCGTGCACGCGGAAGATATTGGCCAATGACCGCCTGCGTGGCGATGAACAGAGTCACACATCCATTTGGTGGTAAGAGACGTTCAACGCAGAAGAAATGCAAGACCATAAGCAGACGTATGCCACGTGGTGCAAGATATGGTTCAATAGGAGCCAGTAGAACTGGACGAGGTAAGAAGTAAAATGGACGAATTTTCATATCGTGGTTACACATTTGAACAAATAAAAAGTATGGAACTCACTGAGTTCGCAAAATTGTTACCTTCAAGGCTAAGAAGAACTTTGACGCGTGGTTTCACACCAGCACAAAAAAGAGTACTTGTTCGTATAGCTGAAGCAAGAAAACAAATCGTTGCAGACAAAGAACCAAAGATAATCAAAACGCACTGCAGAGACATGGTCATAATCCCAAGTATGGTTGGACTCAAATTTGGAGTACATAATGGGAGAACATTCGTTGAAGTTGACATAACACCGGAAAAACTCGGTCATGTTTTGGGTGAATTCACATATAATAGAAAACGTGTTGCCCATAGCCAACCAGGTATAGGTGCTACAAGAGGATCAACATTCATTCCGATTAAGTAAGTGATACAATGGCTGAATCAAAACTTGAGTCTCGTGGAGAGAAATTAAAAGAAAAATTTGAAGAAAAAGCTAAAGAGAAGAAGGAAGAAGAGCTTAAGGCAGCTGAAGGTGCGCCAGTAGAAAAGGAAGAAAAGAAACCTACACCAAAAAAAGAAATCAAGAAACCAATTGTAACAGAAGCAAGTGGCAAAACAGAATTTTTACCAATCTCATTCAAGGAATCAGTTGAAATCTGCAGAGCAATAAGGAGTTTAACAACAAAGAAAGCAGAAGCTTACCTCAATGATGTGGTCAAACACAAGAGACCGATACATTATCTAAGATATCATAGGGATGTCCCACACAGAAAAGGCAGAGGTTTTGGTCCGGGAAGATACCCAGCCAAATCAGCAGGGTATATCTTAGGCGTTTTGAAAAATGCAGTTGCAAATGCTCAATATTTGAATCTTAATCCAGCAGACTTGTATATCAAGATATCAAAAGCAGACAGATCATTATCAAAAGAAAGACAGGGACGATACACAACTGTAACCATAATTGTTGCTGAACGAAAAGAAGAAAAGAAAGTACACAAAAAGAGAATGGTGAAGAAGTAAAATGGTAATTGAAAGGAAATTTGTCAAGGACAAAACAAGGGAATACGCTGTTAAAGATTTCCTAAGCAGATACCTAGACCGAGTTGGATTCTCACACATTGAAATACAAAAAACACCTGTCGGATATACTATACTCATATATTCATCAAAACCAGGCCTCATAGTTGGGAGACATGGTATCAACATAAAAGAAATACAAGACACTCTTCAGAAAGAGTTCAAGCTTGAATCACCTGTAGTCGAAGTAAGAGAAGTAGAAAATCAGGATTTGGATCCACAAATTATGGCAGAGAAAATCGGAACACAGCTTACAAAATTTGGTGTAGCAAGATTCAAAGCAATTGGACACAAATCAATTGAAAAAATGATGCAAGTTGGTGCAATTGGGTGTGAAGTAAAGATTAGTGGTAAAGTGCCAAGTACAAGAGCCCGCTTCTGGAAATTTAGGGCTGGTTATCTTCCAAAATGCGGCAATGTCGCAATAAGTGAAGTTTTGAAAGGTTTCAAGGCGATATTACTGAAATCAGGAATAATCGGAATAACTGTAAAATTATTGCCACCTGGCGTCAAAATGCCTGATCAAGTTTACATGAAAGAATTAAAACCTGCGACACAGGAAGTCAAGGAAGCTCCAAAAGAAGAACAGAAAGAAGCTCCGAAGAAAAAAGAACGAAAAAAAGTTGAACATAAAGAGAAGAAAGAGAAACATAAGACAGAGAAAACGGAAGCTCCGAAAGAGGAAAAGAAAGAGGGAATATAATGACAATCTTACATTCAAAAGAAATCAGGAAGATGAAACCGGAAGAAATAGAGAAGAAACTTGAAGATCTCTATAAAGAGATGATGAAGGTTAAAATGCAGATAGCTCAAGGTACATCACCTGAAAAACCTGGACGAGTAAAAGAACTAAGAAGAACAATCGCCAGGTTGATTACAATAAAAAAAGAGAGGTTATCAAAATAGATGAATGAAGTTTGTGCAAAATGTGGTTTACCATCGGAACTTTGCGTCTGTGAAACACTAGCAAAAGAAGCACAGAAGATACGCGTGTTGACAGTAAAGAAACGATATGGAAAGTTGTCCACAATTATACAAGGGATAGACTCAAAGGACATCAATATGAAAGACGTCGTAAAGAAACTTAAGTCAGAACTTGCATGCGGTGGAACGCTGAAAGAAAACACGCTTGAGCTTCAAGGCGATCACAGAAAGAAAGTCAAGGAACTTTTAATTAAGATGGGATTTCCACCGAGCCAGATTGAAGTGCGCTAAGGTGGAAACATGCAGAAGCCAAGTAACATAATAAAAAATGAAATAATCGGTTTGGAAATTAAAATTTCCAAAAGCGCAAACAAAGCAAACATCGGAATCGAAGGCAAAGTGATTGATGAGACAAGAAACATGTTTATAATTAATACATTAAAGGGAGAAAAAAAAATAATAAAAAAGGGCAACACATTCGAAATTAAACTTCCAAATGGAACTGTTGTGGAAGTTGATGGGAATGTTTTGATTGGAAAACCGGAATCAAGACTGAAGACAGCGTTGCAAAAAAAGAGGATATGAAAATGAAAAAGGAACAAGGACGAAACATTGGAATACCTGGTATAGAAGCACCTAGCGAAAGATGTAACGACTCCAACTGTCCATTTCATGCTCAAAACATAAAGGTACGTGGAAGAATATTCGAAGGCGTTGTAGTAAGCACTAAGCCTTCTAACACAGCAATTGTGCAATGGGAGAGACGTTTATTCTTACCAAAGTACGAGAGGTTCGAAAAAAGATTATCAAAAGTAAATGCACATGCACCGCCATGCTTGCATGTAAAGAAAGACGACATAGTCACAATCGGTGAATGCAGGCCGATATCAAAAACAAAGAAATTTGTCGTGATAAAGAAAGTGATAAAATGAAAGCACTCAAAGCAAATGTAACTGGGGGAATACAAATCGGCACTAGAGTTAAAATAGCTGACAATACTGGTGCAAAACTGGTAGAAGTAATCACAGTGAAATACAAAAGAGGTACCCGCAGTAGACTATTGAAAGGTGGGGTTGGCGACATTATTATCGGTGCAGTAAAAGTAGGAACTCCTGAAACAAAACATACCCTTGTTCCATGTGTAATAATAAGACAAAGAAAGGAATACAGACGTAAAAGTGGAGTGCGAGTAAAATTCGAAGATAATGCTGCAATAGTTTTGAAGGATATAGATAGTGGGGAACCAAAAGGCACTGTCATTAAAGGGCCTGTGGCGAAAGAAGTTGTTGAACGCTTTCAGCTTGTAACAAGAGTCTCGACAATGGTGATATAAATGACATCAGTACAACCAAAAAAACAAAGGAAAATATTGTATGTGGGAAAAATCCATATCGTTAGAAAGAATCTTGGTGCTCATTTATCAAAAGAACTAAGAACGAAATACAAGAAAAGAAGTATGGTAATTCATACTGGCGACACTGTCAAAATTATGTGCGGAAAGTTTGAAGGCAAATCAGGTAAGGTTGAAAAAGTACACATAAAGGAATGCGAAGTATTTGTTGAAGGTGTACAAGTAACAAAGGCAAATGGGCAGAAAGCGAAAGTTCCACTTCATCCATCAAATCTCATGATCACAGAACTTAACCTTTCAGATAAATCGAGAAAGGAAATTTTAGAACGGGGACGTGTAAAGAATGAGTAAACATATGCTTAGATTGGCAGCACCCAAAACATATCCAATATTGAGAAGAGAATCAAAATACATAGTGAAAATTGGTGCTGGTCCACATCCAAAGGAACAAAGTTTACCACTTTTAGTAGTTTTACGAGACATGCTAAAGATTGCTCACACTCAAAATGAAATAAAGAGAATACTAAATGATAAGAAAGTAATTGTCGACGGGAAGGTCAGAAAAAATCCAAAAATCCCAATCGGATTTATGGATATAATTTCGTTACCAATATTGAAACATAATTATAGAGTACTTTTTGACAGAAAAGGAGTGCTTCATCTAATAAAAATAAGTGATCACGAAGCAAAATCAAAGCTTTGTAAGATAATGGATAAAACAATAATTCGCGATGGGAAAATACAATTGAATCTGCATGATGGACGAAATATAATTGTAAATGATCAAAAATTCAAATCAGGAGACTCAATATTAATTACACTCCCAGATCAGAAAATAACAAAGCACTTGCAGCTGGAAAGAGAAGTTATGGTCTACATAACAGATGGTAAGCACGTAGGAGAAACTGCAACAATCATAAACTTCCATCCAATTCCAGGATCAACGGAGGACACAGTATTATTAAAGAATGAGACTGGTGGAGAGTTTGAGACACTTAAAAAATATGTTTTTGTATTAGGCAAGGAAAAATCCGAGATTCATATAACTGGTGAACATAAATGAGCAACCCACTTCGTGAATTGATAATAGAAAAAGTAACATTGAACGTTGGCGTAGGTGAAGCAGGAGATAAGCTTGAAAAAGCAAAAGTATTGCTAAACAAAATCTCAAACACCAAGGTCATAGAAACAATTGCAAAAGACAGAATTCCAACATGGGGTCTCAGACCAGGATTAGCAATTGGTGTAAAGACAACACTGCGTGGAGAACTAGCAATTGTTTTGTTAAAGAGATTATTCAAGGCTGTTGAGAACAGAGTTAAACCATCACAATTCGATAAAGAAGGAAACCTTTCATTTGGAATCAAAGAATATATTCACATACCTGACGTAAGATATGAGCCAGCATTGGGAATAATCGGTCTTGATGTATGTATCACCCTGAAAAGAAGGGGTGGCTTCAGAATCAGAAGACGCTCATACAAAAACAGACCTGTGGGAAAATCACACAGAATAACAAAGGAAGAATCCGTAGAATTTTTCAAAAACAAATTCGGCATAGCTGTTGAAGAAAAAGCAAGAAGGACTTACATATAGGTGAATAAAATTGACAATCAAAAGTTACAAAAAATTATTGAAGCAAATTGAAACAAAACCTGCAAAAAAGATTAAATTCCTTAAGCATAGCAAGCCACATGAAGTAAAATACGGCAAGGGTGCAAGAAAATGCTTCAGGTGCGGAAGATTTGGTGGCCACATAAGAAAATATGGTTTGAACGTATGCAGGCAATGTTTCAGAGATATAGCATATGAGCTTGGTTTCAGAAAATATGGTCATGAGGTATAAAATATGAAAGACATCTTGGCTGACGCACTAATACAAATAAAAAATGCGGAAAAGATTGGTAGATCCAAATGTATAATAAAACCTGTATCAAACTTGCTTAGAGATGTCTTTAATGTGATAAGAATAGAAGGTTACATCGGAGAATTTGAGATAATAGATGATGGAAAAGGTGGAATGATGATACTCAACTTGGCCGGGAAAATAAACAAATGTGGCGCAGTAAAACCAAGATTTTCAGTCAAGAGTGATGGATTCGAAAAATTTGAGAAGAGATATTTACCAGCTAAAGGATTTGGTATACTCATAGTATCAACAACAAAAGGACTTATGACAAATGAGCAGGCAAAGAAATTGGGAACTGGAGGACAACTTTTAGCTTACATTTACTAAAATGGAAGAAATATTCAAAATTCCAGAAGGAATAACAGTGAAAAAAGAAGGAAAGAAAGTTATAGTAGTTGGAAAACTTGGTGAGGCAAAGGCCGACTTTTCAAATCCACATGTTCATTTTTCAACAAAAGATAACGAAATCATATTCAAATCAGACACAGACACCAGAAAGAGTAAAAGATTGGTTGAAACATATTTCGCACAGATGAAAAATATGATTAATGGCGTAGAGAATGGTTTCACTTACAAAATGAAAATATGTTTTATACACTTTCCAATAACAGTAAAACTCGAAGGTAATTTATTTTTAATCGAAAACTTTTTAGGAGAACGTGTACCAAGAAAAGCAAAAATATTCCACGGAGTTAAGGTCGTAATAAACAAGCAGGACATAACATTAACAGGGCCAGATATTTATGCTGTATCGCAAAGTGCGGCAAATATAGAACAGGCTGCACGCATAACTGGGAAGGATAGAAGAGTTTTCCAGGACGGCATATACATAACAAGCAAGAATGAGTGATAATCGTGAAAAAAATAATTCAATTGAGAAGAAAGACGCCAGCGTTCAGGCGACAAGAATTTGGTAGATGGTTTACTAATAAAAAGATATACGACACATGGAGAAAACCAAAAGGTCATCATGGTCGTGTAAAAAGACTTGCTTACCAGAAAGGCGCATCGCCTAAAGTTGGATACAGAATGCCAACAGATTTAAGAGGCTTGCATCCAAGCGGTCTTATGCCAGTTATTATTCATAATGTAAAAATGCTCGAGAATGTTGATAATAAAAAATACGGAATTATAATCGGAAATGTCGGAATGAAAAATAAAATAGCTATAGTTCACGAAGCTGAGAAAAAGAAAATCAAGATTTTGAATTTAAGAAAACCTGAAGAATTTTTGAAGAAATTCAAGATAAAAGGTGTTAAAGCATGAAGTTGGATCTACAAAAAAGACTTGCAGCCGAAATAATGAAAATCGGTGAATCAAGAGTTTGGATAGATCCAGATAACATGGAAGAAGTATCAAAGGCGATAACCAGACAGGACATTAGAAACCTTATACAGCAAAAATTAATACAAGAGAAACCAAAGTTCGGAATAAGCAGAGGAAGAGCACGATTATTAAGTGCACAAAGAAAAAAGGGGCGAAGAAAGGGTCAAGGACAAAGAAAAGGTACTAAGACAGCAAGAACTCCAGGAAAAGAGACATGGATGAATAAAGTCAGAGCATTAAGACGAACACTCAACCACTTAAGAAAAGACGAGGAATTAACAAACAAACAATATTTCGAACTTTACAAAAAAATAAAGGGTAACTTCTTCAGAAATGTTGGACACCTCAAGATATATGTTGAAAAATTAAAGGCATGATAATATGGCACACGGACCTTCATACAAAGTTGATTACAAAAGAAAAAGAAAAGGTTTGACTAACTACAGGAAGAGACTGAAGTTGTTAAGTTCGGGTATACATAGGTTCGTAATAAGAAAATCAAACAATGCAACAATGTGCCAGATAATAGATTATAATGAAAAAGGTGACAAGACAATTGTTACTGTGTCATCTCTCGACCTAAAAAAATATGGTTACAAAGGGCACACAGGAAATACTCCTGCAGCTTATTTGACTGGATTAATCTGTGGACTAAAGGCAAAGCACCACAAGATTACTACAGCAATATTTGACATTGGTCTCTACAGGTCAACAAAGGGCTCAAGAATGTATGCTGCAATTAAAGGCGCAGCTGATGGCGGTTTACAAATTCCGTTCGATGAAAAAATACTTCCTGATATCAAAAGAATCAGCGGTCATCATATTGCAGAATATGCAAAAATGTTGAAAACAAATGACCCACAAAAATATCAAAAATTATTTTCATATATGTTAAAGCAAAATTTCGAACCAGAAAAAATGGTTGAACATTTTGAAGAAATCAAGAAGAAGATAATGAGTGAGAAGGTAAGTTAAAATGACAAGCTTAGACAACTGGGTACCAAAAACAAAAATTGGAAAGATGGTGAAATCTGGAGAAATAAAATCTATAGATGAAATCATCGACCAAGGACAAAAAATACGCGAACAGGAAATTATTGACATGTTAGTACCTAATCTTGAAACTGATTTGATACTTGTAGGACAATCAAAAGGAAAATTCGGTGGTGGAAAAAGAAGAGCATTCAAGCAGACTCAGAAGAAAACATCTGATGGATCAAAAATTAAGTTCACATGTATGGCAATAATTGGGAACAGAGATGGTTATGTTGGTCTGGGAATTGGTTCTTCAGGAGAAACAGTCCCTGCTAAGAACAAAGCTCTACGTGATGCTAAATTCAATATCATAAGAATAAAGAGGGGATGTGGCAGCTGGGAATGCGCATGCGGAACACCACATTCTATACCATTCAAGATAGAAGGCAAGGTAGGCAGTGTGGAAATTGTAATTAAACCAGCACCAAAAGGTCTTGGTCTTTGTATATCAAGTGAATGCAAAAAGTTGCTAGAACTTGCAGGCATCAAAGATGTATGGTCAAAGACATACGGACAAACATCAACAAGACTGAACTTAATCAAAGCATGTTTCAAAGCATTGAAAGAACTAACATATATAAAAGTCATGGATAAATTTGCAAAAGAATGTGGATTAGCAGAAGGACAATTGCCAAAGTGATAGAATATGTTGATTGCAGTTATAAGATTAAAAGGTAAGGTAAATCTGAGGAAAGACGTAGAGGAAACTCTAAGAATGTTGAGACTAAACAAGAGAAATCACTGTATAGTACTTCCTCCAATTAAATCAATAGTTGGTATGATAGAACATATACAACCCTACATAACATACGGGGAAATTAATGACAAAACACTTGCATATCTTTTATTGAAACGGGGAAGGCTTGCTGGAAACAAGAGATTAACAGCAGAATATATCAAACAAAAAATTGGAAAAACTGCTGAACAGTTTGCAAAAGACATAATTGAATCTAAATCTCACATAAAAGACCTGCCTGGTATGAAACCGGTGTTCAGACTTAAACCACCTGCAAAGGGACTTGAAGAAAAAGGTATCAAAAAACCATATTCATTGGGTGGAGCATGTGGCTACCGAGGCAAGAACATAAATGAGCTGTTAATGAGGATGATTTAAATGACAATGCGACATAGAAAAAAATCAAGACACGTTCGAGGAAGACACGTGACTGGCACAAGAAGCAAACGTGGTGCTGGAAATCGTGGTGGACGTGGAAGAGCAGGTCTTGGTAAACGTGCAGCGCATAGGAAAAGTATGTTCATGTTTTCTGGTAGATACATAGGCAAGCACGGATTCAAGTCAGTAAAACAAAGAAAATTCTTCCATCCAAGAGCAATAAATGTTGATCAGCTTGACAAGCTTGCTGAATCCTTGGTTAATAAAAAATTAGCAGAGAAAAAAGATAATGCTATTGAAATCAATTTGAAGAAAATTGGTTATGGCAAGCTTATTGGAAAGGGTTTTGTAAAAAACAAACTGATAATTCATGCTCCAGAATTCACTCAATCGGCAAAAGAAAAAGTTGAGGAAGCTGGTGGTAAAATAGTTGAAGAGTGAATATGACAATTGAAGATTTATTAGCAAATCTTCCTGAGGTTACAAAGCCATTAAAAAAGCTGAGCCTCAAGGATAAACTGATATGGACTGGAGTTGTTCTAGTGCTATACTTTATACTTTCAATGCTCCCATTATATGGTCTTAACAAAAATTATGTAGCACAATTTGAAACATTGTCTATTCTTCTTGCAGCAAGCTTTGGTTCAATAATCACATTGGGTATTGGCCCACTTGTTACAGGATCAATCATGCTTCAGTTACTTACAGGTGCAGAAGTAATAAAAGTTGATACAAAAACACCTGAAGGAAGAAAGAAATACCAAGGACTGCAGAAGATATTTTCAATATTCTTTATAGTATTTGAAAACGGGGCTTATGTATTGTCTGGTGCACTTCCACCAGCAGAAGCAGGTTTATGGAATGTAATGCTTCTAATAATCCAGTTAATAATTGGTGGACTAATATTAATGCTACTTGATGAGGTTTCGTCAAAATGGGGAATTGGTTCAGGTATCTCATTATTTATTGCTGCAGGTGTTTCAAGAGAAATAATAACAAAAGGGCTTTCACCAATGATTGACCCAAGAACACAATTACCTATTGGTGATCTTTGGAAAGTTATAGCATTGATTGCACAGGGTAATTCCTCACAGATTGTGTTTCCGGTTTTAAACATAGTCTCAACGATCGTAATATTTGTAATAGCAATTTATTTCTCAGGTATTATGATTAACATCCCATTGTCATTTGGAAAAGTTTCCGGATTCGGAATTAAATGGCCAATAAAATGGTTCTACACTTCAAATATCCCAGTTATACTTACTGCAGCACTTCTTGCATCGCTCCAATTCTGGGCACTTATGATGGCACATGCCGGCATGCCAATATTAGGCACATTTGAAAAAGTCCCGGTCGGCGGAGGGCAGTATTCTGAACAAGCTGTGGCGGGTTTAGCTTTATACCTTAACAATCCATCTATTGCTCAGATCTTTGAATTTGGATTAACACAAGATAAAATGATTTCAATGATATTTTATGCAACATTTATGATACTTGGTTCGGTATTTTTCGCTTATCTTTGGCTTAATGTTGGAAAAGCTTCGCCAAGCGATGTTGCTGATCAGATTTTATCTTCTGGACTAGGAATACCTGGATTCAGAAGAGACAAAAGAATACTTGAAAAAGTACTTGCTAGATATATAATACCACTAGCAATACTTGGTGGTCTTACAGTAGGTATACTTGCAACTCTTGCAGATGTTCTTGGCGCATTAAGCAGAGGTACAGGTATATTGCTTACAGTAATGATTATCTATCAGTTCTATGAAAGCATACAAAAAACACATATGGAAGAAATGAGTCCAATAATTAAACAGGTGATGGGTTAATGGATACTTTGATAATCATAATAATCGTATCAGCGATGATTTCATTATTGTCACAATTGATAAACAAACTTCTGATAAATGAAAAGCGGTCAGATGAAGGCCGCGCAAGGATGAAGGAACTCCAAAGAAAAGTAAAAACAGTGACTGACATCAAAAGCAAGGAGTACACGCAAATCCAAGATGAGATTCTTGATATAAACTTCAAAATAATGAAACAACAGATGAAGCCAATGATTTTTACATTCTTACCATACATTTTTGTTTTTTACATCTTGGCTGGAGCATTTGCTTATATGCCGCTTGATGTGGGGACAAATGTTACTGTAAAGATAACTGGCAACGGAATGATTTATGCAGACTGTATGGATTTGAATCAAACAGTAAATGGGACTTTTGTGGAATCATTCATTGTTAAATCAACAGATTGCACAATAGTTATGAATAACAATACTATAAATCAATCATTAGCAGACAAAACAGAGATAGTAAGCAATAATGGCGGTGGTATGACTATGGAAGTTACGCCTCCAAAAAATATAGTATTAACACTACCATTTTCGATACCATTCATAGGAAATTCACTTGGTTGGTTGGGGACATACATATTGTTCTCATTTGTATTTTCGATATTATTATCAAAAGCTCTAAAAGGAAGATATCTTAGGAAGTGGGACTAATGGAAATAGGAAGAGTATATACAAAATTAACTGGCAAAGACGCTGGTAAAAAATGTGTTGTTGTGGAAATAATTGATAATAATTCTGTTCTAATAGACGGCAATGTAAAAAGAAGAAAATGCAACCCTAAACATCTTGAACCAACAACTGAAAAGATTGAAATCGAAAAAGGCGCATCAACTGATCAGGTAAAACATGGTTTGAATAAAATCGGCCTTCTTAAAGAAAGATATATTTCTAAAATCAAAAGAAGAGATCGGAAAGGCAAGCATCATCAGAAAGAAGCAGCAAAAGCTAAGAAAGAAAAGAAAACTATAAAGAAAAAACCCGCAAAGAAAAAGACTGAATCAGAAGTAGTTGAAGAATCTCTTGCAAAAGTTTAAACAAGAAATATTTCCTTTAATGTTTTAAATCTTTTTTCAACCTTTTTGGCGTCAGCTATTGAATCTGTCCCTTTTTTCTCAACTGCAAATGAAGCAGCAGCTGCTGCAAAATAGGCAGAATCAGTAACATCATTAGTTTCTTTGTATTTGAGCGCAAAAGCAGTATTATAAACATCACCGACACCAGTTTTGTCAACGAATTTTTTTACTTCATAAACAGGAACTTTGATATAACGTTTGTCAGAAAAAATATATGCGCCTTGTGTAGAAAGAGTGAGAGCAATAATCTTTGGACCGAGCTTCAAAAGCTCCATTGCAGAATTAAGTGTTGATTTGCCAGTGAGATAATAGAGCTCACGTGCGTTTATTTTTAAAATATCGACATATTTTAGATATTCTTCTTTGTTTAGCCATGGAACATAATTGATTGTGTTATCCGGGTTTTTGTGTTTGATAAAACTTTGGGCATCGAGAACGAGAAGATTGTCAGGTTTTTTGAGTGTTCTGAGAACTTCTGGACCAATTGCGCCATAATATGAACTTATTACAACAACATCATAGTCACCTTCAGGAACGCTGTTTATTGGGCCGGCATCTGAGAGGATTGTAACACTTTTGGTGCCTTTCTTGTCATATTCTACATCATAAACAGTTTGATCCCATGCTGGTTGTTTGACTAGGTTTATTTTAAATTTCTCTATAGTCTTAAGCCATTTCGGGTCAATTTTTGAAGAAATTTTAGAAACTACAGTTGCTTCGTGTCCAAGTTTTTTGGCAGTTATGGCAGAAAAATATGAAGAACCAGCCCAGCATGGCTCCTTCTTCTTTCCTATCACTAAGTTCCTAATAGCTAAATTTCCTACAAATATACATTTCATAGGTAAATATTAAATACCTTTTACTATTAATTGTTTTTGATATGGCGAATGTTTTACCTTCAGAGAATGTAAAAAGATATCTTTTGGTTAGAAAAACCGAGGAAACAAACCCTTCTTGGGGCTTTTATCCTGAAAAAAGACCAATTCCAGAACTTATTAGAAACGGGATTATTAACCTGGATAAGCCATCTGGACCTAACAGTCATCAGGTTTCTGCGTGGGTAAAAGAGATTTTTAATGTCTCAAAAGCAGGACATGGCGGAACTTTAGACCCAGCTGTTTCAGGAGTTTTGCCTGTGGCACTAGAAAATGCCACAAAAGTAATCAAAGCTTTTCTTTGTGCAGGTAAAGAGTATATTGCATTAATGCACTTACATGGCGATGTTAGCGAAAAAGATGTCAAAGAAGCATTGGATAAATATATTGGGGAAATAACACAGATTCCACCGTTGCGAAGCAATGTCAAGAGAGTTGAAAGGACAAGAAAAATCTATTATATTGAGTTTTTAGAAAAGCGAGATAGAGAGGTTTTATTCAGAGTAGGCTGTCAGGCAGGCACTTACATACGAAGACTTTGCGAACAAGTTGGTAAAATGCTAAAAGTTGGTGGTCACATGACTGAATTGCGCAGAACAAAAGCAGGAACGTTTGATGAAAACGAGCGATTAGTAACATTGCAAGATATTTCTGATGCTTATTTTTATTATAAAGAAGAAGGTAATGAGAAATTCCTTAGATATTGCATTCAGCCAATTGAAAATGTTGTTAAACACATTCCAAAAGTTTGGGTTTTTGATGCAACAATAGAATCATTATGCCAGGGGGCAAAGCTTGCCATACCTGGAATATCAAAATTAGAAACAGGAATCAAAAATGGTGATTTTGTCGCAGTTCTGAGTTTGAAGGATGAAATAGTAGGATTAGGCACAGCTTTGATGGAAAGTGAAAAAATGATTGAATCAAAAGAAGGGATTGCAGTTAAGATGGACAGAATTGTTATGAAATCTGGAACCTACCCAAAGATGTGGAAACCTAAGACATGAAGCTCATGGCTTTCTTTAGAATCTCTCTCGAATTCTCAAATGTTAATTTTTTTAAAGAGTCCTCATAATTAAGCCATTTGTATCCAGTATGCTCATGCGAGATCTTAACTGTGTCTGATTCTGTTTCAGCAAGATAGAAAATAACTTCTTTTGAAACTGTTTCTTTTTCGCGCCTAAAGAAATATGATACAACCTCTCTAAATCCGTCTATGAATTTTATATCTTTTATTCCTGTTTCTTCAGTCATTTCTCTTGCAGCAGTTCCCTTTTCGTCCTCGCCAGATTCAACATGACCTTTTGAGAAATCCCAATGACCAGATTTATAATGTAAGAGGAGAAAATACAAGTCATCATTGGCTCTTCTGGATAGGATTATGCCGCAAGACTTTTCTTTTACCATAATTATTTGTCGTGCGCTTGAATCATTGTCTTTGATTTTTGAACCCAATCAAGAGGTCTAATTTTTTCCACAAGGAATTTTTCAAGTTCGTCCATGCTCTTCTTTTCTACTTTCATTATAACATCAAATTCGCCATATACTTCTGTGATGTCTTTTACCCCTTGCAGCTTCTTTAATCCGAGAGCTTTGCCTTCCCCGCCTCGTTTTACATTCATGAAAACGTATGCTGTAACCAATCTAACATCCTCCCCCCTATAATTCTATTGTTAAAATATGTGGTTTTCATAGTTTATAATATTTAGCAAATGGTTTTTAAAATTTATAATATAGAAATATTTATTAAGTAACTACTAATCAATAGTTTCAATGGTAGAAGAAGAATTAACAATACTTGAAGAAATTAAAGAAGTTGGAATTGATCCAGCTTCCTTTGTTACTTTGTATGCTTACATTAAAGATAACAATCAATTACCTCCTAACGGCACAGTTTATCTTCCAAAGGGACAATATACTGCTATAACTTCTTATTTAACAAAAAAGCAAGTTTTGGGAAAAGACAAAAAGATTCTAGAAGATGGTCTAAAAATATTTGATGCAAAAATAAGACTCGAAGCTTTGATAGACAGTGATGATGGTGTTGTAGACACAAGATCGACTGGTGGAATTAATCCATGCAGAGAAGAAATTTCGCCATACACAAGCAATGGTGGAATTAATCCTTGCCGTGACTGATAAAAATGACATCTTTAACTGGACGTGAATTTAGAACTATTTATAATACTGTTCGTAGAGTTGAAGCTATTAGAGATAACGAAGTTAAAGAATTAAGTGATTTATTTGCTGAAAATCCAAGATTAATAATTTCTCCAACTGATGAATGTTCTGAGCATTGTCTTCATTGTGTTGCGAATTCTACACCTAAAGGAAAAGCAATGCCTTATAATAAGTTTACAAAAATTGATCCAGAGTTTCTTGAAATTTTTTCTGTAGCTGATTTTGGAAGGCGGGGAAATCCATTATCTTACCATTCAAATGGTAATGACCTTGCTGATTTACTTGATTATCTACTTGTAAATGGGGGTATTGAAAAATTCACTCTTGCTTTAGCAATAGAAAATTGTTCTACTCCAACTATATCAAGATTACAAGATTTTGTTAAAAATAATAGAGCAAGCATAGACACAATGATTACCTATCATCATTATTTTGAAAATTTAGATACTGTTGAACTTGCTAAAGATTTTAATCTTGCATTAAAAAGTTATATGAGATTTTCCAAAAAAATAACTATCTCATTATTAGGAGATCAATTTTCACAGCAAAATCCAACAAAAGCAGAAGAAGCTCAAAAAACATTCAATGATAATTGGGGCATTATTTTCAAAGATATCAACTTAACTAAAATAGATGATAAAAATTATCATGCCACTTACACATCTTTATCTACGTGGAAAGAAGCAAATATATACATCCCACAGATAGACACACGTGTTTATCCATTGGGAAGATTTAGAGAATATTTATCTCAAAGAATAATGTTACAACAGTATGCAGAGAAATTTGAACAATCTATGAGCGATTATGTTTGTCCTGACCTAATAAAATGGCCAGGAATAATTATTGAGCCTAATGGAGATCTAAATCTATGTGCTTCTTTCGAAGCAATTGTCTGCAAAGATGCAGTTGTTACTAACATTTTTAGAAGATCGTACGAGCAAGTCCAAAATGATCTTATTAAATTCCACAAGAAAGAGATGAGATGGTTTATTGATAATTTATCTGGTATAATTGATGGAAAAGTTTCAACCTGTAAATTGAAAAATGGCTGTTATTCCCCAGCAAATGATAAGAATTAAAAACCCTACTGTTTTCTTCATTCTTATGAAACTTAGTAAACATGAACATTATTTTACGCGACAGCAAACTTCAAAGAAAAAGGAATATGGCTTTGTTGAGAATGTGTTAGGTGTACCACTAAGGCTTATGACCACTTCAGGAATATTTTCTCCTAGACAAATAGATCTTGGAACTTTGGTTTTAATAAAAAATATGATAATACATTCTGGCAACAATGTTCTTGATTTTGGCTGTGGCTATGGTGTAATAGGAATAATGGCTGCAAAACTATACAGCAAATGTAATGTTGTGCTGGTTGACATAAATGAACGGGCGGTTGAATGTGCTAAAGAAAATGTTTTTCTTAATCGTATACATAAT
>Ga0315286_10000087_pt1 | contig 61336 bp, 71 predicted proteins | sample YL17G10_0_MG_FD_205038 | JGI IMG/M metagenome (GOLD analysis project Ga0315286, IMG submission 205038) | Sediment microbial communities from Yellowstone Lake, YNP, Wyoming, USA - YL17G10_0 | ecosystem: Environmental > Aquatic > Freshwater > Lake > Sediment | place: USA: Wyoming | collected...
TCGCCGGAACTTCTACTTCGCGTAGCGGCGGAGATTCTCCGCAGCCCGTGGATGACTCGGGTCGATCCTGAGCGCGCGCCGAAAGGCGTCGGTCGCGGGCCCGATGCGGCCGCTCTGCGCCAGAACCACGCCGAGGTTGTTCCAGGCATCCGCGTCCCCCGGCAGACACCGCACCGCATTTCGCAGCGCGCGCACCGCACCGTCCCAGCGCCCCGCCCGACCCTCGAGGGTACCCAAGGCGAGCCACAGCGCGCCCTGTTGCGGGAGGCGCTCCGTGCCCTGGTGCAGAACGCTACGCGCCTCGTCCACGCGACCGCGTTTCAGGAGCTGCTGCGACAGATTGCGATAGGCGTCGGTCTGGTTCGGATCCAGCGTCAACGCCCGCCGGAAGCTCGCCTCGGCGCTGGATGCGTCTCCCAGCGCGACCTGGACGCAGCCGAGATTGAGCCATCCCGAGGGCAGGTCCGGGTCCTGCGCCAGCGCACGCCGGACGATCGGCTCCGCACCCTTCGGGTCTCCGGAATCGAGGAGCACCGTGCCGATGTTGACCCACGCCTGCGCGTCGGTCGAGTCGACGGCGATTGCGGCGCGCGCGGCGGCGAGCGCTTCCTCGCGCCTCCCCGAGCCGCCGTAGAGCGCGGCGAGGGTCGTGAAGGCCTCGCCGTGGCGCGGGTTGATGTGCGTCGCGCGTTGCAGCTCCGGGATCGCCTCCGACACGCGTCCCATCTGGGCCAGCGCGTTGCCGCGCAGGAAGGCCTGGTCGGCGGGATCATCCCGCGCCCGCACCCATCCACCGTCGACGAGCACGAAACCGACAAGCAGGACCACCGCCGGGGCGAGGAGCGCGCGCGAGGTTCGATTGCGGTGATGAGCCAGGAGTTGCGCAAGGGAAGCAAGCGCGAAAACCGCGAAGACGGCCAGGAGCGGAATGAGAGGCAGGCGGTAGCGGGCGCTGGGAAAGAAGAGAACGATCCCGAGGGCGTAGGTCCCCGCGACTACGACCAGGAAGCGCAAGCTGCTCGACCGGGACGCGCTCGACGCACCGGTTCCGTCGTCGGGCCCAGGACGCGCGCGCAGGGCGAAGAAGACACCCAGGAGCGCGAGAGGACCGAGCAGACCGAAGGGGAACCCGAACGGGCCCATCCTCCAGAGAAACAGGCGCAGGACGACCGATCCCCGGCGGGCTTCGTAGATGTCCTGGTTGCGCTTGATCTCGTGCGCGCTGGCAAGGCCGGCGGTTTTGCGGATCAGGTTCCGCCCGAATGCGAGTGGGTGCGCGCCGATCCAACGTAGCGACTCGCGAAAGAAGAAGGCGGATCGCGCCGTGGGCGTGACCGCGCCGGCCTCCCGGCGGGGCTTCTCGACGAGCTGCTCCCAGAAACGACCCGGACGGATCGCAATCGTCTGCTCGCTGTTCGCGTTGTTGCCAAGATAGAAATTGATACCCCCACTCGTGGAGATCGGGACGAAGGCCGCCCCCCGCGTCATGTTGTGGATCGTGATCGGGGCGATCGCCACCACGGCGCCGAGCAGGAAGACGGCCGGATTACGCGCGCGCCCTGGCCAACGCGTCGGCGTCGGCGCGGTTCCCGGCCGGCGGCGCGCGAGAAGCCCCCAGGCGAGGACCAGCGGCAGCAGGACCAACGCATTCTCGCGGCAGATCGAGGCGATTCCGAGCAGCAGTCCCGCGAAACCCCATGCGACAGCGCGGCCGGTCTCGCGGGCGCGGAACAGCGCGAGCAGGCTCAGGAGCAGCAGGAACGTCGCCAGGGTTTCTCGCAGGAGCTGCCCCTCGAAGTAGATCAGAGGCCCGTAGAGGGCACAGATGCCGAAGACCCCCAGCGCCCACCGCGACGACAGCCAGCGCCGGGCCAGAATCCCAGCGAGCAGACAGGTCCCGGCCCCGAGGAGCGCGTTCGCCAGTCGCGCCGCCGGCCAGCTCGCGCCGGCCAGGCGGTAGATCCCTCCGAGGAAAACCGAATAGAGCGGCGCCTGCCAGAACGGCTCGGCGCCGGGCCAGGAGCCGTCGAGCAAGCCGCGCGCCTCCTGGTCGAACGTGTGCGCGTCCACGACCGGCAGCGCGAGCAGGCCGGCGTGGTTCCACTCGATCCAGAAGAGCAGCCGGGGGATCAGGGCCAGTGCGAAGAGGAGCAGTGGAAACAGAGTTGGAGGCGCCAACCGGATTCGAACCGGTGATAACGGTTTTGCAGGGGTCATCGCGACCACCTATGTGTTGGCCCAGCGCGCACTTGGTGTTTCCAAGAGGCGAATGGGACCACGATTGGGACTGGTCTCGCAGCGAACGGAGCCGATCTCAGCAGCACTACCGCGAGCGGCGTTGACTATTGCGATCTTCTGAGTGCCGTTGACCACCGCCACCTCCCTCCGTGGGTCGCCCGTGCCCCGACGGCGGGCGCGAACCACCCGAACGCCGCGGGCTGTACCACCCTTGTCAACCCGCTCGACGTCAGCGAATAGCGCGGTGTCCGACAGGCCAGCATACCGCTCGGTCATCCTCGATGTCGAATGGCCGAGCAGCCGCTGAAGAGCGGCCAGACTACCTCCCCGCTCCAGGTAGCGGCAGGCGAACGTGTGCCGGAGCTGGTGCCAGTGCCATCGGATCCGAATGTCCTCCGGCATTCGGGCAGTATTCCGGTACGCCAGATGGCAGGGATTGACTCCCTGGTACGGTGAGACGAACACGCTGGTCGGGGACTTCCGCAGCTCCTCGATCACCTCGAGGGCCGCAGCCGACAGGGGCACGCGGCGGACACGTCCCGACTTCGTCCCTTCCAGAACCAGATGAGGCCGGGGCTGGTCGACGACATGCCGCCACTGCAGCGTCCGAAGCTCTCCCCACCGGAGGCCCGTGTGGACCGCCAAGCGGATGCAGAGCGATTCCTTCGGCCGGGCGAAGGACAGGATCCGCTCGAGCTGCTCGTCGGTCAGGCGGCGAGGCGCGTGCTCGGCGATCCGCGGCATGAGGTCCCGCCGCCACGGCGCCTTGACGATCTCGCCCGCGTCGACCGCGTAGCGCAGCAGGCAGCGCACGTCGGAGAGAATGTGATGCACCGTCTGAGGCTTCAGCTTCCCATCGAGCCCCGTGCGCAGGGCGCGCATGTCGGCGTAGGTCAACGCGACCAGATCGATCGCGCCGATCGCCGGCTTGATGTGCTGCTTCCACCTCTGTTCCGTGAGCTTCACCCCCTTTGCGTTCCGGCGCTGGTTGACCCATTCCTTCAACCAGCGGTCGGCGAAATCGGAAACCGTCACTGCCTTGGGCATGCTCGCCTGCCGGATCTCCTGCTCGATTGTGTCGAGCGCGTCGGCGAGACGGTCGCGGGCGGTCTCCATGTCCCGCGTGCCCAGCGCGCGGCGGTAGAGCTTCCCGCCGAGAAGAATCCGGCAGTAGTACCAGCCGCCGCGCTTAACGATGTTTCGTGGCCGGCGCAAGGCGCGTCTCCTTTCTGTTTCGCCTTGCCAACCAGCCATCTAGTTCCGTACGGCTGAACCTTACCGCAGACCCCGCCTTGAGGAAGGGGATTCGACGGCGCCAAACCCACTGGTAAACCGTACGAGGCTTCACCCGCAGGTAGGCCGCGGCCTCGGGGACGGTGAGCAGCGGCTCAGTCATGGAATGCGCCTCTCGCGCCCGTGGCGCCCTCGTCGCCAACTCCCCCACCACCGACGAGCCTGCGGAGCTGGCCAAGGATCGCGGCTTCGAAGGCATCCGCCGTCTCGCGGTCGAGCGGGTGGTGGAGCGGGTGCGGGCGCCCGGTCGACCCGAGCTTCCTCGGGTAGGTCAAGAACAAGTGGCCCGCGGGATCCCTGCGGATCGCGATGTCGTTCAGCAGCACGCCGCCGTACCGGCATGAGGCGAAGGCGAGCAGGCCGTCGCTGCCGTTCGGGACGGGGCGGATGCGGACCTCGGCGATCTCGCGGGGTCCGCGGGTGGCTCGCGGTGCTTCCGGCATGGTCATCGGTCTCCTCTGGCTTCGTCCCCGGCGGGGAGGATGAGGGTGGAAGGCTCTGAGTCCGGGGGGTCCAAACGATGCTCAGAATCCTCAGAATCCCGGGGGGCAGCCGTGGTCGTAGGATTCTGAGCATTCTGAGCATTGTGTTCGTGGACGCCGGGGTTCACGTCGAAGGTCGGGGTCGGCGGGCGCCCCGGGCCGGTGCGGGGCGGTTCAGGACGCCTCCGAATCGTTTCGTGGTCAATCAGAAGGTCAAGACCAGGGCCCGTGTCCGCGGGCGCCTTGAACCACGCCCGGTTGGCCAGATAGACCTCCCGGCCCGTGAACCTCAGGATGCCGTTTCGCTGGATCCATTCGAGGATGTGACGGGCATCCCGGGCGACAGGATCGGCTGACATCTTGTCGAACACGCCGCGCGCGTGTGCGCGGAGGAAACCGGCAATGGCCACGGCCCGGGCCATCTCCTCCGCGTTGATCGGATCTGTGAGACGGTCCATGGCTTCTCCGGCGCGGTCCGCGAGGTGGAGAAGACCCGCAAGGCGGATGACCGTCCCCGCGAGCTTGTTCCCCCAATCGGCGATCGCTTCCAACTCGCCGGAAGGCCCCAGGGAAGGTTCCAGCTCGCCCTTGAACTCCACGAGGAGTGCGTAGGCCTCAGGATCAAGATCGATCGCGCGGGGATTCAGTTCGCCCAGTTCGTCCCGATCGGCTGGGATCTCAAGGAGCGCCGTTACCGAGCGCTCGTACCCCGCGCGGAACGCTTCCGGCATCGCCGTCGGGTCCGGGTCCCGTTGCCCCACAAGGCTCGGCGGAAGCGCCCAGAGAAACCTGGCCAGGAGGCCGCGGCCGCGAAACCCCTTCTTGCCTTGAAGGGACGTGAGCACTTCAGGCTGGATCGCGAGGCCGATCGTGATGGCAGGATTCCGAACCGTGCCGCCTGCGCGCCCGATGCGATCCGTGGTGATCGGGCTCCCGCTATGCCCCTTCAGGTAGATGTCGATGTTCGGGACGCCGTCCGAGTAACGACCCCCCATCAGCTCGAAGGGACCGCCTTCGTCGCTGAATATGCCGATCCTCCCTGCTTGCTCGCGAAGGACCACTTCAACCGACTCGGCGGTGGCATCGTCGAGGATCAAGCGAATCGGCGCAGGAATCTGGATAGCCGCCCGCTCGAACACTGCCTCTGTGATGACTTCCAGGAGCTTGGCCCGCTCGGCGGGATCACTGATCTTTGCCGCCCGCGCCTTGAGCTGCTCAATGTGCTTGTCCGCGACGTCGGCCCGGGCGGCGGCTGCTCTGATCTCGGGATCACGCCGATTGCGCTCCGCAGCGACGTAGTCCTGCACAGGCCGAGTCGCGGCCCGGAAGGCTGGGCTCTTGGACTCCCCAGAATTGAGCGCAATCACGACGTAAAGGTTCACGGGTTCGATCCAGTCATGACGCACCTGGACCGCGAACTTCTTCGCGGATGCCAGAGACACGACTGCAAGCGCCAGCATCGCCGGGAGGTCCACGGGGCACTGGAGGGCCTCAGCTAGAGCTACTGTCCACTCCCGCAACCACGCCGGCAGGACCTCAACGGGGAACGCGGGAAGCTGAGTGGTTCGCCCGATTGGAATCGGGTCACCCCAAGGGGGACCACCCGTGCGATTGGCATCTCGTCCACTTGCGTCGAACAGCTCTGCACCATCGAACGGATTCCCGGGGAGAGTGTCATCGAGGAGGCGGTCGTTATCGTCCTTCACTTAGACGCGCCCTCCTCTGCCACCTTGCTGCGGAAAATCTGACACCGGCGGCTGAGGCTCCCGGCGATCTGACGTGCGTAGACTTCGCCTGGCGCGTCGTGATGAACGCGAAGGGCGACTCGCGTCCCACCAAGGATGCGGTCAGCTATTTGCTGGCACCAAACGCCGGCTTCGACGCCCAAGACCGCAGGTCCCTGCGGATCCGTCTCGCGTTGGACAGCTGCCCAGATCAGCCAGTCCGGCTCACCCTCGGCGATGACGACTTCATGCCGCTCCCACCAATGGGGGACGTGGCCCGCGAGGAGTTGCACGCCCAGGGGATCGGCGAGGACAAGGCCCTTGACCGAGAAGCCGGCCGCCGCAAGTGACTTCGGCGTGATGGTCGGCTCGAGGCATCGGGCGCGGACGGAGAGTGCCCGGCCGTTGTGGTCCCAGAGCCGAAAGAGAAGCCGGTGTCCCGTCTGGACCCACGAGCCGCCGTGGGACCAGGCCCAGCGTGGCAAGCGCACGACGCGCGGAATGACTCGGGCGAGATCCCACAGTTCGGCATGCTCGAGGAATGTAATGGCGTGCTCGGCGTAGCGGCGGGTGAACCAAGCGGCGGCGTCAGGGTCCGAACCTACCGGGCTGGACATGGCCCACAGAGCATCGACCTCGGTTTTCGACGGCCGAGGGGGCGATTCCCCTGTCGTGATCGCACCGGCCGTGGCGATCTCATGCGGCCGACACACGGAAACATCCAATCGACTGCCGGGGCGAGCATCAGGGACAGAACGCGGCGTCTTCTCCCCGTGGCAGATCCCCCGGCGAACGTGATGGAGCGCCTCGCGCATGGGGAGACCGGTTTCGAGCGCGGCGGCGACGAGAAGGCTCTCGGCTTCGGCGCGGTCCAGCTCGCCCGACGCGATGAGGTTGCCGAGCGCAGCGGCTGCCCTGAAGGTCGCGCAGGCCCTGCCTGAGGATGATCTGCGGAGGGTGTTGGCTTCGGAGTCGATGGCTGCTCGGACGTACGGCTTCATGAGGTTCTCTCCTGCTTCTAGACCCTGATCGCGAGTGACAACGCGCTTTCGCGGTGCTTGCGGCGAGACCGACGATTCGAGGCGCTCTCTGTGCGCGTACCCGGTTCGGCGATCTCCCGCTGAAGTCCAGGAGAGTCATGACGAATCCGTAGGAAGCCGACCAATCTGAATGTCATTCCGACTGGTCGCGGGCTTCTTCGGGCGCGGCTGGCTCGTTGCGCTCCCGGGTGGCACGCCCATCGAACCGCCGTCCGTCACTCTCCCCTACCGGACAAAGGGGGGGTGAGCGGTGCGGATGGGGACATCGGAGCCTGGATCGCCAGGGCGGGGAGGGGCAGGCCTCCGTCTGGCGGACGCGTAGTCCGTCTACACGGAACCGCTTACAATCGCGGAGCACGCAGAAGGGAGTCTGCGGGCGCCCCGGCCAGACCCAATAGATACTCCAAGGGCCAGGTTTCGGGGGTTCCGGCGACCCCGGTATTCAGAGCGTGGGAGAGCCCTGAAACAACTTGCCAGAGGTTGCCAGCGTTCCACGCACGGTACCAGGATCGTCGAGACCACCATTCCGCACGAGGGAACGTTAGAGGAGCGAAGACCATGGCCAAACAGCTCCAGCAGGACCTGATCTCTCAACGGGAGTACGCCCGCCGACTGGGGATCTCCCACACCGCGGTTCAGCAGGCGATTGCCTCCGGCCGGATCTCGACGTTCAGAGGCAAGATCGATCCTGCCGTGGCGAACCGCCAGTGGCGACAGAACACCGATCTGAGCAAGCCTCGGAACCGGATTACTGGCGAGCCGAAACAACGGCGGGCCCCGGACGGGCTTCCCCAACCGATGCGTCTGATCTCGGCCATGGACGCCGAGGGTGACGACGGCGCGGCGGCCGGCTACGCCAGGGCGCGCGCCGCGCGGGAGCTCTACCGGGCGCAGCTCGCCAAGATGGAACTCGACCGCCAGCGCGGCGTCCTCGTCCGGGCGGACGAGGCCAAGATTGGCGCCTTCAACATGGCCCGGAAGGTCCGTGACCAGCTGACTGCCCTCCCCGATCGCTTGGCGGCGACACTGGCGGCCACCCAGGACCCCGCCGAGGTCCAGCGAATCCTCGAAACAGAGATCGAGCGCATCTGCCTGGAGATCGCGGACACAGAACGCACGTGAGATCCGCGAGATTGCCCCGATAGCCTGGGCCGCCCCGGGACCTTCCCACTCCGACGCTTCGCATCTCCACCGGGTATGTAATGCATCAGGAGTCTGATGTCCGCAGGTTGCGGGAGGCGGTCGGGACAGGGCGATGATTCGCGACGAGGCGCTAGCGCTCGGACGGTTCAAGAGGACCCCCGCGCGCTGGGAAACCGAGTTCGGACGCTGGGTGAGCGAGGTCGGGGTTCCCCGAATCGTCGCCGCCCTTGCCCGTGACCCTGACCTGCGAGTAACCAACAACGCCGTCTATCACTGGCTCAGTGGACACGCTCCTCGCCCGGCACGGGCGCAGGCGCTTGTGGAGCTATCTGGCGGGCGCCTCACCCTCGACGCCATCTACGACCACGGCCCCCAGGTCCGGAAACTCGCGGCATCGCGGCATCGGCCAACACCCCCACCGGGTGGTTTGAGCTGATGGGCAATTGAAGTTCGGATCGCACCCATCCGGAAATCTCCATCGCCGCTCTGAGCAGAGGGCTGAACGAAGTGCTCATCGAATACCTTCATGACCGTCTCCCCAGGCTCCACTTCAGCGCCGGAGGCGTCACCATCGTCGTCACGATGACCATGATCACGACTGCGGAGAACGTGGCGTCGGTGACGATTCGTTGCCCGGCAACGGACAACGCAACCCCGATGTTCGCGAAGATGAGCCCCACCTCGCCACGGGGGATCATGCCGATGCCGACGGTGATCCGGTCGACCCCCTTGCCCAGTACTCCGAGACTGCAGGCCTGCTTGCCGGCGATGGCAACCACCGTGAGGGCGGCGGCCAAGCCGAGTACACCGGGCTGAAGGAAGGACCTCAAGTCCGTCCGCATGCCCATCACAACGAAGAAGATCGGGACCATGAACGATGAGATGGGTCGGATCAGCTCCTCGAGTCCGTGCTCACCTCGGTCAACAAAGTCGCGGGAGTGGACATCCTCCAGGACAAGGCCGGCGGCAAATGCCCCGACGATGGGCGCCAAGCCGATTCTGCCGGAAAGCCAGGAGAGGAAGAAGCAGAACGCGAGCCCCGTGGCGAGCAGCACGCCACGTGCGCGGAGTTTCGAGGCTAGAGAGAAGAGCCGTCTCGAGAGGAGGACTCCGAGAACGAGGGCGCCAACTAGAAAGCCCACCGCCTTCGCGAGAGTGAGAGCTACATCGCCGGCCGCGAGCGAGCCGCCGCGGTCCGCGGCGGCGATGACTCCCGTAATCACTGCGAGGATCACGAGCCCCATCACATCGTCGATGACGGCCGCGCCAAGCACAACGCGGGCCTCATTGCTCTGGGAGCGGCCGAGGTCCTTGATCACTCGGGCCGTAATACCGACGCTCGTCGCGGTCAGTGCGGCACCGAGGAACGCGTGCACGTAGGAGCCCTGGTCCGGCAGGAGCCACGCGCCTACCCCCCAACCAAGCGCAAAGGGCGCAGCCACCCCAAGCGTCGCCACCAGAAGCGAGGAAGCGCCCACCTTAAGCATCTGCCCGACGGTCGACTCAAGTCCGACCTCGAAGAGCAGAATGAGCACACCGATCCTCGACAGCATGTCAATGGATGGATCGGTCTTAAGCGACTCCAAGCCCGAGAAGCCCAGGAGCGACAGATTGCCGACCAGGACGCCGCCGATGAGCTCACCCAGAACCGCCGGCTGCCCCAGCCGGGCCGCCAGGTCGCCGCCCAACTTAGCCACGATGAGAATGACGACGAGAGCCAATGCGACATGGCCGACGGGATCGACGTGCCCACCCGGCTCACCTGCAAGGGCAACTCCCGGCCAGAGCACGGTCGCGACCAGTAACAGAAGCTTCGTCGGAACCGTCCCCAACGGATTGGGCTCCCGCGCCTCTAAAGCAACCCAAGGGATGATGCGACATGCGCGAGGGCCCATAGGGCGACTGAGATGACCGCCAACGTGACCGCGTAACGCCGCCAGTGGCGAATAGTGGCCGGCTGACTGTCCGTGGTGAGACCCTTCAGCCGGGTGATGTCGATGTAGCGCACCAGGACGAGTGCTCCGACAACGGCCCAGAACGCCAGGTCGAGAGCGGAAAAGCCCTTTCGCTGGGCGATTAGCACCGCCAGGAAGAGCAGGACGAGGTTGCCGACAATGATCCAGAGAAGCCTAAAGATAAGCGCGAAACAGCCTGTCCCCTCGGTCGGGGCGACCCCAGTCCCAGCTTGCTGTGACATGACCACCTCCAGAGATTCGCCAAGTAACGGGCGACGCCGCGCGACCTTCGGTTGCGGAAGTCCCCGCGGCTTGCTCTGGATGGCGGCCCGACCATCCGTCTATCCTACAGCCGCCCTGAATTGGGCCGCTGCACCCTTTGTGGCACCCACGATGCAGTACCATCCGAACTCCGGATCCGCAATCGCTGAAGACATGGACGGCGTCTTCGTCCGTCGGATCATCTCCCGCGAAGATCGCCGGCTCCATCTCGGACATGAGCCAGAGTACTGTGGTTCATGTGCGTCGTCAAGCAAACGGAGAAACCCCAAGCTGCCGGATCCGCGGACGCTGTACCGGCCAACGGCGGGCTGCTATGGTTTGTGTGGTCCCTGCGAGGCAGCGATCGCCTCGCCTTCTTGCGACCCGGAGTAGACTATGCGAATCGGCTATCGTCTGACCCTCTTCCTCGCCGGCCCCCTGGTGGTCCTCATGGCGCTTTTCGGCTATCTCGACGACCATCGCACCCGGGCACGCAACCGCGAGGAACTGGCGCGGGAGGGTCGCTCGGTGGCGCGCACACTCCAGCTCGCCATAGAGGATTACTTCCGCGACCGACAACTCGAGGACGTGCGCGACATAGGTGACCAGGTCACGCGCTACGAGCGCATCCTGGGGCTGAGAGTATTCAATGCCGACGGAGCGATGATCTACGAGTCCACGAGCCTGTCACCTTATCCGTTCATCTCCCAGTCGGAACTGCTCGCCGTTCTGCGCGAAGGACGATCGTTCGAGATCCAGCGCAAATTGGGCAACGAGTCGGCCACCAGCTTCTTGCTGCCCCTGACCGGGTCGGGCGGAAGGCGCCTCGGGGCGCTCCAGCTCCTGCAATTGGCCTCCTTCATCGAGGAGGAGGCCCGTGCCTCACGCACCTCCATGATCATGCTCACGCTGAGCCTGATCCTGGCAGTCACGTCCGTCATCTATCTCGTGACTCTGTTCGGTGTAAGCCGGCCGACCGAGGACCTCGTGCGTCACTTCCGCAGCGTCGGGGCGGGCGACCTTGACGCAAGGGTTCCGATACGCGGACGGGATGAGTTCGGCCGGCTGGCGCAGGAGTTCAACGCCATGTGCGGGCGCCTGGAGATCGCCCAACGGACGCTCTCAGCCGAGCAAGAGCGTCGACAACGGGCGGAAACCGCGCTGCGCACGGCCGAACGCCTGGCGAGTGTAGGTCGCCTGGCCGCCGGGCTGGCGCACGAGATCGGCACTCCGCTGAATGTCATCAGCGGTAGGACCGAGACACTCCTTCGACGCGACGCCGGGGATCCAAAAGAGCAGCGCAGTCTGCGTATCATCATGGAGCAAATCGACCGGATCTCACGGATCGTTCAGGGCATGCTCGACTTCGCGCGGGGGCGCCAGGCTCGCCCGCGCCCCGCGGACCTGTCAGAGGTCCTGAAGGGCGTCCTGGAGTTCATGGACAATCGCTTCGAGCGACGCAAGATTCATGTGGAATACCGAGTCCCCACTCCCCTTCCGCCGGTCATGATCGATCCGGACCAGATCAGTCAGGTTCTCCTGAACCTCACCGTGAACGCAGTCGAGGCAATGCCGCAGGGCGGGAACCTCAGCATTCGTGCCGAGACCACAACTCGGCCGAATTCTGATCCATCGGGGCACCCGGGACCGTTTCTGGCGCTGGTCTTCCAGGATACGGGAGTGGGGATCGCGCCAGAGCATCTGGGGCGCGTCTTCGATCCGTTTTTCACTACCAAGGATGTGGGATCGGGCGCCGGGCTCGGGCTTTCCGTGTCCTACGGCATCATGCAGGAGCACGGCGGTTGGATTGAGATGCAGAGCGGAGTGGGAGAAGGAACGCGAGTCACAGTGTTTCTGCCGTTGGCGGACACGGGCGCGTCCAAGGACGGAGGGAGCGTATGACGGCGGCCACGGTCCTGGTTGTGGAAGATGACCGCGAGATGCGTTCCCTCCTGGAGGAGCTCCTTGCCGCGGAGGGCTATCTCGTCCGCACGGCGGCCGATGGATCTGAGGGACACCGGCAGTTCCTGAGCCATGAAGTGGATCTCATCATCACGGACTTGATGATGCCCGGTATGAAGGGCACCGAACTGCTGAGCGAGGTTCACGCCCGCCGACCGGACGTGCCCGTCATCATCATCACAGCCTTTGGGAACATCGAGTCAGCTGTCGACGCGATGAAAGGCGGCGCGTACCACTACCTGCCCAAACCCTTCCGGACCCAAGAGCTGCTCCTTGCGGTGGATGCGGCCCTTCGCGAGAGGCATCTCCTTCAGGAGCTGGCCGGCCTGCGGGCTCAGTTCGCGCAGGGTCCGCTGGACATCGTCGCCGAGAGTCCTGCTATGCGGCGCGTGCTCGACGTCGTCACTCGCGCCGCCTCGGTCGATACCGCGGTCCTGCTGACCGGCGAGAGCGGGACGGGCAAGGAAGTGCTGGCGCGCGTGCTGCACGCTCGCAGCCCCCGCCTCGGGCATCCCTTCCTGGCGATCAATTGCGCCGCCATCCCGGAGACTCTTCTGGAGAGTCAGCTATTCGGGCATAGGCGTGGCGCGTTCACCGACGCTCGGCAGGATCGTGCCGGCCTATTCCAGGAAGCGGACGGAGGCACGGTCTTTCTGGATGAGATCGGCGACATGCCGCTAGCACTGCAGGGCAAGATCCTGCGGGTGCTGCAGGAGAAGGAGGTCCATCCACTCGGCGCTCCGGCACCGATCGCGGTCGACGTGCGCATCGTCGCGTCAACCAATCGGGATCTACCCGCTCTCATTCAGGAGGGACGTTTTCGCGAGGACCTGTACTATCGTTTGAACGTCATCATCGTCCGCGTGCCGCCTCTCCGCGAACGGCCTGAGGACCTGCTTCCGCTGATTGCTCACTTCCTCGAGAAGCACGGGCAGAGATTGGGACGCACCGGTCGCAATCTCTCTGCCGAGGCGCTGGGTCTGCTTCAGCGTCACACCTGGCCCGGTAATGTCCGAGAACTGGAAAACGCGATTGAACGGGCTTTGGTCCTGAGCCGGCAGGAGACGATTGGCCCGGCGGACTTGCCGGATGGCCTTGGCTCCGTGCGCTCCGCGGCTGCTGCGGAGGATGTGCCTCGGTCAATCGCGGACATCGAGAGGGCCCACGTCCTGAGAGTACTGCGCTCTGTTGCCGGGAATAAGGCGGCGGCAGCGCGGCTCCTCGGTCTCGACCGCAAGACCCTCTACCGGAAGCTTCGGTCGTATGGTCTTGGCAGCGATCCGGACGAGCCGACAAGGCCCAAAACGCCACAGCCGTAGCGTTTCTCCCCACTCGACTGGCCACACTCCTCGACGCCACACCTGTAACCGCATGCCATGGACCGACATTCAATGGTGGCACGCGGCTTGTCACTGGTCCCCGGAGTGGGCGCGCGGTGCCAGGAGAGGCTCAACCATGAACGAAGACATCCTATGGGGAGAACCGGACCGCGGGCCGCGCCACCTGCCGGAGACGCTCTGGGAGGAAATCGATCGCCCTGGCTGTTACCTGCTACTCGGCACCGGGCTCATCGCGCGATTGCCGCGTTCCGCCTTGGGCCCCGGGGGGCTGCCGCTTGTCGCGCTTGTCTCCAACGGGGAGCTGCAGGTGGTTCGCATCTCCGACAACCCTGCTGAACGAATCGAAGTGCTCCGTTCGATTGTGCTCAGGCATGGCTACCCCCTCTACTTGTAACCGAGCCTCGACGCTCGGTCGACGCGTGCGGCCGGTCTGGCCGATGATGATCGCCGCAGCGATTGCGCTGGTCGTGGGAGCGAGCGGCAGCCGGGCGCAGGGAGAGCGCGCGGTAACGGACCAGGCCGTCCGCGACTTCGCGCAGAACTTCCTTCATCTGCAGCATGACGACGGAAGCTTCGATGTCTCCTCGAGGGTCCAGGCTCACCTCAAAGCGCAAATCGGAATGGCGCTGGCTGCGCAAGCATTGCACGAACCGCTCTATGCAGCCGCGGCCGCACGCGACCACGCCTGGGTTGCCACCTACTATCTGGAATCCGACGGCGGGCTCAGCTGGGATGGAACCTCCGACCCGTTCTTTTTCGAATGCCACCAGCACTGGTTCTTGATCGCCAGCCACTTGATCGGTGCGTCCCTTGGCACCGAGTCCGAGGAGGTGGCCCGGCGCCGCGCGGTTTGGGCCTTTCTCCGCCGGACGAACCAGGCAGGCGAGGACTTCTACCTTCACAACCAGGCCCACTATGGCCCGTTCTTTGCCTACCGGTGTGTGGATCGCGACGGGCGATTCATGACCCAATTCCCGTTCAAGGGATCCTACGAGGTCGGCGTGGCCCTCTGGTCCCTCGCGATCCTCAAAGATGCCGGAGAGGATGAGCCCGTCTCGGTGGGGGACTCTCTGGCGATCGCAGCGTACTTGGACTATTCGGTTCGCCAGGCGATCCTGCCACCGCAGGAGTTGGGGTTCTACCAGCCCGGGCAGCAGCGCTGGACCCGCTCCATCCTCTGGCACAATCCGGGCTGGTGGGGCTATGAGGCGCCGGACTGGAAGTATGCGCTCCACATGGAGGAGGGCGCGTTGGAGTACGAGTACCGGACAGGCCAGGACGAGTTGGAGTCGGCGATCCGGGGCGAGCTGCAGCAGCTTCTGTCCCGGGTCCGACCGGATGGCCAGATCCAGGATTTCCCCGACGCTTTCGGAGCGGCGGTGTACGAGTTCGGCGAAGCTCTCTCGGTGCTTGGTCTGGCGGCTCTCACCTTCTGCCAGAGGGATCCCCAGCTAGCGCAGGATTGCATGCTGGCCGGCCAGAGGGTCGCTGACCACGCCCTTCACACCTTTTGGCCGCAATCCAGCGAGGAGGGAGCGATGTTGCTCGGTGGGTTGTCGCGCGTGCTGGAGGCGCAGTACGCCCTCGAGGCGCTCGCCGAAAATGCGGGAGAAGGACCGTCGGACCATGCGGCAGGCGCGGACCGGGTTGTGCTTCGGATCGCGCCGACCCCAACAACCGGCCGAGTAGGCGTTCATTGGTCGCTTCCCATTGCTGCCCCGGCCACGCTGAGCGTGTTCGATGTCAACGGGCGGCAATTGACGTCCATGGCCCTGACGGGTGCCTCCCGTGCCGGAGACCTGGCCTGGGACCTGCGTGATCGCAGGGGTTACAACCTGCCCAATGGTCACTACATCATGGTCATCGACACGAAGCTCGGCCGAATGACCAACGGCTTCGTGGTCGCACGCTGAAGTGGTAAGTCGCCGCCTGGCATCCGCCGATCGGAGTCCGTCACGCGTCGAGGGGCCATGCGAGCCCGGAGCAGCGTGCCTGCGTTCGGGCAATTCCTGGTCGGACTCGGCTGCGGGCTGTCCTCGTCCCGAGACGCCCCACGTGTGGCGTTCCTCCACACCAGGGCCGCCACACCCAAACCGTCAAAAGCCCCGTTCCTGCTGCTCTTCGCGGTTGGCACAGATCTTGCTCCGCCCTCGAGTCGAGGCGGGCAATGTCACAGCGAGGAGTTCTGAATGGCGCGCGAGAGACTCGAGGGCGGTGAGGGGGCACTGCGGACATCCGGCTTGGCCGAGATGCTCTGGGATGAGATCGACTGCCCTGGCTGCTATCTGCTACTCCGCACCGGGATCCTTGTCCGATTGCCGCGGGCAGCCCTTAGCCCTGGGATTGTCCCCCTCATCTCGCTGGCATCGCGATCGGGACCCGTCGTGGCCCGCATTTCGAATGACCCGGCCGAGTCCATCGATGTCCTGCGGGCAATCGCCGAGCGACATGCGTATGCGGTCAGCTTCTAGCACGCCGCGCAGCCTTCTGCTGGCGTTGCGACGGGCTGCCGGGATTCTCGCGCTCTTGATGATCGGCGCGGCGTTGAGTTTCGGCCCCGTGGGCTGCGACCACTCGCCGAGCCGTCCGCTGACCACGAACGACCTCACGGACGGCTCGGATGACGGAGTCGGGGGGGGTAGTCCTCCGGACACCAGCGGTCCACATGTGGACCCGGGGGATGCGCCCCCCGCCGACTCCACTTCGAGCGAGCCACCCTCCCCACCGGCGGATCCGGTTTGGAGCGAGGATGACCCGCTGGACCGGATCCTCTCGGTGGCTCCCACTCTTTGGTACGGCGGCCGAGCGGCGGCGTGCTCGTTCGCGTTCGACGACACCCGGATGTCACACTACTATCGAGCGGCCCCCGAACTCGAGCAGCGAGGTTTTCGGGGCACCTTCAATCTCATCACTTCGCATGTGACCGATTGGCAGCCCTGGCAGGAGCTCGTTGATCACGGCCACGAGATCGCCAACCACACCCGCGACCACATCTACTTCGACCAGCTCTCCCCCGAGGGGATGGAGGACCAGATCCGTCTGGGCAAGCGGGACATCATGGAGCACCTGACCGGGATCGGCGACGTCCCATCGTTCACCTATCCCGGCGGCATCTGCCCGCCCGGCGCGGCGTCCATCGTCGCTCGCTATCACGTCAGTGCGCGGGTCGGGCAGGGTGTAGCCTCCGCTGATCCGGCGGATCTCACGCAGCTCCCAGGCTGTGGCTATTACGTACCGTATCTGCTCTGGAAGATGAACCAGAATCTCGACTCCGCCATCGCGACCGGAGGGTGGTACATCGGTTACTTCCACAATATCGTCGAAGGCGGAGTCGCCTATCTCGACTGCCCGCTTAGCGTATTCCGGGCCCATCTCGATTATGCGAAGAGCCGAAGCGAGGCGGTCTGGGTCGCCCCCCAAGGAGAGGTGGCCGACTACATCCTGCGGCGACGGAGCTTCCGCTATCGTCTTACGCCTGGACCGGACGCGGAGTTGATCGTCGAGGCCGACGGGTCGGGGTCCGCTCGGGCGCTCACAGTGGAACTGACCCTACGGCCGGTGGACGCTGCGGTGCGGCTGACGCTCAACGGCGAGAGCCGGATCTTGCCCCCGGGCCAGACGCGGGTGCTCGTCGACGTGGTTCCCGGGCGGAGCTGCCCGATCAAGATAGAGAGTGCCGTTACGCCTACGCTCGCGGGGAGTCCGTCCCCCGCGCGGGAGCAGCGACTCTCAGCCTGCGCCGACGAAGGCCAGAACCCCGACTGGGCCCTGAACAGCGGTCATGGCGCCTTGCGAGGGCTACGGGCCGGGCTGCACCGCCTCTGGCCGCTTGAGATCGCCTCCACAGGTCGGTCTCAGATTACGGCCCTATCGACTCAACGCTACAATGCGACTTGGCCCCTTTCGGTCCCGCACGAGGAGATTCGGGCCGGCGAAGCGTCCCGAACGAACTCGTGGCATTCAGAACAGGGAGGATCCTCGACATGAAGTCCCGCAAAGTGCTAGTGGTCTCTCTCAGCTCGCTGCTCCTGATTTGGGCAGGCGGTTGCTCCAAGAAGCCCGCCCCGGCCTCACCCGTGGCCCCGCCCGCGACGACCAGCGAGGTCAAGCCGCCCGTCACACCCACGCCACCGGTGACACCCCCAGTGGCGACGCCCGCCGTTCAGATCAAGCTGAAAGACGCGTATTTCGACTTCGACAGGTCCGAGCTGAAGCTCGAGGCGCGCGAGGCGCTCACCCGGGATGCGGAGTACCTGATGAGCAATTCCGGCGCGAGGGTGCTGATCGAAGGGCACTGCGACGAGCGCGGGACGAACGAGTACAATCTCGCCCTCGGCGACCGGCGCGCCCGGGCGGCGATGGACTTCCTGGTCAAGTACGGGGTCTCTGCGTCGCGTATTGAGACCATCAGCTACGGCGAGGAGCGGCCCTTCGCGCTGGGTCACGACGAGAGCGCCTGGTGGCAGAACCGGCGGGCGCACTTCGTGGAGCGGTAGCGGGTGCCGCCGCGGCCATCGTTCCAAGGCGTCTCGGAGATCCCGGCGAGCGGAGTCGATCCGGCTGTCACGTTCTGCGCGGTGGAGTGCCCCCGCTCCGCGGGCCGGTGGCCATGCAGCTCCATTCGGGGCTCTCCGATCCCGCGGCCGTCTAGGACCGGATGAGGAGCGGCTCAATGCGCCCCGGCAACTGCGGGACGAATCACACCGACGACTGACCCGTCTTTTCGCGGAGTAACCGCGCGTCTTGTTAGGCATACTGCGAGCGATACGTACCGTTGGGCCCGCATCGGCCGAGATGAATGCGGCAGGCACATGGAGGAATCACGAAGATGCATCAGGCAGCAGCATCGCATCCTCAACTTACTGCCGCGCTTAGCTTTGGAGGCGGCGAGAATCGAACCCGAAAGCGGCGCGTCTTCCAAACTGGCGTCGCTGCGCGACTTCGGGCGCATCGGGCTGCAGGGTCGATTGCCGTAGCCTTCTCTCGCTGCTCCAGTCCTCCCGAGTCCCCTGGAGTCCCCCCGGGTCGTGGAGGCATTCTGGAGGCGGCAGGGCAGGGTCCCGACGCCCGGGTTCAACCAAGAGGAGCAATCATGTCGCGGCCGACGGAACTGGCACTCGCATGTCCCACGCGAGAACGGCCAGCAGAACGACAACCGTGAGAAGGATCCAAGCGACGTGCAGCATACGCACATATGCACGTGCGCGAGCAGTGCGATGCTGCGATCACGATCGCCCCCAATCGGGAGTCGACAGAACAACCTGCATGACGCGAAGCGCGACAGACGCGAGAAGTCCCGCGAACGGTGGCGTCACCCCTGAACCGGAGCGCGGGCAGTCCGGGAATCCTCGGGTCGTCGATACCGTGGCTGGGTCAGGGCTGGTTCATCAGCCGCCTTCGCCAGCCCGCCCGTCCGACACCCGCCCATCGCTGACGTGATAGATGTGGTCGAAACCCTCGATCATGCGCCGGTCGTGCGTGACGCAGATGACTGCGCTGCCCTTCTCCCGGGCGATCTGCCGGAACAAAGCCATCACGCTCGTCCCGCGTTCGGTGTCCAGGGCGGCTGTGGGCTCGTCGGCCAGGATGACCTGAGGAGCATTGGCCAGAGCACGGGCAATGGCCACGCGCTGCTGCTCGCCCCCGGAGAGCTGCTCGGGAAGATGGCGGTGGCGCTCACCCACGCCAAGATAGTCGAGAAGCCCCTGAGCGATCCCCGAGGCTCTTGGCCCCGTGACCCCGTTGATCTGAAGCGACACCAGGACGTTCTCTCGGGCGTTCAGGAACGGAATGAGGTTGTGCGATTGGAAGATGAAGCCGAGGTGCTCTCGCCGAAATCGGCGCAGATCGCGGACCTTCCAGCCGTTGTCGTACACCTGCGTTCCGCCGATCCGCACACGGCCGCTCGTCGGCTCGACAATTCCGGCGACGCTGGTCAAGAGGGTCGTCTTGCCGGAGCCGCTCGGTCCGAGCACGGCGACCAGCTCTGCGCGGCGGACGATCAGGTCAGCTTCGCGCAGGGCGCTCACTGCGGTGTGGCCGCTGCCGTAGACCTTGGTCAGCCCCTCGATCCGTACGACTTCCGTTGAATCAGCCATGTGCTTAGCCCGACAAGGCGGCGCCCGCCTCGACCCGCAGGGCGCGCCGGATGCCGATGGCGCTCGCGACCACGCAGATTGCCACCACGATGCCGAGAAGCATCAGTTTGTCGGCCGTCTGGACGACGACGAGCCGCGGCCACTTGTCGTAGGTCAGACTGCCGACGACCAGCGCCACCAGATAACCGAGCAGGCCGAGAGCCAGCGACTGTTGGAGGACCAGGCCAACGATCACGCCGTTCGACGCGCCCAGGAGCTTGAGGAGCGCGATCGTCTTCAGTTTCTCCAGGGTCATGGTGTAGATCATCTGGGCGATGATCACGGTGGCCGTGAGCGAGAGCACGATGCGGAACAACCGCGTCTGCCGCCGGGCCAACGCGACACTTCCCGCCAGCATAAGCTGGGACTGCTGCTCGGTGGTGTAGGCGCTAAAGTGCTCCCAGCGGCTCACCGCCGTTGCGACCTGCTGCGGATCGGCTCCGGGAGCGAGTCGAGCGAGGATGGCATTGGCCGTGTGGATGTCGGGGTTGTCCGCGATCCGGCGGGCCAGCGGATCGACGAGCGCCGGCTGGGTGGGCAGGGCACGCGCGTAGGTCTCCTTCGCCCTCTCGCGCAGACTGCGAATCGCCCAGTTGTCCTTGACGAACTGGATCTCCTGGGCGTCGGCGAGCGCGAAGTAGGCCACGGGATCGCCGCCCGCCCCGACCATGCCGCGCGTCAGTCCGACCACGGTGTAGTCATGAAGCCCCAGGCGAATCGTGGTCCCCACCGGCAGCCGGAGCTTCTGGTCGGCGACCATTTCGTAATGCCCCTGACCTATGCCGCGGCCGGCCACGATTCGCTGGGGGCCGCCCAGACCGGTGTGGAGGTCGTAGCCGACGGCCGCGAACCGCAGCGGACGGCCTTCCCATTGACGTTGAATCGTGTAGTAGATGTAGGGGCTGGCCTCGATCACACCCGGAACGACCGCAATGCGGTAGCGGACGTCCTCGGGCAGACGGGACAGCTCCGCGAACGGCCCTCGCGTGTCCTGCTGCACGACCCAGAGATCCGCGCCGGTGCCGCGGATCAATGCGAGCGCCTCCTGCACGAACCCGTTGTAGATGCCGGCATAGGAAAGGACAAGCGTCAGCATGAGCCCGATTCCGATGCAGGAGAGGACGAACCGCCCCAGGTGTCTTCGGATGTCGCGGGTCGCTAGGTTCATGGCTTCCCCGGCGCGGCCGTCACGGTCACCCGCCGTCCGTCGGCAATCGGCGACTTCCCGGCCAGGGGATTGACGATCACGCGATCCTGCTCGCCCACTCCGCCCGCGACCTCAAGTGCGTCGCGGCCGCGCAACCCGAGCCGCACCGGATGCCACCGCGCCCGTCCGCGATCCACGACGAAGACCCCCGGCTGGCCCGCGCGCATCGCCAGGGTGCTCTTCGGCACCTGTAGCGCGTTCTCCTGCCGGGCAGTCTCCACGTAGACATCAGCTTTCTGCCCGATAAAGAAACTCGGAGGCAACCGATCCAGCGTGACGTCCGCCTCGCGTTCCTCGGTCACCCGGTCGGTCTCCGTCCCCAGCCGCGCCACGCGGCCCGCGAGAACCGAGTCGGGACGGGTCCCGAGCACTACGCGAACCGGCTGTCCCGGGCGCAAGCGCCCGCTCTCGCGCTCGTCCACCATCGCCTCTACCCAGAGCACCCGGGTGTCCGCCACTCGGAAGATGGGCGCGCCGGGTACGACCGTGGAGCCGACCTCGAGGTTGCGCGTGAGAACCAGGCCCGGCGACTCGCTCACGATCTGCGTGTCCCTCAGTTTGGCGCGGGCGACGCCAAGAGCGGCCTCGGCGCTCTTCAGGCGGGCCTGCGCGAGGCGGAACTCGGCCTCGGCGGCATCGTTCTCGGCCGCGGAAACGTACTCGTGCTCGATCAGGGCCCGGGTCCGCCCCACATCCAGCGTCGCCTTCGCGAGCGCTTCCTCCGCCTCGTTCACCTGCGCCTGGGCCACACGCACCGCATCGTCGTAGTCCTTCGACTCCAGCCGGGCCAGGACCTGGCCCGCGGCCACGGTCTCCCCCTGATCGACGAGCACCTCCACCACCTTGCCCACGATCTTGGCGCTGACCGAGACCACGACCTTGGACTCGAGCGTCCCGGTGCCGAAGACCTCCGCAACCAGAGGGCCTCGCTTCGCCTGCACGGTGGTCACGGGGGTCGGGCGGAGCAACCGAGTCGCAGCCACCGCGCCGACCGCGAGGAGCACGAGAAGCCAGACAGCCGTCCTCAGGAATCTGCTCAACTACCTCGTCCCTCCGGTTTGCGTCCGCACCCCGCCTCGCCTCACCGCGCGCCCCAAACTCCGCCGCGCCCGCCGCGGGACGAGCGTAGATGTCCCGGGAATGCGGGCGGCGACCGGGGCTTGGGGCCACGTCTCCAGCAGGTGGGCCGGTTGGCCCTTCGGCGTGCACGCCAAGGTCGCGTCCCACTTGGCGATGAGCGCGCGCAACTGATCACGCAAAGCAAGCGCCTCGCAGATCCGCTCCTCCATCGACTGGAGCTTCGCGGCGGCCAGCGCTCGGACCGCGCGGCAGGGCGCTCCCCCACGTTCTCGGACGCGGAAGACGCGCGCGAGTTCGTCCAGGGTGAAGCCTACCGAGAGCGCGCGCTGTATCAGCCGGACGCGATCGATCGCCTCGAGTGGATACTCCCGGTAGCCGCTCGGGGAGCGGCGTGCGACCAGAACGCCCTTCCGCTCGTAGTGGCGGAGTGTATCGACGCTGAGACCCGTCTGCCGCGCGAGAGGCCCGATGCGAAGGAAGACACGTTTGTCCATGCCGGACAGGGTAAACCCTGGAATCACTTCCAGAGTCCAGGGGAATCTCCAACGTCTGAAAGGTCACGGTCCTCGAACTCGAGCCTCTCGAAAGCCGCGTCCAGTCGGAAGGACCGGACGTGCACCGATAGGGCACCAGATGAGTTGCCAGACGGACGCATTCACGACGCCAACCAAACGCACGGCCCGCGTCTAGGGAGGGACATCCCCGGCGCGGATCCAAGAAACGAAGCGACTTGGAGGCGGTGATCTTCCTAACTTGGCGCCGGTGCGCAAGTCCGGGCGCGTCGGGTTACGGGATCAGCGATTGTCGCCGCCATCGCTCTCTGCTCCAGTCCCCCCGAATCCTCCAGATTTCCCCCGGGTCATAGAGGTATTCTGGAAGCTGCAGGGAAGGTTCCCGATGCTTCGCTCCGGTCGCTCATCGCCGCAATGTGGCCGCCCGGAGCAGGCTTGCCGAAACCCCCTCGGCCCCGCACACGGCAACTCCGAGCCTCGCCGCCTTGAACATCGGTACGTCATTGGCTCCGTTGCCGACGACGGCGACGCCCGTACGACCGAGCGACTCGACAAGACGGCGTTCCTCGGCGCCGCTCCGCACCACGTGAACCGCGACCGGGAGTCGGGCGCAGGCCCGGCGCGCGGTGCCGAACGTGTCCGCCGTCATCACCACGACCTTGACCCTTGTCGCCAATCCAGCGATGCGCGCACCGACCCCGCCGACGCGTTTGCCGTCGGCGGCCACGGTGTCGTTGAAATCCAAGGCGACGTGGTGGATCCGCAGGGGTTCCCTTCCCGGAATCTCGATCTCGATGTACCGACGGGCGCACCTTTGCTCAGGCATGCCTGAATCCTCCGGCCTTGCGGAACGTTTCAGCCGCCAACCGGCTCTCTCCCCCCAGCTCCTCCTCGATGCGCATGAGCTGATTGCATTTGGCGATCCGTTCGCCGCAGCACGGAGCGCCCGTCATGATCTGTTCGGCCTCCGTCACCATCACGAAGTCCGCGATGAAGTCGCCCGGAGTCTCTCCCGAGCGAGTACCCGTTCGGCTCCTGCCACGACTCGTTCGTCGTCGCGACGACGGCGGCCCGATCCGAGGAGGTCTACTGCCCCACGGACGTCAGGTTCAATGGGGAGAGCTATCCGGATGCGACTACGGGAGAGCTCACAGTTTCGTGGTCACGCCGGAACCGGCTCGGGGCGTGGAGCTATGCGGACTCGGGGAAGACGGCAGCAGCGGAGCCAGAGACCGACTACGACATCCGCGTCTACGGCGAGCTGGGCACGCTCGTCCACACAGAGTCGGGCTGACCGGCACGTCGTGGACCTATCCCGCGGCTGAGGAGATCGCCGCGTCTGGGCTCGCGCGACTCAACACTCACCTGCGGATCAAGATCACAACGTGGGGCGTGCTGTCACCCCGCGTTCGGCATCCGGCGCATGAAGGCCGTCAGCGCCAACCCAGTTAGGTATACGACACCTGCGCTCCAGACCACGTCTGTCAGGAAGTGCCCACCTTGCATGATACGCGCAATCCCCATCACAACGCCGTACCCGATGCCACTCCACAGCCAGAGCACAGCCTGACGGCGATGTCGCGCTTCCCGCAATGCAAAGTATGGCGCCGAGAGGTAGAAGGCAATGGCTGGGTGCCCTGCAGGGAATGACGCATTCTTCGGGACCGGGCCCGGTTGCCATGGCTGATGAAAAGACATCGTACCACCGAACACATCCACCTGCCGCGGACGTGGTCTACCCCAGTGATCTTTGAACACGGTGTTGACGAGCATGCCGGGGCCGATGATGAGCAGGAGGACCACCAGGAGAGCCTGGCGCCGGAAACGCACCAGGGTGGGACGCACGAATCCCCCAGCGACGACCATCAGTGCGGTCGCCCCCATCGCAAGCCCCGGATACGTTCCGTAGTGGTACAACAACCTCCACGGCTGCTGGTCTCCGACAGGGAAACCCACGTTGCGGACATAGAACAGACCCGCTATTCTCATGTCGAGACCCATAGCCGCAATAAGTGCCGTAACAGCTACAAGGGCGGCAGCAATCATTATCAACGGGTATATAGTGGTACGGGTCATGGCTGGCCTTTCAGACGGCGTCAAAGGCAATCCAGCAGTGTCGGACTACCGGATGCCCCGGTTGTCCGTTTCGTCCTTCGTTACATACCCGCGCTCCTGCCGCTGCGCGTTGATCGCGTTCTTCGCGGCGTACATGCGGAACACGTCCTCCGCCGAGAGTCCCATCACCTGGCAGAGGCTCACCCAGAAGTGGAGGATGTCGACCAGCTCGACCTTTAGGTTCTGCTCATCGAAGAGATCGACCTTCGTGCGCCACCACTTCCAATTGGTCGAGTCGACCAGCTCGGCGAGCTCCTGCGCCATCGCCAAGGCGTAATTGCGCACCCATTCGTTCTGCAGGCGCCGTTCGCATGGGATTGCGTCGAAACCGACCAGCCCGTTCTTCTCGAAGGTGTTGCGGTTCAGCTCGCGCTGCAGCTCGAATATCCGTTCCAGCTTGTTCATCCCGTGCCTCCCCGCGTAGCTGTCGGATCCGCGATGATCGAGAACGAGGGGCCAGGGTAGCGCGCACCGGGACCGGGGGTAAAGAGCAATGGTGTCCGACTCATCGCAGTATCACGATGCGCTGAATCCTCACCTTTTTGCTCATCGAGAAGCGTGCCAAGCAAATCCCCTCGGGAACGGCGCGCCCTCGGCCGTGGTTTCTGTCCCCGGACAGGCGGTGCAGGCCGACGGCCAGAACCCCGTCGTACCGCCGCTGCACCAGCCGACCTTCGATGTCGAGGATGGCGGCGTGCACTCGGCCTCAGGTCGGCCGCGGCAGACGGATCGCCGTCCCCAGCGAAACCGGTTCCGCGGACGTGCTCAACCTCAGCGCCCCGGGTGCCTCCGAACTCCCCCAGTCGAAAGCTGGGCCATGCTTGCCACGCGCAAGAAGGTCGGCGACGACCGGGCCCACGCCGAAGAACAACGAGCCGACGCAATCAGAAACGACGGCTCGCGTACAGCTCCTCGGCGCCGACGAGGTGGATCAGCGCCCGCCGGGGTGCGTCCAGCTGGTCACGCGTCAGTTTGCCCCGCTGTCCGCTCTCCCGCAGGTCGATGTAGGTCCTAAGATCGTTTTCCAGTTGGTGAAAGCGTGTGACCGCATCCAAGAGAACCCAGCGCCGCCCGTCCGGCGCCGGGATAGCCGACAACAGCTTTGCGAGGTCCGGACGGCAGACGCCGCCCGACCGCGCGTAGTCCGTTTGTCCTTCCATGGTTGCGAGCAGTCCCGCCAGACGCTGGATTGCATGGGTCCGAGCCTGCGCGATGGCCTGGCAGGCGGCGCACGTGTGCGGTCCAGCGGGGGTCCGCACGACCTCCGAGGAGGCTTCGATTGCGCTGGTCGGACCGGATGCCATGGTCTTGTCGAGGGCGTTCGCAGCATGCTCAACGAGCGCCTCGCAGGTCACTGCAAGGCCGACGGAGGACGACAATGCGGCGAGCTGCCAGGAATGGAGTGGGCAGAAGCCACCCGCGGCTGCGTGGCGGCGCCGGGTGTCCTCGTCCTCCGCCAGGGCGTACTGTAGCTGTGCGAAAGAGTCAAAGAGCGCCCGACTGGCCACGTTGCAAACCGGGCAACCGCCGGTATTGAGATCAAGGTCGGGGAAGCCACTCGCGTCCGTCACGGTTGCACCTTTCGGAGCGGTCGGGAATCGGCCTCTGGCGCGCAGGCTCGCCCTCGGGTGGCGCGTCTGACATACTCGAACATCAGCGAAGGACGCCCGAACGTGATTGCCGCTGTCATGCGGATGGCATCGTCGGTCCACCCCAGTGCGTGCCGCAGGGAGCAGTGGCGAAGCAGGTTTATCGAGTCCGACCGATTGAGCGGACCTAGACGGATGGTAGTCGAGGGGCACAGGCACCGGCGCAAGACGAGCAGGTCATCCTTGGGAAGGCAGCGCTCGACGACCGCGATCAAGAGCAGATCGGTTTCGTACGTCAGGAATCGAACGAACCGGTACATCGGTTCCGTGAAGCGCGCCATGTCCTCCATCACGAGCGTGGTATCCGATCTTCGGGAGGCGACTTTCGCGATCCGCTGCCGGCGTAGCTTGTGACGCGTCGGGTGCTTCTTTGGAGCGTATGGGCGGCCTGGATCGAGAGCCCGCACGAGCGCATCGGACGCCTCGCCCGGCGTGCCCGAGAAATCCACCATCACGAATCTCTTCTGCCTGCGCAGCAGTTGGGCGACCTGCTGGATCAGCGCCGTGCGCCCGATTCCGTAGGGACCGACGAGGATGACGTTGCGTCCCGCGGTCAGGGCATCGGTGACCTTCCGGACCTCTCGCGTTCTCCCGACGAAGGGAATCACGGGGACCCCGCGTGTCCCCAAACGTCCGGATGCGACCGTGGCCGGTGAAGGACAGGGTGGTTGAAGGGGACCCGGGCGGATGCCGCCGCGATTGAGGCCGGAAAGGCCATCACATCCTCGCGCCGCGCCGGACACTGCGGATGATCGTGGATCCCAGAGACGGTGGCCGTGCTGCCCACGGACCCGCGCCTCATCGGCGTCCTTGCCACCAGCTTCCATCAACTCCCCCCGCGGGCGACCGGGCCACCTCCAAACACCTCCCGATACAAGTCCCGCCCGTAACTGGTCTCCAGCGGCTCCCCCTCCACAAGCTTGAAGGTTCGGGTCCCATCGCTCCGTCTTTCCGCGCGCAGGAACATCGCGTCTTGGGTGCCAGCGTCAAAGAAGCTGTGTGCGAAGTCATACAAGTGTGTCACGAACAGCACCTTGATGCTCCGGGCAATCAAGGCGCTGACAACTTGACGGGCGATCTCCGCCCCTTCGCGCTCATTGGTCGATGCGAACGACTCGTTGCAGAGCAGCATGGCGTTCGGCACGATCCCGTCGACGATCGCGCTCATTCTGCCGAGTTCCTCGTCGAGTTTCCCACTCCTCATCGTCGCATCTTCTTCGCGCTTGTAATGGGTGAACAGGCCCGCGCAACACTCCGCCGCGAAGGATTCGGCCGCCACGAACATGCCGCACTGCATCATGAGTTGCGCCACGCCCACACTCCGCAGAAAGCTCGATTTCCCTCCCTGGTTGGCGCCGGTGATGATCACAAGGTGCTTGCCGTCAGCCGCTACGGTGTTGCTGACCACCCTGCGCTGCAGGGTGAGGGCCAGGCAGACATCCTGCAGTCCACTGAAGTGGAGCGTGCGAGTGTTCGCGGTCGCGGGCTGCGGCACACAGGTCGGCGCCCCCATCGCCGTGAGTGTTTCGTGCAGGTTCAGACAGCCGACGTAGAAGGCCAGCTCCGTGCGGAGCATGGCGAAGAATCCGAGGATGTGCTCGGTCGACTGGGCGAGGGCGTTCGCGACCAGATGGATCCCGCGATCCCGCATCTCGGACAAAGCCCGCATGCCGGCCTGGTCACGATCGGCGATGCGAAACGTGTAGCGGGACGGCTTGGTGCCGAGGAGCCGACGGAGCCAATGTAGGCTCTTGTCGGGCGCCACGTGCAGCACGTAGTCCGTGCCCTGGTTGCCCTCGCCGAGTGCAGCGCTCAGCAGGACTCCCCGGCGGAACTCCAGCTGCGTGAGGTGATCCTGCATGCTGGCGAGGTACGCATCGCTGAGCTCCCGCTGCAGCATGGTGAAAAGGGTCCGCACACCAGCTGCCGCAAACCCGCTGCTTTGTGCCGCCGCGATGTCCCTGAGCTTCCGGAGCATCACCATGACCATCCGCAACGCATCGCTCGCTTCGTAGACGATGCTGCGTGGATATCTGCTGTAGACACCAAAGGAGTGCTTCTTCCGCCCATCGCTGGCTTCCGTTGCCAGATCGTAGAGTGCCCTTGTCGTGTCAGGGTTGTTGAGGCAGTCCCTCAAGATCGCCTGCCGGTATAGGATCGTGTCGATGTCGTTCTGGGGCGCTGAGAGGAGCGCCTGCCGCGCCACGAGGAGCAGGAAGTCGTCGTCGCGGGCCATGGTCCGCAGCAGCGTGCCCAGCTCAAGGTCCTGCATCAGCGCTTCCCCGTGGCCCGGGGGCTGCTGCTGCACGTCGAAGTCCAGCGCCGGATGCATCAGGAGCGCCCTCATGCCCGAATGCGCTCCAGGACGCTGTCCCGAGTGAGGCGCTACCTGGCGGCGAGTTCGATCGCGTAGGCCAGCCCCTCCGCCGGCCTCCGTTCGACTCGGTAGGTTCGCACCGTTGGATCAGCGGCATCGACCCGCGCGACCAGACTGACCGTTGCTTCGTCGAGCGAGGCCAATTCCTGCAGGAAGGTGACGCAGACGGCAAGCACCCCCAGTCCGGAGATCCGCCGCATGACTGTCGTGCCCAAGTAGACCGCGTCCCGGAGTGTGGTTCCGGAGAAGACCTCGTTGAGGATCAGAACGCTCCTCGGCGAAGCCTGACCCAGGATCTCGCGGAGCCTCACCAGATCGTCCAGCAACTTGCCGCGAAGCGTCGTGATCTCTTCCTCCCTCTCGAAGTGCGTGAAGATGCGGTCGCAGAGGAACAGCCGTGCTTCCGTCCCGGGGATCAGGCAGCCCAGACTCGCCAGGTAGTGGAGTTGACCGAACATCCGGGCAAATGTCGTCTTGCCGCCCTGGTTCGGACCCGACACGACGAAAATACGCTCCGGGTCGCGGAAGAAGAAATCGTTGGGCACCACGCGCCCCTTCTCCTCAAGCAGTCTCTGGGCCAACGCGAGATCGAAGGCGCCGCGGCTGTGCACCTCCTTGGAGGTACCCGACAATTCCGGATAGCAGAACCCCAGCCCGCTGCGCCGGAAGTGTTCGACGTATGTGAGATAGGCCACATAGAATTGGATCTCTCGATCGCACCGGGTGAGCGTGTCGTCCGCGTATGCCGCATGCTGCAGGCAGAAGGCGTCCAGCGCTCGGAACGTGTCCGGATGCAGCCGTGCCACCAGGTCCAGCACCTGGGCCTCGACGTGATTCATCCCCGCCGCGTCGGGGAACGTGACCCGGTAGTCCTTGCCCGCGCGACGTCGGAACTTAGCGAAGGTCTCTTCGACCGCGGCGCTGTAGTCAGGCTCGCTGTTGTACGGGCGCACCGTGATGCTGGCGTCTCGGATGAGCAGCCCGTAGCGGATGGCGGACAGATCGGACCTTAGCTTTGCATCGGCGGTGGCGAGCGCGCGGAAGCCGGCGGAGTCGACAACGTCCGCCAGGTACTGGCGCAGGGCACACATACCGCGCGACTTCAAGTGCCGCCGCCGCAGGTCGTCCCGGAAGCCCTCGGCGGCGCCGCAGTAGACCGCCACCGCGGCCAAGAACCATCGGTCCTTCTCGTACTTGTAGTGACGTGTACTGGCCAGCTTGAGATGCTCGCGCATGGTGCGCATGCGTTGGGAGAAGTCTTTGACGGCTTGCATCAAGGGCTCCTCCTCGAGGTCCCGCATGACTTCCTGGCGATAGGCGATCGCGTCGAGGTCATGCAGCGGGGCGTGGAACAGGGGCGCAAGATCGTATTCCTGCCAGCCCGACGTGATGGTGCCCACGATCTGATCGAGATGCAGGTCATGGAAGACAGCCGGCGCGTCACGGCTCTCCTGCCGGGCAGGATCGGGCGTGCCCGGAAACAGGATGCTGTGGAAATGCACAGTGCGGGTCATGGGGGTTCCTTCATGCAGTCGTTCGATGGGTCCTGTCAGCCACGATCATGGCAAGGAACAGCAGTGCCGACAGGGTTGCGGTTGCAGCACCGAAGTAGAATGTCGCCGCCGGTGAAACGCGATCCCACAGTACGCCGCCAATCAGGCTGGCCGGGAACATTGCCAGCCCGACCGCGGTGGAATAGAGCCCGAAGGCGGTCGCCTTGAAATCCGGAGGGATGATGGTTGCCAGAAACGCCTTCTGAATCCCCTCAGTAAGACCCATGAACAGCCCGTATAGACCGAACAGCACCCAGATCGCGAGGATGCTGTTGGCAACGGCGAAGCCGCAGTAGAGACCGGCAAAGAGCACGAATCCCAGCAGGATGATCCTCTTCTTGCCGTACTTGTCCGCCGCGATCCCCGCCGGAATGGCTGACAGCGAATACACGAGATTGAACACCAGGTAGACTGCTGGAATCACGATTGTCGGAATGCCGACCTTCTGCGCCCGCAGGATCAAGAAGACGTCGCTCGAATTGCCGAGGGCGAACAGGGTCGCTATCGCGATGAAGAACTTCACCTTCCAGTCGATGAGCCTGAGGCTCAGCTTTGGGCGCTCCGCTTTCGGGGTGGCGTGTGTCCGTCTCTCCCGGATGAAGGCGATGATCAGGAGGACCGCAACTACCCCGGGCACCATGGAGAGCCAAAAGACCCTCTGGTAGCTGCTGTGGTGGGCCCGGAGCAAGAGCAGGGCGATGGCTGGGCCGACTACCGCCCCCATCGTGTCCATGGAACGGTGGAAACTGAAGGCGCGGGCCAGATGGGTTGTCTCCGTGGATTCGGCAATGATCGCGTCCCGAGGAGCGGTGCGAATCCCCTTCCCCAGGCGATCGACAAACCGCGAAGCGAGGACCTGCTGCCAAGCCCCGGCCAGGGAGAGGAGCGGCCTGCTCAGGGTGGAGATGGCATAGCCGGCGATCATCAGGTTCTTGCGCTGTCGGATCCGGTCGGACAACCAGCCGGAAAAGGTCTTGAGCAGGCTGGCCGTTGATTCGGCAATCCCTTCGATCAAGCCGATCATGGATTTGTTGACGCCGAGAACGTTCGCCAGGAAAAGCGGGATCAGCGGGTAGATCATCTCGGAGCTGACGTCCATGAAGAAACTGACGAGTCCCGTGAAGAAGACGTTCTTGCCGAGTCCGAAATAGCTGCGCGCGTTTCTCATCGCTGGGTACCTTGGTCCCGCTCACCGCCGCAACGTGGCCACGAGGCGCCGTGGTTTCAGGAACAGGTCGAGGGCGTCGTTGATGCCGCGAGCGACGATCGTGGCCGCGCGGAGCAGGTCTGCCGCCGTCCCCTCGGCCCCGAGCACGGCAATGCCGAGCGCTGCGGTCTTGAACATCGGGACGTCGTTGGCGCCGTTGCCGACGACGGCGATGCCCTCGCTGCCAAGGGACGCGACAAAGCGGCGCTTCTCAGCCCCGTTGCGCACAACGTGGACCGTGACGGGCAGACCGTCGAGGGCGCGTCGTGCGGTCCAGAATGTGTCGGCCGTAAGCACCACGACTTCGACCGCTGTTGCGAGCCGCCGGATGCGCGCCCCAACGCCTTGGGCGAGCTTCCCATCCACCGCCAGAGTTCCGTTGAAATCCAGAACGAGATGTCGCACCCGGATCCGGCGTCTCCCTGGGATCGCCACCTCGATGCCGCGAGGGCTGCGTTTCCGCTCAGGCATTGCGGAATCCTCCAGCCTCGCCGAAGGCCTTCCCCGCGTAGCGGCCGTCTGCACCCAGCTCCTCCTCAATGCGCATGATCTGGTTGTACTTGGCGACCCGCTCGCCGCGACAGGGCGCCCCGGTCTTGATCTGACCCGCCGAGGTCGCTACGGCGAAGTCAGCAATGAAGTCGTCCGCGGTCTCCCCGGACCGGTGACTGATGACGAGTCCGTACCCTGCCCGGCGTGCGGTCGCCATCGCCTCCAGGGTCTCGCTCACGGAGCCGATCTGGTTGAGCTTGATGAGCGCGGCGTTGGCGACGCCGCCTGCGATGGCGCGGGTGATGATCGCCGGGTTCGTGACAAAGATGTCGTCGCCGACGATCTGGATGCGCTTGCCCAGCCGGTGTGTGAGGAGTCTCCAGCCATCCCAGTCGTTCTCCGCCAGACCATCCTCAATCGACCAGATCGGGAACTGCCGCACCCACTCCTCCCAGAAGTCGATCATCTCCTCGGGCGCCAGCCGGCTGCCATCCGACTCCCTGAGGACGTACGCCCCGTCCTCGAAGAACGAACTCGCCGCCGGGTCCAACGCGAGAACGACATCGCCGCCAGGCTTCAGCCCCGTCTTCTCGATCGCCTGCAGGATGAGATCCACCGCCTCGACGTTAGCGCCGAGGTTGGGCGCAAAGCCGCCCTCGTCACCGATCGCCGTCCCGTAGCCCTTCGCCTTGAGAATGCCCTTGAGCGTCTGGTACGTCTCGGCGCCCATGCGCAACGCCTCCCGGAACGAACCGGCGCCGACCGGGGCGATCATGAACTCCTGGAAGTCGACGCTGTTGTCCGCGTGGGCGCCGCCATTGAGGATGTTGAACATGGGCACCGGCAGGAGCGTCCCCGCGTTGCCGGCGAGCGCTGCCAGGTGTCGGTGAAGGGGGATGCCCGTCGCGGCCGCCGCGGCGCGGGCGGCGGCGAGTGACACGCCCAGGATGGCGTTGGCGCCGAGCCGGTCCTTGTTTGGCGTGCCGTCGAGGTCGCAAAGCCGCTTGTCCAGTGCTGCCTGGTCGGACGCGTCCATGCCGCGCACCACGGGCAGGATCTTCTCGGTGACGTTCCGCACGGCGCGCTGGACGCCTTTGCCCGAGAAACGGCTCTTGTCACCATCGCGCAGCTCAAGCGCTTCCCGGCTCCCGGTGGAGGCCCCTGACGGCACAGCCGCGCGGCCCCAGTACCCGCCCTTTAGATGCACGTCCACCTCGACCGTGGGATTGCCGCGAGAGTCGAGGATCTCGCGGGCAACGATGTTCGTGATCTTCTTCATGGTTTGGTAACCTCCCTCCCGAGGTCGAGCACTCCGAGACGATCGCTCAGCGTGCGGACGCGTTCAACTTCGCCCTGGACGGCCTGGCTTCCCCGCGCCCGGTGTTCCCGGGCCCGTGCGAGCGCCTGCTCGGCGGAAGCCACCGTTTCCTTGAGGTAGGACTGTATCTCGAACTGGAACTGCCTGCGGCTCTCCAGCACGCGTTCGTCGAAGTCGTTGGCGATCCGGTTCGCGTTGGTAAAGAGCAGAGTCTCCAGGTACTCACCGATCTGCCGGTCCAGGACCGCGAGCTGCCTCTCTCGAGTGCGGAAGAGGTCCATGAACCATCCCAGGGGAGTCCGAGCTGTGAGCGGCGTCAGCTCCGTATAGTAGAGCCTGCTGCGCGCCCGGAAGCCGGTTTCCGGGCTTACCGAGCGCGGGAGATCCTCCAGCGCGGGCTCACCGGAGCGGGCGAGCTTCTCGAGGAATCCGTTGGCGATCTCGACGAATCTCGCCGTGGCCTCGACATAGAGCGCCTCGGCCGCGGGCTGTGCCTTGGCGAGCCAGGCGTCGAGGCGCCGCTTGGAGATCTCGTGGGCGAGATCGATCGCCCGATTGCGCAGTGCCGACCCGCGGCGGGCCGGAACCGCGCGTAAGGCCTCGGCGAACTCACGCCGCGCCTCGGGCTTTGCGGCCGTCAGGAACGCCTCCATCCGCTCGAAGAAGGTCCTTCCCAATCGCTCCTGCTCGGCGGTGAAGAGGTAGCCGAGGTCGTTGAGCGAGCGCTCCGCCTCGGTGACAAGCGCCTTGAGTTGCGCCACCCGGCGTTCTGACTCCTCCACGGGGCGCAGGAGCGCGCCGATCTCTTCGTCGAGATGATGACGCAAGCGCCCGGCGAGCAAGACCAAGCCTCGCTTCTCGGCGGTCCGCACCAGTAGGCTCCCGGACTGCCGTGCAAGAGTCTTGAGCGCATCGACGAGCGCCGACCAGCCTCGTTCCGGCCCTTGTCCCGCCAGGTGCTCCGTCGCGCTCACCTCGAACAGCAGTGCGTCCCGCCTGCCGGCTCGCTCAGCAAGCACCCGCCGAGTGAACTCCGTCGCCTCTTCGCGTTCGGCATCGGTGAGCTTGTCGGCCTTGTTCATCACAAAGAGAAGGTGCGGACACTGCCGGGCGATCTCCTCGACCAGCGCCAGCTCGTCGGCGGAGATCGGTGGGTCCGCGCCGAGCACCACGAGGGCCGCGTCGACGTGGGGCACGAAGGCGCGCGTCGCCTCGGTGTTGCCGGCGAAGACCGAGCCGATCCCGGGCGTGTCGACCAGGCACATCCCGGTGGCGAGAAGCGCGCACGGCATGGAGACCTCAACGGCGGTCACCGCCTTGACGTTCTCCGGGTTCAGTTCCTCGGTCACGTATGTCCCGAGGTCGCTCGGGGAGACGTCCTGCCCGTCGCCGGCGGCGAATCGCACGCGGGCACCGCGGCGCGGGCCGTGCCGGACCACAGTGACCACCGTCGTCACGGGCGCGACACCAATCGGGAGGACCGACTCGCCCAAGAGGGCGTTAATCAGGCTCGACTTGCCCCGCTTGAATTGCCCGATGCAAGCGACGAAGAACCGTCCATCCCGGACGCGCGCCTCGAGCAATCGCGCCTCGGCAGCGAGATGCTCCAGGCCGGCCTCGAGGGCGAGCCGTGCCAGCGTGTCGAGGCGGGATCCATCGACTCGCGGGTCAGTCATCTCCATCATCCCTCATCGAGCGGGTCGGGCAGTCCCGCCTGTCGGTGCAGGGCTGCCGCCTCGGCCTCTGCCTCCACCTCCTCGGCCCTGATCCGGGGCGTGAGGAGGTGGCGCGGCAGGAACACGGCGCCGGCGATGAGCGTCGGCACCACCGCAGAGCCGATGACGACCGCGACCAGGTGCGAATACTGATCATGGGAGATGATGCCATGCGCCAGGCCGAAGAACGCGGCGATCGTCCCGAAGGTGAGGCCGGTCGACATGAGCAGGGCGTAGTGCCAGCGCTCCTTCCGGTCTTTCCGGAACACACCGACGATCGGGAAGAGGCCGAAGATCTTCGTCGTGATCTTGCCGCCCAGGAGCATCAGGAAGACGAGCGGTGCCGCGGCGAGCGCCGGGAGGGAGACGAGCGACCCTGCCCGCAAGAAGTAGAACGGGCTCAGGAAACCGATGGTGAGCGTGCGCAACCGCCGGATGAAGAACTGATCTGGAGCGAGACTTCCCGACAGCAGCATCCCCGCGATGTACGCGGGAAGTACGGCCTCGCTACCGGCCCACAGCGCGAGCGCGCCCATGCCGAAGACGATGAAGAGCACCCACTTGGTGCGGAAGGCGGCCGTCCGGTTGGCGTAGCGGTCGATCAAGTGCGGGGTGACAATGGGCAACAACACGAAGGCGACGACGGAGGCGGCGACGAAGACAGCCGTTCTCCAGGTGAACGGGGTGAATATCAACCCGAGTGCGATCACTGTCCCGAGGTCCGTGACGAAGCAGGCGCCGAGGATGCCCTTGCCGTGCTCGGTCTTGTTCAGGCCTGTCTCCAGCATGACGGCGTAGACGACCGCCATCGAGGTCGTCGAGAGCGCAATGCCGGCGAGCCAGCTCGACTGCGGCGACCACCCCAGGATGTACCGCGCGATGGCGGTGCAGCCCAGAAAGGGCACGGCGAAGCTCACGAGGCCTACGACCAGCACCTCCGCCCATCTGGCCCGCATGGTGCCCGGGTCGAGTTCGGCCCCCGCCAGGAACGTGAGCATCACCGCGCCCGTGCTCGCGACAAAGGTCAACCACGGCAGCTTTGCGCCCAGTGCATCCGGGCCGAGGAAGTGCGTGACGACGGCCCCGGCCGCGACACCGACCGTGATCTCCATCAGAGCGCCGGAGATCTTGAGACGTGTTGCGAGGAAAGTGGCGATGAGGGCCAGCCCGACCCAGCCGGCAGCGATCGCGAACGTCTGATACATCCGTCAGCCTCCCGAGCGCCCGAAGGGCGCAGGGCAGTTGCCCTCGGGGCTGACCTTGGTTTCGGACCAGAGTGGCCCCCACGGAGGAACAGCCCCGTAGGAGTCATCGGCCACGGTAGGCACATGGCGGTTTACGGCGGACTCCACCACCTTCGTCGAGCGGGGCAATAGGTACTCAAAGCCGTGGGAGAAGTCAAGTGCCGGCTCCCGAAGATCAGACCTGGGTCGCGGCTGGGTGAGCGAGTTCCCGTTGCTGTTCAAAGCGATTCGTCATAGGTTTCTTGTCGTACTCCGCTTCCAACAGCAACACGCCGAGGGTCAGCGGTCGCCCCGGACGAAGCTAGGCCGCTCCAGAACATGAGGTGTCGGAAGCGGCTACGACATCATCAATCATCTGGCCCCCTGTGCGCCGTGGCATCCTCGTCGACCCAGTCCTCCTCCTCCCACGACATGCCCTTCCGGCCAGGCACCTTCCGTGTCGGCCCCGCCTTGTAGGTCGTCGCCGCGAGGCGTCGATGGCCGCGCTCGCGGTAGACCTCGAGACGAGCACGATACCCAGGAAGGGAGGCCGGCCTGCAACGGCCCCACACGCCTTCTCGACGATCTTCAGTCCGCTGGCCTTGTAGATGTCCGCGGTTTCGAGCCGGGAATCAGCGACGAGCTCGCCTGCCCCAAGAACACGGTCACCGACTCGGAACTGATGCTTCTCTTGGGCACCTTTGCCGAGCGCAACCACGAACTCCTGCGCCTCGTCGCCGAGGGCGCCGTGGATTCGAAGCACGTAACCGAGGTAGCTGTGCGAGCGCTGGTCGAAGCCCCGGTCAGTCGGATCCGGGGCTGAACGGAGAGGCTCTCTCCCTCCCACGCGATCTTCGAGTCCGCGCCGGTCATCGGTCTCGGCCTCCCGCGCCCCAGTCCCCGGGCCTTTTCTGAGTCTCAGGCACTCCACGCTGCAGGTGCACAGGGACGACCAGGTTCCAACCCCGGGCCACGACGCCTGCGCGCTGCCCGGGTGCCAGGTAGACCCGGGTGCGCGGTCGGTTCCTCGAGTGCGATGTCGGCCAGAAGGGCGGGTGCCCGCCCCACCGCGCAGTTCCACGCCCGTCCCGTCTTGCGCCGGCGATTGCGGAAGGTGCCGCCAGATGGATCCTTCTGCAGTTGCCAGCGCCCCCCTGCCCGCGGCGGGGTCGGCTCCCCCGAGCGGGCCACGGCCGGCCGGTTTCCCGGCCCCAGGCGGCCACAGGGGGCACCGTGTGCCCGGATCTCCCGCCCCATGGGCCAGGAAACCCGCCTTGCCCGGTTCAGCGCCGCCCCCGGGCGCTCACGTCAGGCCGGCCAGGAATGGTCCGATTCTGGCGTCCGTCGCACGTCGTAACCCACTGGGAATAATGCAGTTGCCGGGTCGAATTGCCTTCCCATCCGTATGCGAAAGCTCGTCACTGTGACTGCGGCGGGCAGCAGGGCCCGGCCGCGGAAAGGAGGACGACGATGAGGGTGACACGAAAGGTCCACGGCGAGCTGATGGCTGCTCGGAGGGCAAAGCGCGCGGTGGCCGCGGCCACAGCGGCGGGCCATCAGCAGGATGAAGAGACGAAGGAGATGCGCGACGTCCCCCGCACGCGGAACCGCGAGTGGGGCTTCTTCGGGACCTGCGCGAGCGAAGGCCACACGGATCCCGAGGCCGCGTGGGACGAGGCGATGGCGACCCTGACCGACCCGAAGGGCGGGTACGCGCTCCAGGCCGAAGACGCCCGCGGCCTGCTGGACGCCACCTGGGGACGCCACCTTGCCGACCAGGTTGTGGGCGCGGATAGCATCAGCAGAGCGATCACCCGCCTTGGAGCGCTCGGATGGGCGGCCGCCGCGCGCAACTTCGTGCGCAAGCACATCAACCCCAACCTGGCGCGGACCGCATCCCCCAAGTGCGAGCAGGAGATCGAAGGGATCGCGCGCCGGATCCTGAAGATCGAGACGCTGGAGACGCGCAACAGCGACGCCCTCGACTTCCACGAGCTGGCGGTCTGGACGATCCAAGAGGCCCTGGACGCCGCCTACGAGGCCGGCCGCCAGAGCGCGACGCGGTGACGAGAAGGAGCGAGGCCATGACACGCGACGAGAAGATCCGATACGTGGCCGACTCGATCGTCGGGTCGTGCCTGTCCGAGGCAGAGGCCCAGGAGATCAACGGCGGGATCGGCTGGCATCCCGATGACGTCGAAGGCGAGGGGATCTTCCGCCTCTCGGAGGACGACCTGCGCGCGGCGATCGCCCTGGCGAGCCGCGGCAAGGAGAAGTCGTGAAGACGCGGATTGAAGTTAAAGAGTACGTGATCACCCACGGCCACAGCCCCCGGGGTCGAGGCCTGTGGGCCTTCCGGATGCGCCTGGCCAACGGGCAGCCGGTCGACGACTACTGCGGCGACAGCAACGCCGGGTGGCACGACGGGATCTACTGGGTCAACGGGAGCTACACCACGGCGAAGGCCGCGGCGCTACGCGAAGGCCGGCGCCGCGGCGCGGCGGTGGTGAGCGTCGGATCATGACGGAGGACACGACGATGGCCACGAGAACACCGCGATTCGGCCTCAAGGAGCACCACGTCTTCTGGAACGAGCAGGGCAGCATTGTCTGCGCCAATTGCCATATCCCCTACCCGGGTTCGGACACCTGGGTCTGGGAGCGCTGGGAGGAGATCACGCCCGAGATGATGGTCGAGATAGACCGTCAGGGCGGGCACGTGGCGTGCGAGGGTTGCGGCAGAGAGCCCAGTCGGATCGTGCGCCTGAACCTGAAGTGAGAGGAGAAGAACGATGAGCAAGCCCAAGACCACGAAGAAGGCGACGACGGCCAAGACCCGGAAGTCGGCGAAGGCGGCCGTCGAGGCGACCGAGCACGAGGAGAAGAAGACTCCGCGCGAGGAGCTCTGCGTGTTTGCCTTTCGGCTGACCGAGGAAGAGCGCGACGCGATCCATAAGGCTGCTGGGCCGGCGAAGGCCTCGAAGTTCGTCCGGACGCTCGCGGTGGCAGCGGCGCGGAACGACGAGGCGGCGGTCAAGGCGATCCTGAAGGCGGTCCAGACCGCAGCGTAACGCGGCGCTCGCAACTCGCCCCCGATGACCTCTCGAATGACCGAGGGGTCGTCGGCGTTCATGTCCACTCCTCCCCCGTGAGCGCAACGCTGTAGGAGAGCGACCCAGGTCAGGGTCCTGTCTTGGGATCAGCCGCAGCGCTCGAGAAGTTCGCGCACGAAACCGACCACATCCGCCTGAGTGGCGTCGTCGGGCCCGCCCATCTGGAACTCGGCAACGCGTCGGGGACCGACGCCGTCGTGGTCGATGAAGTCGCGCCGGAGGACGGCAATCGCTTCGACAGCGGCACGGTCGATGAGGAGCGGTCGCAGATGCGCAGCGACATCCTCGACGCCGGATCCGAAGTTCCGCACGACGTAGAATAGATCGTACGCGTCTTTGTTCTCGCCCCGGGAACCGAAAGCCAGAGCCTTGAGGACGACGTAGGCTCCGGGGCCGCACACCCACACGTCGCGGGTAGCGTCCTCGCCCATGATCGTCCGGCCGGACAGAGTCACACGCCGGTGATCCCGGAACGCCAGATGAAGCCCGGGCGCGATGATCGCGGCGAAGTCGGCCTCGATGTCTCGGAGTTTTCCACCGGTGTCGCCCGGTAGCGTCGGAGGGATCAGGAAGTCGACCGTGACTTTCCCGGCGCGCTCAATCTTCCAGCGCTGGCGGGTCGGATTGCCTTCCTCGTTGACGTCTTGCGAGAAGCCTGCCTTGCGAAGTCGGTCGGTGATCGTCCGGTAGCGGCCCTGGTCCAGCAGCGCCACGGCCAGTCCCACGTCGAGGTCCATCGTCCCGACATGCGGATCGGCACCCTCAGCAAGCTCCCCTTGATCGATGAGCAGCGACGGAACCAGGCCGCCGACCACCACCAGATCGTCCATCAGATCGCCCAGCTTCGTGGCGACGTAGAGGCACGTCGCTCGCACCAGGGCGACATGCTCGCTGCGGTATCCGGCCGCGGTTGTCGGCTTCTCAGCCATCGACGTTCCACTTCAACAGATCGGTGCGCAAGTGATCGGCGGCCTCCTTCGCCCGCTCCGGCTGATCCTTGAGGTCGAGGTAGGCTTGCACGGGATGCACGCATACCACCCCGTCCCGATCGCCCGCCCCCTGGAACACTCCTTCATCCTTGGGAACTACGAGCCAGACGTTCGCCCCGCGCTCCTCCTCACGGAGGCCCAGACTTTCAAGCACCTTCGGCGCCGGACGCTCTGCTACATACATCGTCACGAGCCGAAAACCCGCGAACCTGGTCAAGAGCCACGCCGCAGCAAGCCCGGTGGCTGCGTATCTCACCCGCTTGCCCTGTAGGCCTCCGGCAAGAAGCCGCAGCACCTCCTCGCCGGACCGCGCGGCCAAGTGGCCTCGGAAGATCTGGTGCTTCGAGAAGTCGTAGTCCTCTCGCCAAGCGTCGAGGAGAAGGTCCGGATCCCGGGGTCGGATGCCTCCGTCCGGCTCCCGGGCGACGAGGTCGTCCTCCTCGAGCCGGGAGACGATCCGGCTGGTGAAGCCCTCGTCCACACCCGTCGCCTGCGCGATCTCGCGCTGCGCCATCGGCTGCCGGGGATGCATGAGAAGCCAGCGGGCTATCCGTGCGCTCTTGGGAGCAAACACGCTGAACGGCCTCCCCCGGCTCTTAAACTGATTCGGCTGGCCCTCGATCAGCACGCGGATCCCGGGCGCGAAGATCCGTGCGTTGCCGCTCAGATCGAGCCAGGCGACCTGGGCCTCCTCACAGCGCCGGCGGCCCACAGGACCCATGAACGGGACGACGACAAGCGGGATCGCGCGCCGACCCACGGCGGACGCGGACCGCTGGACCTGCTCGATCGCGGCGGAGATCGGAGCGGTTGCTCCTGAGCCTCTGTACTCGACGACGAAGGTGGCCCCCGCAAGCTTGATGACGGCGTCGGCCTCGGGCGCCCGCAGGTCCTGACGGACGTGGACGTCGGAACCCGCCGCGTCGAGGAGTGCGGCAAGGCGCGCCGCCACCTGCCGCAAGGCCTGTTGCTGGTTCCGCGTGCGCATGGTTGACTAAATACGCTAGGTTGACGAGCGTGTCAACCGAGTCTATTTAGTCAAGCATCGGCCGCGCGGAATGGGCTCGTTCCAGCGCAGCAGGGGGGCCAGCAACACGGTTAAATGCGCAACCGTCTATGTGTCTTTCGGTTACGTGCACTCGAGCCAACTGCGAGGCCCTTCTGCTTGAATGGCGTTTGTCTGCCCGCTCCGGCATCCCACTCCGATTCGCGGACTCGTGCGTCCGCTCATCTGGCGGCGGCCGACCGGGACGGCGGAGCGTCATCATCTCACCTTCGACGCACGCTCCGTCCTGGAATAGCACCCACCGAGCCGTGCGCCGGGGCGGCGCACCGGACGGCGAACGCCCATCGCCTCGAGCACTCTCTCCTTGTGGCCGTAGAAGAGACGGTCGAGCTCCCAGACGCTGCGGCCGACCTGCCGGGCCAGCTCTTGGTAGAAGCGCTCGTGCTCCTCGTAGCTCTGAAACCCGATGCCAAGGGCGCGGGAGATAGTCTGCACGCGAACGTCTAGAGCGATCCGGTTGTCGAAATCCGGATCGGCGATGTCCATCCAGATGTCGCGGCTGTACTTGGGACGTAAGCGGTCCGCCAACGGAGTCCTGACCCAAGTCATCCCTGGCACGGGTCTGGAACTCGGTCGACATCCGACCGCAGCGGGTTCTCGGCGAAATGCTCCTTCCACAGCCGCGGCGTAAGCAATGCAACGTCCTTCGCGGGGTGGGTGTCGATCCGCTGCAGGACATCGACCAGATAGGTGTACGGATCGATCCCCTGCACCCGACAGGTTGAGAGCAGGCTCTGGATCACGCCGACGTACTCCGCCCCGACCTCCGTCCAGCAGAACAGCCAGTTCTTCCGGCCCACGGCGATCGGCCGGATCGCGCGTTCGAGATGGTTCGTGTCCAGCGGCACGTCCGGATACTCCAGGAACACCCGCAGCGCCTTCTCCCGCGCCAGAGCGTAGCTCCCCGCCTTAGTGAACGGGTTCGTCGGCAGCAGAACCTCCGTCTCCAGCGTGGATCGGAGCCAGGTGAAGAACCGATCCACCACCGGCTTGGCGTGCTCCGCCCGATACGACAACGCCTTCTCCGGCGGCAGCGCCTTCTCTCTCATCTCGCTCTCGTGATGATAGAGCTCGCCGATCGTGGCGAGTGCTTCGCCACAACGGCCCGGTTCTGACGACTCCGCCTCCTCGAAGTGCCTCCGCGCGTGCGACCAGCACTGCGCATGCACGATCCGGTTCACCGTCTCGGCGAAGCGCTCGTAGACCTTGTAGCCGTCGCTGAGCAAAACCCCGCCGTACTCCTTGAGCGCTTCGCGCACCACCGCACTCCCGCGCGTGGTCGCGAAGGGGAAGGCGATCTCGTCTCGGTCCCCGTAGATCGGCCAGAAGTAGCCCGTCCGCATCGCCCCCCGCTCAACAACCACTTGCGGATCAAGATCAGGACCTGGGGCGCCTCCCACATGTATGAGGCGATCAGGGAGATCGCGTGGGAGTTCGACCGGACGTGAGAATGGGGTCACCCGGCCAGAAGCTCTGTGATCCGGCGGCGCAGTTCGTCCCGAACCCTCCGGAACGCCGCCAGCCGCTCCGTCTCCGTAGCCTCGACTGCCGAGGGATCGGGAAGATCCCAATGGAGCTGGACTGCCGGCCCGAGGAAGATCGGGCACTCCTCCTCGGCGCAGAGCGCGATCACCGTGTCGACCTCCGCCACGGGGATCTCAGAGGCGGCCTTCGCCCGCTGGCCTGTGGCGTCGAGGCCGATCTCCCGGAGCACCGTCACGGCCTCTGGTCGCAGGCTCGTCGGTCTAGATCCCGCGGACCACACCTTCGTGCCGGACGGCATCAGGGAGCGCGCGATCGCCTCGGCCATCTGACTCCGTGCGGAGTTCGCCACGCAGAGGAACAGGATTCCCTTCATGCCGCCAGCGCAGGCCGGTCGAAGTAGCGCCGGCGGAACCAAAGCGCGACGTTGACCAGCGAGATCAGCACTGGCACCTCGACGAGCGGCCCGATGACTGCGGCAAACGCCACGCCGGACTGGATCCCGAAAACCGCCACCGCAACCGCGATCGCCAGCTCGAAGTTGTTGCTGGCCGCGGTGAAAGCGATGGTCGCCGTCTTGGCGTAGTTGGCCCCGATGCGCCGCCCCATCCAGAAGGAGATGAAGAACATCAGCACGAAGTAGATTAGCAGAGGAATCGCGATCCGCACCACATCCAGCGGGATCTTGACGATGTACTCGCCCTTCAGTGAGAACATCACCACAATCGTGAAGAGCAGCGCGATCAGCGTGATCGGCGAGATGCGCGGGATGAACTTCGTCTCGTACCATCCGCGCCCCTTGACGCGCAGACCGATGAACCGCGTCAGCATCCCTGCCAGGAAGGGGATGCCGAGGTAGATGAAGACGCTCTTGGCGATCTGGCCGATCGTGACGTGGACCGCGACCCCCTTCAAACCGAACCAGACCGGGACCACGGTGATGAAGACGTAGGCGTAAACCGAATAGAAGAGGACCTGGAAGACGCTGTTGAAGGCGACCAAGCCCGCCGCGTACTCGCGGTCCCCCTGCGCCAGGTCGTTCCAGACGATGACCATCGCGATGCAGCGCGCCAGCCCGATCATGATCAAGCCGACCATGTACTCGGGATGGCCGCGCAGGAAGAGAATCGCCAGCAGGAACATCAGGACCGGGCCGATGATCCAGTTCTGCACCAGGGACAACCCCAGCACTCGCGTGTCGCGAAAGACGTCCCCCAGCTCCTCGTATTTCACCTTCGCCAGCGGCGGGTACATCATCAGGATCAGTCCCACCGCGATCGGGATCGAGGTTGTCCCGACTTGGAATCGCGTGATGAGCCGGGTGACCGACGGCGTGAAGTAGCCGAGCCCGACGCCGACCGCCATGGCGAGGAAGATCCAGAGCGTCAGGAAGCGGTCGAGAAACGACAATCGACCCGCGCTCCCCATCCCCGCTCCTCCCCGCCCATCATCTGCCGCGTTCGCCGTCGTACCGGGTTTCCGTTCCATCGATTCAATCCTCACGGATGGACACCCCTATCGCCACTCGAACGGGTTCCAGGTCGAATCGGCGGGACCCGACCCCGTCGGTTCGCCCCTCAGCAGCTCGCCCGCAGCCAGGAACCCGGCGCGGACGATCAGCGTCGCGGGAATCGCCTCGTAGGTCTGGCCATCAACGGAAACCGTCCGGCACTCCGCACCGGCGCACGCGTCACAGCAGGGGTTCGATGCGGTGCGAGCCGCCAGCCACTCCTCGAGGGAGCGATCGCCGATCCAGATGCGATTCGACTCCAGCGGGGCCTTTCGGAACGTGGCCTCGTCAATGCGCTCCGTATCGAGCCGCACCTCGATTCCCACCGGGGCGAGGGAGCGCTGGAGGTGCGCAAAAGCACGGTGCACTTCCTGCTCGGTCGTCGCGCAGCGCGGGCACGTCTCGTCGGAAGCATCGACGAGCCGCTGCCATCGGATCGTGAGTGGCTGCATGGGAAAGCCCTCCGCGTGGTGGGGCATCTGCGTAGCGCACCCGCCAAGCAGAATGGCCGACGCGCAACTTATGAACCAGAGACGCACGTAATGGGTGCCCATCCGCGCCGCCTCCGGGCTGTGGGGCACGATCACGATCGTTCTCCCATCGTTGAGATCGCGCAGAATGCCCAGGATCCCGCGCGACAGCGCCGGATCCAGGATGCGGTGCCTACCCGAAAACGCATGATAAGCCCTTTGGCCGAGGGCGCAGAGTAGTCGAACCCGACGGCGAGGACGATGACGAGGAAGTTCCAGAGCGTGAGGAAGCGGTCGGGCGCTGGCCGACCGCCTGTCCCCGCCGTTCCGGACTTTCCCCGTCCATCGTCGCTCGTGGTGAGCATCATCTGCATCTCAAGACCGCGCCGGCAGGCAGGAAGCCGGCGCCGACGATGATTGCCACGGGTGAAGTTGTAATGTCATCCGCGGGTTCCTAGGCCGTCGATTCCGACGCAGCGACCCTCCTCGAGACGCAGGTGATGGCTGCCCATCTGTGCGGCCTCCGGACTGTGCGTCACCATGACCACCGTGCGGCCTTCCTTTTCATTCAGCTCGCGCAGGATGCTGAGGATCCCTCGCGACAGTGCCGGATCCAGGTTGCCTGTCGGCTCATCGGCCAGGATCACCTCGGGGTCGTTCCCCAGAGCCCTCGCGATCGCGACCCGTTGCTGCTGGCCCACGGAGAGCTCACGCGGCAGGTGGTTCTCGCGGTCCGCCAGGCCGACGCGATCCAGCAAGGCCATCGCGCGCTCCGAATGCCTCGGGGTCGTTCCATTGGCGAAGACCATCGGGACCATGACGTTCTCCAGCGCGCTCAAGTAGGGGATCAAGTTGAATGTCTGGAGCACGAAGCCGACCTTTCGGTTTCTATACTCCGCGAGTCGGGCCTCACTCAGGCGGCTGAGCTCAGTGTCCTTGAAGCCGATGCGTCCCGAGGTCGCCCGAATGAGACCGCCGAGCGTGAGCAGCAGGGTCGTCTTGCCCGATCCGGAAGGTCCGGTGATGGTGAGAAAGCTGCCGGCATCGACCGTCAGCGTCACGTCACGCAGCGCGTCGACCGATCCCCGGCGCCCGCTGTAGGTTTTCGTCACGCCTTCCAGAGAAAACATGGCTAGTACTCCTGTAGGATGAGCGCCGGATCGAAACGTGTCGCACGGTACACCGGGTACCAGCTCCCGAACAGCGCGATCGCGACCGCGATCAGGATCGACCAGACGAGGTAGATCGGGACCGGATCGACCTGGAGGCCGGCCAGCTGGGGACCGAGGATCAGCGCCGCCCCGGTGCCCAGGACGTACCCGATCACGCCGCCGACGAGACCCAGCATGGTCGACTTCATCAGGAAAAGCCGATAGATGGCCGAACGCCGCGCGCCCAGGGTCATCAGCGTGCCGATCTCCCGTCGCCGTTCCTCGACATTGGCCCATACGTAGTTCGCGATCGAGATCGCACCCACGACGATGATGAGAACCAGCAGGATCAGTGAGACCTTGGCCATCAGCTGATTCGTCTCGATCTGGGTGTTCACGATTTGCCCGATGGTGGTGATGCGAGTGTCGGGCAGGATGTTGCGCAGCTTCCCGAGCAGCCCATCCGAGATCGCCGAGCAACAGCCCATGATCTCGATCGCGCTCACCTGCGGGCCGATCCCCAGAAGTCCCTGAACCACGTGAAGATGCGCGTAGATCCGATTGTCGTCGATCGTCCCGGTCTCGGGCAGGATTCGAGCGGCTTTGAACTCGTGCCCCTCGATAGTCACCCGCCCGCCCTCGGCCAGGCTCAGACGCTCGGCGGCAACGCTACCGACAAGCACCTCCTCGGGAGCGAGGGTATCGATCGCCTTGCGCTGCAGCCGCGCGTCTACATAGGAGGGTCCGGCCTTCGCCGCCGGATTTGGCCCGCACGCCGCCGCCAGCTCATCCCCGAACAGACCCGCGCTCTGCCAGATCGGCTTCGAGGCAAGCTCACTCGCCGGCAGGATCCCGGTAAGGATGACTGGCACCGCACCCACCTTGACACGCCGGGTTAGCTTCGGCGAGAGGTTGTCGACTCCGGGTAGCATCGAGGTGGCGACGCGTTCGACATAGTCCTCCGGAAACGTGGGCGCATCGATGTCGGCCGTGTAGTAGTCATCCACCGACGCGGCCTGCGGCAGCACGAGAATGTTGGCGCCCAGGTTGTCCAGCTTGATCTTAACGGCGCGCTCGGAGACGGCCTCCACGGACTGGATCCCGACGATGACCGCGATGCCGAGCGTGATCGCCAGGAGCCCCGAGATCATGCGCGTCTTGCGCAGCCATAGCTCTTTCCAGAGGATGGTACGAAGCTTCATGTGCTCGTCCCCCTCACTTCTTCGGGGGGGCGCAGGACTGGCTGCCACCGGCCACGGTCGAGGGACAACACCCGGTGGCTTTCTTGGTCGCCGCCTGCGCGAGGTCCCCGGCCGCGACCACGCCAGCGTAGTTGCCCGTGACCTGTCCCTGGGCATTCACGACCAGAGTCACGGGAGCGGTGGCCGCGAGGTTGACCTTGAGCGAGTTCAGGAAGGGGATCTCAGCCGGATCGTCCATATCGATCCGAACCGTAACGCACTTGTCTTGCAGCTGGCCACAGGCGGCCGCACAGGCGGCTGCGGCTTCGGTTTCGGAGGCCATGCCCTTTCGGCTCGCGAAGATGAGGACCGCCTTGCCGTTCTGCAGGTACTGCATGATCTCGGATTTCTTCGGCGAGGGGATCATCGCTACCAGGCGCTCCACGGTTCCCCCGGCCGCGATCATGCCGCCGCCAAGCGTGCCGTTGCGGGCAATCACCAGGATAAGGGGAATCGGCGCCCCGGCCAGACGGTACTGCGCGACCAGGTCGGCGTTTGCCGGATCAGCGCGGTCCAACTCGAACATGGTGGATTCCTTGACCTGCTTCATCGCCAGACGGACCAGGTCGCGCGCTTCCGCCACGTTCTGCGCGGAGGGCTCGCTGACCAGCACAAATGCGACCTTCTGCTGCTCCGCAGCCTTCGCCAGGTCCTGTGTAAGGGATGCCCCCGCGACCGATGCCAGACCACATAGCAGTAGGACCCCGAGAACCCCTAGATGCGTGCGCATGATGATCTCCTCTCGACGCCGCTTTGCGTGCGCCGTTCCTCTGACCTCGTCCCGTTCCCGGAGATCTCCGGGCAGCATCCACCTTCCTCCCTGAGCCTCATGGCTCGGCGGGAGTCGGCGTCTATGCCGGGGACACCGACGAAACACTGCTCCAGGCTCTCCAGGAGCGTTCTATGAAACGCCGTTCGAGGCGAACTCAGCCGGTAGAAGATCCACAACCCCTGCCGGCGGCAATCGACCAGACCGGCTTGGCGCAGGTAGATCAGATGACGCGAAACCTTGGCCTGCGGGACCTGGAGAATCTGGATGATGTCGCTCACGCACAAGTCCCCGCCGCGCAACAGGTTCAAAAGACGCAGGCGCGTCGGGTCGGCAAGCGCCCGGAACATGGTTTCGATTCGGATCATCATCACCTCGACCATTATATTCGGAGAGGCGATTATAGTTCCTGACCTCTTTCGCTGTCAAGCGGTCCGGGGAGGGAGTTCCCGGGCGTGTCAGGTCCCACGGGTGCGCCTGTCGCTCCCCTTCCACCGCCAGCATCCGGATGTCGAAGAGCACGATGCACCCGGCGATGGCACACGCGGCGATGTCTTGCGGCCCCAGTTCCGTTGGGCACCCGGCTGGGCTATGGTGTTGGGGTTGAAGGGAGCCGGGACGATGGCTGAGAAGAAGGAGGAGCAAGCCCTGATGGACCCATTCAAGATCAAACACGTCGATGCTTGGCTGCTCGACTATGCGCGGCCCCGCGGCGGTGTGGTCACAGTGCGGGACGGCGAGTACATGGTGGGCTGATGAACGGTGCGCCGCGGGCCGGTCGGCTCGCTGCTGGTGCCGGAGGAAAAAGAGACCCCCCGCATGCGGTTCGAGGTCGCCGGCGTCATCATCTGGATCGAAAGAGCGCTCCTGGAGGCGCTGCCCGCGGAAGGCGGGGTGATCATGGTGTCGCTGGGCGAATGGGGGAAGGTGAGGGTGGAGGTGGAGCGTGCCGCGTGAAGCGGGATCCGGCCGGGCCGTCCTGTACCAGTAGCGCCATCCCGAAGGCTCTATCGGCTCTCTCAGCAAGAGGTCGGGGGCCACTTCGACGTCTGGGAGAGCAGAGCCGCATCCGTCCGACGATGTCCCCCGAGCTCCCGATGGATGGCATAGATCGCTGGAGAGCGCAGAAACACCAGGTCCTGAGCACCTGTTGCAGCGCTCGTTCCTTCGGCAATCAACGCCGTCGGACGCGTGCCCTTCAATCATGCCGGAACCGTTCGATCCTCTGCGCATCCATCTCCCAGAGCGTTACTGCAGGAGCAGCCATACCCCACCACCCAGGACGAGAGCGCCGGCAACCTGCCGGAACCGACGTGCACCGGTCTGAAGACGCTTGGACTGAACGAGGGTGGCGGCGGCTCCAACCGAAGTTCCAGCGACGACGATGAGAAGCGAGTGCCCCAGACCGTAGGCGAAGAGCAGCATGCCGGCCCGAGCCGAACCGATCTGCGGGACTAAACCGATGAGCAGCAACAGGACCGGACCCGTGCAGGGCAGGGAGATAAGGCCGAAGAGAAAGCCCAGCAGGACAGCTCCGAGGCCACCGGCGAGCCGGCTGGTGTTTGGCCGCAGGCCGATCGCCGGCATCGGCAACAGACCGAGCAAATGCAGACCGACCGCACCGCAGATCCCCACCAGCACATACCTCCACCACGCGGCCTGAAGCAGGCTTGATGCCGCCGCGAAAACGCTGAAAAGCAGGGCCAGCTCCAGAGCGAAGCCTGCGACGAAGAGAAGCGAGTAGGAAAGCGTGCGCTTCCAGACCTTGGTCCCCGGGGCCACTTCCGCCGTCTTTCCGGCGATGCCCGCGGCGAGACCCACCATCATCGGATCATCGCCAGAACACAGGGGTTCAACGCGGTCAGCGCACCACCGATGAAAGCCGCAAAAGGCGCGAGGACAGCGCTGTTCTCAATGGCGCGCGCCAACGCCTCGGAGAGCTGTTCGACCCATGGCATCAGCGGGATTCCTCGAGCCAACTCTGGAGAGTGCCGACGTCGAGCTTCTGATCATCGCCGAAGTAGGAACGCCTCAATGGATCCACCAGGACGATAGCGGGGAGATACCCCGATCCCCAGATCGCCATCCGGGAAGCGGCCCGTTCAGGTTGCGCTATGCGATCCGTCCAGTCATGGAGGGATGGCTTCTTCTCCTCTTTCTTCAGGGGACTTGCAACGGGCTTGACGCCCAGCTTCTCCAGGAACACCTTCTCGATCTCCTCGCGAGAGAAGAAGCCCTCGTGACGAAAGACCTCCTTGCCCGCCTTGTCGTAGAAGACCTGGGTCGGGATAAGGCGGATCTTGTAGGGCTTCGCCGCGTTCGGGTCCTTCCAGACGTCGACGAAGACAATGTCGATGATCCCGGCATAGTCCTTCTTTAACTCTTCGAGAATGGGAGCCATCTTCTTGCATGGAATGCACTTTCCGGCACCGAGATCGACTAACCGGGGCAGAGTTGCCGCTGGCTCAGCGGCCCCTGCGGGGAGGGCAAACAGGCCAACGAAGAATAGGGCCAGAACGACCCTGATGTGGTGCGCAAACATCGATGGGTCTCCCTTCTAGCTCAGTGCTGTTGTCAGGACCGTTTGGATCTCCGCTTCTGTCGGAACCCGTCCGACGATCTTCACGGTCCCGTCGATCGCGAGTGCCGGGGTCATCATAATCCCAAACTTCATGATCTCTCTGAAGTCGGTGACCTTCTCGACTGTCAGCTCAAGGCCGAGGAGTCGCACCGCGTTCTCCGTCCGCTTCGTCAACTCCTTGCACTTCGTGCAGCCCGGGCCCAGGACTTGAATGCGCATCGTCCACCTCCTCTCGGCTGTGATTCACCCTCTCTCGGGGCGCAGCATCCGGCGCCCGGTGACGCCCAGCGTCAGATGAGGATGTTGAATAGGTACCCGACTACCAGAATCCCGAAGCCGACCACGCCCGCGAAGGTGAGAATGAGGGGCACCTTGAGAACTCTGCGGAGGATGATCATCTCGGGGAGGGACAGCCCGATGACGGCCATCATGAACGCCAGCACCGTCCCCAGCGCAGCCCCCTTCCCAAGGAGTGCCTGGACGATCGGGATGATGCCGGCTGCGTTGGAATACATCGGGATGCCGAGCAGGACCGCGAGCGGTACGGACCACCACGTCCCCTTGCCCATGATCGATGCCATAAAGTTTTCCGGGACATAACCGTGGATCGCGGCCCCCACGGCGATGCCTGCCAGCACATACGGCCAGACTTTGCCGACGATGTCCTTCACCGCCGCGCGTCCCTGACCGACCCGCTCACTCCAGTTCAGCGAGGACTCGCCGGAGGCCTCCCCGGCGCCTGGGGTCGTCTGGTACACCCAGCTTTCCACCCACCGTTCAAGCCGCAGCCGTCCGAGGACCCAGCCGCTGACGATCGCGATGAGCAGACCCGTTCCCAGGTAGAGCAGCGCCACCTTCCAGCCGAAGAGACCGAAGAGGAGCACCAGGGCAATCTCGTTGACCATGGGCGCCGAGACGAGGAACGAGAGCGTCACCCCGAGCGGGACTCCAGTCGTCACGAAGCCAATGAAGAGCGGCACAGCCGAGCAGGAGCAAAACGGCGTCACGACCCCGAGCAAGCCGGCAAACACGTTCCCGGCGGCCTCCCGCTTGCCGGCGAGGATGCGGCGGGTGCGCTCGGGGGTAAAGAACGTCCGCACGATCCCGACCCCGAAGACCACGACTGTGAGCAGCAGCACGACCTTGGGCGCTTCAAAGATGAAGAACTGGACCGAGGAGGCGAGATGGCTGCCCGCCCTCATGCGGAGCAGGTCAAATGCAAACCAGTTCGAGAACGGCTCAAGACTCCGGTAGACGAAGATCCAAACAGCGACCGCTAGAGCGACCGCGATCCACTGCAACAGCCGGCCTCGCCGTTGCCCTTGTGGGGCCGTCGACGAGTCTACCGGCGTGGTTACCAGACTCACCCGGTTCTCTCCGACTGTCTCGCTTTGAACCCGTGCCTGTCCGCACGCACATTCGGCTGCCGTGGTACGTCTATCGCTTTTCAAGGCAGCCTCCATAATACCCGGGAATCGTCATGGCGACTTGGCCAACCTGACAACCCATTCTCAAATAAAAAGGTCCGCCTCATCGCGATTCCTTCAGAACTTCTGTCGCACACGAGAAGAACCTCACAACGCACGGCGTAAGGAGCCGGTAGACCACTATGCTTCCCTCTCGGCGGTCCTCGACAATCCCATAGGCCCGCAGGATTGCCAGGTGCTTCGAGACCGTTGACTGGTCCGAGCCGATCAGCTGCGTCAACTCACCTGCGCTGCACTCTCCTCGGCTCAGTCGATCGACGATCATGAGGCGCGACTCGTTGGCTAGCGCCTTCATGACGCGGGCTTGAGAGCGAAACACTTCCCTATCCGTATCTTTCGTCAGCTTCACTCGCCTACTCTATGGCCAAACCACCAAGTCGTCAAGAGGAGATCCACCCCGGAGTCACTTTCTCGAGCCGTTCGACCGGTTCACACCGGAGATCACCCGGCGGATCGGAGCAGCCCGATTTCATCAGGTGCATCGGTCGACCTCGCGGAAAGCTCTTGGGATCCCGTCGCCAATCCGTTGCGGGTCTGACGCATGTCGTGGCGATATGCGTTTGCCTCTCCATATACTCCCGCACCCGCTCCCACCGTGGGTCCGCTACCGGGCCAGCACGGCGCGGGCTCCCGCGACGGTCCGGTCCACCTGCTCCTGGGTGCAGCGCACGCCCTTGGCCTTCTCGATGCCCAGGTCCGTCACCTTGAGGTGGCGGTAGTTGGTGATGCCGTGGCGGTCGAAGATTTTCTGCGCACATGCCAGCGCGCAGCCATCGATCACCAAGTTCAGGTCAGCGTCCCGAGCGGATTGGACCATGCCCTGGATGTCGGCGCCCAGACCCGCCAGGCAAGACATCGTGCCGACGCCGGCGAACATCAATTCGCGCGCCGCCCGGTCGGAAACCTCCGCTACGTTGGCTCCGCCGCTGCATGGGTACAGCAGCACCCGCTGGCCATCGTCTCCTGCGCAGCACGAGGAGGATTCGGACGGCCGCGGCTCGACGCTCCCGCAGCACGAGGAGGATTCGGGCTTCCTGGCTTTGTTACTCCCACAGCAGTCAGACATCAGAGTCTCCTTTCATCGTTTCGACCGACATCCGGAGTCTGCCGGCCTCGCCCCGGCCAGCACGAGTCCTTCCGTCGGCTCCAGTGGGTACTTCACCGCGCGAGGTCCATGCGCGCGAAGACGCCATGCAGGCACGGCATCAAGTGAATCAAACCCGCGCCTCGGCCGGCCGTGCCCGCGCGGATCTCCGCACCACCTCCGCCCGGTCGGCCAGCAACCCGAATAGCCCAAGCGCCGCGAGCGCGGCTACGATCAGCAGCGACACATCGAACACCGAGTAGGCCAGTCGAATGAGCGGCCCGGCCCAACGGAGGTCGAGGAGCATGAGTGCGCCGCTCACCCCGCTCAGGCCAAGTCCCACCGCAAGGGCAACCGCAATCGCGCTGCGCCGTCCATTGCGCTGCCGCGACTGAGCCGCGAGGGCGACGGCGGCCCCCAGCCCGAGCGTTGCCAGCGCAACCCAGAAGTGTTTTGCGTCGAGTGCGAAACGGTCGACGATCATGTAGTCGATGAATCCGGGCTTCCGAAACACCTGAAGGCCCGCCAGCAGAACCACCGCCATCAGAACCCACCGCCGGTAGCCGCGCGGCGCCACGATCCGACTACGGACGGCGGCGCGGCTGACAGCGAGCACGCCCAGGATGGCGGCGTTGAGCCCAAGCAGCAAGTAGAGCGCTGGTTTCACCCTCTGCTCGCGGAGCTCGCCGAGACGCACCGACCAGAGTGGAATCCCGAGGATTTCGTGGTTCTCCATCCAGACAGGCTGCGCCCCCGCACCGCCGAACGGGGCTGCCAAGACCTTTCCATGCAGGAAGGCCGCGTCCGCGTGGTGGCAGTCGGTGCACCCGCCGGCGCCCAGGGCCGCTCGCGCCGGCGCAATGTCGTGCGAGAACTTGTAGACGGAGGCATACGGAGTAGCCTCGTGCGCCTCATGCGGTAGCTCGCGCCACTCGCTCGACGAGTAGTAGGCCTTGGCATCCGAGACCCAGATCAGCCGACGGCCCTCCAGCGGAAATCCCGTCGCCGCGAGATAGGCCCGGCTCGCGGCCAGCAGGGCATCGATCTCCTCAGCGCGGTTCACCTCGATCACGCCGTCGCCGTTGTCGTCGGTGATCTTGACCAGCTCCGGGGACTTCTGCCCGGGGTCCGCCCGGTGCTGCGTCCACATCTGAAAGAAGTCCTTCATCAGGAGCTGGTTCAGACCGGGGCTGCCCTGCTCCTCGAAGCCAACCCATGCGCTGTGAACCCGATTGGCTGGGTAGATCTTGCCCTGGTAGCGAATCAGGGTCGGGCGCGTGACATCGGTTGGCTTGTCATCGGGCGTGAAGAGATCGAGTTCGCCGTAGTGGTTCCAGAAGTCCATCTCCTGGTCGTAGAAGGTCCAGATGTGCTTGGGTGGGGGCGCGATTCGGGGCGCGGGGTTGTAGACATCGCTCGCCTGCACCAGCGCGCTCTTCACCGCCCGCGTGGGTATGTGACAGGTCTGGCAGGCAACCTTCTCCATGTGCAGCGGCGGCAACCAGGCGTGGGCCGCGCGCGGCGCGTTGCGCCAGCCCTCGAGGTGGCAGTTTTGGCAGGTACGGACGGTGTTGTCGAGGTCGTTGCGGACCCAGCCCGAGGGGTCGTCCCCCTTGCCGAACTGGTGTTCCTCGCGGCCCCGGATCCGAGGATCGGCGGCCCGACTTCCGGCCGCGTGACAGTCCACGCACCGAAGGCCCGCCACCATGTGCACGTCAGTTCGCGCCGAGTAGCCCGCCCCGCGCTTCTTCCAGTCGGGCTTGAAGTGGCACCCGAGACAGGTCTCGTTGCGCGGCTCGGGTGCGATGTGGACCAGGACGTTGCCGTCTGCGTCGAACCTGCCCCGGTCGTAGACGACGCGCGGCTGTTCCCCCGCCCGCACGGTGCCCCGGGTCTGTCCGAAGCCCGCGCCCGTGGTCGCGGCCCAGCGGAAGTTGAGATTCGCCAGTTCCGCGTTGCGGTGCTTCAGGTCGTACTCGGGCATGTGGCAGAGAAGGCAGTCGGCCTCGATCACTCCGGTCTCGGACCAGCGGGCCTTGTAGTAGTCCCCGTCCAGGCCGTTCTCCCCTCCCGAGGTGAAGCCCGAGGCAGGGTCACGCATCCGCTCGTCGTAGCGCCTGCCGTCACGGTCGTACTCGAGCGGTCCACCCCCGGGGTGACAGTTGCCGCAGGTCGCGGTGACGAAATCGAACGAGGTCATGTCGATCGTTCGCGGGTTGGTGTTCTGCTTGGGCGCGAGCTGTCGGTAGAGCGGCGCGGGAGAACACCAGGTGCCGCCGTAGTTGCCCGGCGAGGAGACCCACGGGTAGCGTTCCGCGAACAGGGCCGGCACCGGCTCGCCCTTGCCCTGCATGAAGTGGAAGCCTTCGGTGATCTTGGCGTAGTCGTGACAGCCGCTCGCGCCGCAGGTCTGCCGCGGGGAATAGGCCGCGGCGTCGTTGATGCCCCGGCTGGGATCGATGACGCCCCCGGCTTCGTCCCGCAGTAGGAACGGTGGACAAACGCCCATTGCCTTTGCGGATGTCTCCCCGGGCGATGCCGGGACGCGCGCGGGATCGACACCCCCTTGGCAGCCCGCGGCGAAGCCCAGCAGGATCATGCCGGGCAGCGCGAAAAGCAGCGCCGCACCAGCCCGGTGAGGGGAAACGGGCGGATAGGTCATGGCTGGTCCTCGTCCTCTTCCTGGTCCTCTGCCTGTCTGTGTCCTCGTCCAGCGCAGAGAGCCCGACATCAACGGGACTCCTTCAGGACCTGGGTCGCGCAGGTGAAAAACTTCATGACGCAAGGGGTCAAGAGGCGGTAAATGACAGTGCTGCCTTCCCGGCGGGCGTCGACCATCCCGCAGGCCCGCAGAACGGCGAGGTGTTTCGAGATCGTCGTCTGGTCTAGTCCGATCATACGGGTCAGGTCGCCGGCGCTGCATTCGCCCCGGCTCAGTCGATCGACGATCATCAATCGGGATTCGTTGGCCAGAGCCTTCAACACCCGCGCCTGGCGGTGGAACACGGCTCGGTCCGATTTGCAGGAGGCTCTCATATGACTACTATATGGCCATCCTGCCATGAAGTCAAGACCACGAAGAGGCCGGCCACCAGGGAAAGTCGCTCCGAGGAGCAGGCGGCGGTCCAGCTAGGTCTCCCTGGCGGGCACCGGAGATCCAGTAATCCCGAGCTCCAGATCGCGAAATCCACCCTTGACGATTCTTGGCTATTTGGCTAAACTGCCAACGATGTCACTCTCGAACGGTCGGCAAGGAGGCTCCCGATGAAAGCCCGCACGCAGGCGCACTACGAGGCGCGCGCACGGATCCTGAAGGCCCTGGCGCACCCGACGCGCCTGTTCCTGGTAGACGAGCTCTCCCGCGCCGAGCATTCGGTCGCGGACTTGACGCGCATGGTCGGCGCTGACATGTCGACTGTCTCGCGGCACCTCGGGCGCCTGCAGGCGATCGGCCTCCTGCAGAGTGAGCGCCGCGGCACCGAGATCTACTACCACCTGCGCGTTCCATGCGTACTCCGTTTCTTCGGTTGCATCGAGGCGGTAATCCGGGACACGGCCCGCGAGCAGCTCCGGCTCGCCCGCTAACGGCCCGGGGAGCTCAGGAGACGGAATGAGCGGTCTCGACTGGAAACGCGAATGGAAGCCGCTGGCGCTGATGGTCGGCGCGTTTCTCCTCGCCTTCTACCTGCCGGTGGGCCTGTCGCGCTTCGATCGCGCAGTGCTCGAGGCGTTCGCCCTGGTCAAGTGGTACGCGCGCGAGCACGTGATCCTCTGCCTGATACCCGCCTTCTTCATCGCGGGCGGCATCGGGGTCTTCGTCAGCCAGGCGTCGGTGATGAAGTACCTGGGACCGAACGCGCCCAAGGCGCTGGCGTATGGGGTCGCATCGGTCTCCGGCTCGGTCCTCGCCGTCTGCTCCTGCACCGTGTTGCCGCTCTTTGCCGGCATCTACCGCATGGGCGCGGGACTCGGGCCCGCCAGCGCATTCCTCTATTCCGGTCCGGCGATCAACGTGCTCGCCATCATCTTGACGGCACGGATCCTGGGCCTGGAGATCGGCATCGCTCGGGCGGTTGGCGCCGTGGCTTTCAGCATCGTGATCGGGCTTCTCATGCACCTCTTCTTCCGCGGGGAGGAGCAGGAGAAGGCCCGCGTCGCGGCGGCGCTGCCCGAGCCTCCGGTCAAGCGTCCCCTGTACCAGAACGCTCTCTTCTTCGCATCGATGGTGACGATCCTGATCTTCGCCAACTGGGGCAAGCCGGCGCAGGCGAGCGGGTTCTGGTCGGCGGTCTACTCGGTCAAGTGGGTGATCACCGCCGTGAGCGCGGTCGGACTCGGGGCGATCCTCGTCCGGTGGTTCGGCATGCGGTGGTGGAAGCTGGCGTTGGCCGCGATCCCGGTCGCGGTGGCGGCTCTGGTTCTGCCGCGGCAGCCGATCGTGGCGTTTGCGGCGGGCGCGATCGCCCTCTCGATCGCCACGAGCACGGACGGCGGCGATTCCGGGGAGTGGTTCGGCTCCACCTGGGGTTTCGCCAAGCAGATCCTCCCCTTGCTCCTCCTGGGTGTGCTCGTCTCGGGCGCGCTACTCGGCCGGCCTGGCGAGGAGGGCCTGATCCCGTCGAGCTGGGTGCAGCGCGCCGTGGGCGGCAACTCCCTCGGGGCGAACTTCTTCGCCTCGATCGCCGGGGCGTTCATGTACTTCGCGACGTTGACCGAGGTGCCGATCCTGCAAGGCCTGATCGGCAGCGGCATGGGCAAGGGCCCGGCTTTGGCGCTGCTCCTCGCCGGCCCGGCGCTCTCGCTGCCGAGCATGCTGGTGCTGCGCACCCTGATCGGTATGAAGAAGACGGTCGTATTCGTGAGCCTGGTGGTTGTGATGGCCACGATCACCGGGATGATCTTCGGCGCGCTTTTCGGGTAGGCTCGGGACGCCTGCCGGCGGAACCGCGCCATGGCACGGAGGTTCGAGATGAAGACGATCCAGGTTCTCGGCACGGGATGCCCGAAGTGTCAAAAGCTGGCGGCGAACGTGAACGAAGCCGTGAAGGCCATTGCGCTCGACTGCCAGGTGGAGAAGGTGCAGGACATCCGCCAGATTGCCGCGTTCGGCGTGATGATGACCCCGGCGCTCGCGGTCGACGGCCACGTGATCGTCACGGGCCGCGTGCCCTCGGTCGACGAGCTGAAGCAGATACTGGGGGACGCGGGCCGGTGAGTCGGCCGCCGAACTGAGCGTCGATGTCAGGAAGGAAATGAGCATCATGTGCAGGAGATCGCTCTGCAGTGCCGCGGCCGCAGCCGTGCTGATACTTGGGGCGTTCGGGCCCGGGGCCGCGGCAGACTCATCATCGCCGCAGCCCGCCGTCTCGATCATCACCACGCATCCGGACAGCGCGCAAGCCGCGCTTGCGGACACGAGTGCCCCGGTCCTGCTGCCGGATCGCGTCGCGGTCTACTACTTCCACGCGAGGATTCGCTGCCACAGCTGCCGCTGGATCGAGGCGACCGCGGACAGCACGGTCCACACCGCATTCGCCCCGGCGCTCAAGGAAGGTCGGCTGGAATGGCGCTCCATCAACCTCGAGGAGCCGGAGAATCAAGCCCTCGTGCAGCAACTGGAGATCGAGGGCAGCACGCTGGTGATCGCGCAGGTAGTCGGCGGTGAGATCGTGCGCTCGATGCACGTCGATCAGGCCTGGTACATGGTCGGCAAGCCGAAGGAACTTTTCAATCACGTTCGGGGACGCGTCGCCGAGTTTCTGGGTGAGAAGACAACAAAGTCGGAGGCAAGATGAGCCGAGGCATACGACTGGCGGTCGTGGGCGCGGTGGTCCTGCTGGGAGTGCTCGCCATTCTCCTGCGGCGCGGAGCGGAACGGGATGCCGACGACCGCAGCGCGGTACAACCTGCGGCGTCCGAATCGACCCCGGTCTCCTATGAGGAGCCGTTCGCGGTCGAGATGCCGATCGCGCCGGTGGCCCCGGCACCTGAGCCCGCGCCGGCCTCTAATGCACCTGCGCGCAAGTCGGCTTCCACCACTGCCACTCTCCCCCGCCTCGTCGACGTCGGCGCCGGCACCTGCATTCCGTGCAAGATGATGGCCCCGATCCTCGAAGAACTGAAGCGCGACTACGCCAGCGCCCTACGCGTCGATGTATTCGATCTGCGCCAGGATCGGTCGGCAGCAACTCAGTACGGGGTTCGCGTTATCCCGACGCAGATCTTCTACGACGCCTCCGGCCGCGAGCTCTTCCGGCACGAGGGCTTCTTCGCCAAGGAAGACATCCTGGCGAAGTGGCGGGAGCTGGGGGTAAAGCTCCCCGCGCCGTCTGCGGCAGACGGCAAGAGCGAGGGCTAGGCCGTGGAGCAGCTCTTCGGCACCCTGTCGCGCGCGGTCGAAGGCAGCGTCCCGCTCGCGATCGGCGCCTCGCTCGCGTGGGGCGTGCTCAGCGTGATCTTGAGCCCCTGCCACCTCGCGAGCATCCCGCTCATCGTCGGCTTCATCGACGGGCAGGGGCGCATCTCGGGTCGCCGCGCGTTCGGGCTCTCGGCGCTCTTCGGCATCGGCATCCTGATCACGATCGCCGCGATCGGCGGGATCACCGCCCTCGCCGGACGGATGCTCGGCGACGTCGGGCGCTATGGGAACTACTTCGTCGCGCTGATCTTCTTCCTGGTCGGCCTACACCTGCTGGGCGTGATCCCAGCGCCGTGGTCGGGTCCCGGACAGGTCGGGATGAAGCGCAAGGGCCCGCTGGCCGCGTTCCTGCTCGGGTTGATCTTCGGCATCGCGCTCGGGCCGTGCACCTTCGCCTACATGGCGCCGATGCTCGCGGTCACCTTCCGCCTCGCGGGAACGCAGGCCCTCTACGGCATCCTGCTACTCCTCTGCTACGCCGTGGGCCACTGCGGGGTCATCGTGCTGGCCGGTACTTCGACCGGGTGGGTCCAGCGCTACCTGAATTGGACTGAGCGGTCCAAGGGAGCAGTGGTGGTACGGCGGGTCTGCGGTGTCCTGATCCTCCTGGCGGGCGCGTACATGATCTACCGCGCGTAGGTGGCGCATCCGCGTCTGCCCCGTGTTCGGCGCCGACCGTGCCCTCGGCGCCCGCAGCGCAGCGCAGGCCGAGGATCGAGCCCGTTCAGCACGCGCGCGAAAGCCCTGACTCCTAAGACGACCTGTCCCCACGTGAGGTTCACCGCTTCCCTTGTCCTTCGGAAGCGGTATCCCCTCGACCCAGACGAGGCCGCGGGCGCCGCCGCGAAAGCCTCCAGGGGTACGCGGACATTTCCGCAGGGTGCTTTGGCCGGGGGGGGCGCTACAGCCGAGTGCCCTCACGCTGACAGACCAAGTTCGGCCGCTGGTGTGCGACGTCGGAGCCTAGCACAGCGCTTCGTGCCTGCCCTCGCCCCCCGCCCCCTCCGACGTCTCGAACTTCCGCCGGGTATGTAAGCACCAGAGAGCCTCTGCCCCGAGAACGGGCAGGGGGCGTCCCCGGAGAGAGGAAGGGCTCGAGCCTGGGGACGATCAGCTCGGGTCATTTCTCGAGCAGGAGTTCTTCCGCCAGCTCAGCGCCGCCGGACTTCCGCTCCCGACGCTTCAGGTCGTCCGGGTGATCGGCGGGCAGCGGATCATCCGAGTTGACTGCGAGTACCGAGATCCCGACGTGTCCGTGTTCCTCGATGGTCGGGCGTGGCATGCGCAGTCGTCAGAAAAGGTCCTGGACGATCTGGCAGTCAGGAGCGCGCTCGAGTCCAAGGGGGTCTGCGTCCTCGAATACACCTATCACGACGTGATGCGCGACGTCTCCCGTGTGGCCCTCGAGATCCAGACCGCGCTTTGAGGCGTAGCGGATGATCCCACGCTGAAGCTGGAGTCCCTCCCTGGTCTGACCCTCCTCGACGGGGACCAGCGGACGGAACGGGCCGTATTCTCAGTGGATCGGGCTTCCTGGGTCGCGAACGAAGAATCCCGCGCCGCAGCGCTGCGCAGCGGCAACAGGGCCCGTCTTGCTGGCTGGCGGCTGAGGAGGGAGGGGGCCGACAAGAGGTAGTCGGTGCGGGCGGGGCCCCCGCCCCGGGCCGCACTTGCCCCTGGGGCGACCTTGGGAAACCTCCCGTGTGACCGGTCCCATCCCGAGAAAACGGCGTAACTCCATAGAAACACGTAGCACCCAGAACGCATGTGACCGGTCCCGTTTCCGGGTCCGGTCACATGCTTCGACTTCGTATCGTGTACGGAACTAGTGACTTAGAGTTGGAGGCGCCAACCGGATTCGAACCGGTGATAACGGTTTTGCAGGTGTCATCGCGACCACCTATGTGTTGGCCCCGCGCACACTTGGTGTTTCCAAGAGGCGAATGGGACCAC
>Ga0315286_10000089_pt1 | contig 60710 bp, 39 predicted proteins | sample YL17G10_0_MG_FD_205038 | JGI IMG/M metagenome (GOLD analysis project Ga0315286, IMG submission 205038) | Sediment microbial communities from Yellowstone Lake, YNP, Wyoming, USA - YL17G10_0 | ecosystem: Environmental > Aquatic > Freshwater > Lake > Sediment | place: USA: Wyoming | collected...
CATTCGCGAAACGATTTGGCACAGCTCGTTGTCCGCTTTTGCCGTGAATTTTGGGACGTTGTACCAAGTGTCGGAGGATGGACTCCACATTGGGGCAAGTCTTTCGAATTTTGGCACGCGCGCAAAATATTCCGGGACAGACATGAGAATCCGATTCGACAATGATGCCTCGGTACACGGAGATAATAGCAACTTGCCCGGTGAAGTCTATCTGGAAGAATTCGGACTCCCGATCGTGTTCCGAGTCGGACTTGCATATCCTCTTCAGATTGATGAGGACAACAAGCTGCAACTTGCAATTGTTGCCTTCCATCCCAGTAACAATACCGAAAGCATCAGTGTTGGCGGGGAGTGGAAATTCTTGAACATTGTGGCTCTTCGTGCAGGGTACCAGCACTTGTTTCGGAAGGATTCAGAGGTCGGACTGACGCTCGGGGGCGGACTGGAATATGAGTTCTTCGAGATTCCGGTGCGCGTGGATTACGCATGGGCGGCGCACGGTTTGCTCAAGGATACTCAACGTCTGGCTGTGGGATTCCGCTTCTGAATGTATTTGTTATCTTTTCTTAAGTATACCGCTTAGCCTAACAGCACGAGTGCCGTGCTGTCAAACCAAGTCTTTACCATGAAATCACCGAGACAATCGACTGTGGCAGGGCTGTTCCGCACCAAGTATGGTCATTTTTCCGAAGACGGAAAAGAATATGTGATTCGTAGCCCCCGCACACCGCGTCCCTGGTCAAATGTTGTGAGCAATGGAGATGCAGGATTCATAGTGTCGCAAACCGGCGGAGGATACAGTTGGCGCGGGAACGGACAGGTGAACCGCCTAACCCGCTGGGAACAGGATATCCTGAAAGACGAATGGGGAAAGTACCTCTACATTCGCGACACCGCTACCGGCAAACTATGGTCAGCGGCATGGAAACCAATCTGCGCAGAACCGGACGAGTACCGCGTGCGATACGGGATGGGATATGCTGTGTTCACTTCCTTCAATGAGGGCGTCGAGACGGAGTGGACAATGTTTGTGGCTCCGCAAGAACCGATCGAACTTTGGAAAGTCGTAGTCCGTAATCGTTCGCGCAAGACCCGCAAGCTTCAACTCTTCACATATTTCGAATGGGGGCTGGGGATGGCCCCGGATTGGCATCGAGAATTCCATAAATGCTTTGTTGAAACACAGTTCGATACAAGATCGAACTCTATTCTTGCGACGAAGCGGCTTTGGGAAGTCCCGTCGGGAAACGGACATTGGAACGTCGACTGGCCGTACGTCGCATTCCATTCGTCTAGCGTAAAACCGACCTCATTCGATTGCAGCAAAGAAAACGTGCTTGGCAACTATGGATCGGTCGCAAATCCGATGGGAATTCGTGCGGGAAGACTGAGAAAAGATTATGGCAATCAACTCGACCCCGTTGCGTCGCTTCAGGTCAACGTGTCGCTCCAACCGGGCTGTGAGAAAACAATTACCTTCTCTCTCGGGGCCGCCGATAACCGTGAGCATGCGAAAACGCTGATCAATACGTATCGAACGGCGACAAACGTCGATCGGGCATTGGAAGAGGTCAAAGCACGTTGGGAGTCTCTTGTTTCGGGGACAACCGTGGAAACACCCGACAAGGCAATGAACGTGATGCTCAACCGATGGCTCAAATATCAGGCAATTGCAGGAAGGCTGTGGGGACGCAACGGATACTATCAGGCGGGCGGCGCCTACGGGTTTCGTGATCAGCTTCAAGATAGCCAGGTGTTTCTTTCGCTCGATCCCGAGCAAACAAAAAAGCAGATCCTCCTACATGCGAGGCATCAATTCAAGGACGGCACAGTCTATCATTGGTGGCATCCGCTTTCCGAAGTCGGACTCCCGACAACAATGACGGATGATCTCCTCTGGCTACCATATGTAACCTACAGCTATATTGAGGAGACGAAGGACTATTCGATTCTTGATCTGCGGGAGCCCTTCATCGATGACAAAAACGGGTTCACCGTCTATGACCATTGTATCCGTGCGATTGAAAAGGTCTTTGCTCGTTATAGCCCTCGTGGACTCCCATTGATCGGTGCGGGCGATTGGAACGATGGCCTCAGCGCGGTTGGGCTGAAGATGAAGGGTGAATCAGTGTGGCTTGGACAATTCCTCCACCGTATTTTGAAAGATTTCGCTGTGCTCATCGCCGCACATGGCGATCTTGACCTTTCCCAGAAATACGCCGACCGCGCCGAAGAACTTCGAACGGCAATCAATCGGTTCGGTTGGGACGATGGTTGGTACTCTTATGGAACGAAGGACTCCGGCGAGAAGTTCGGCTCCAAGGAGAACGCTGAAGGAACAATCCATCTCAATCCCCAAACGTGGGCGGTTATAGGTGATGTGGCCGATCCGCAGCGCGCACAACAAGTCATGGATGCGGTTGTGAAGAAGCTCGAATTCAAAGCGGGCACGGTTCTCCTGTATCCGGCCTACCGGACGCCGGATGAAAAAATCGGCTATCTTACCCGCTATGCGCCGGGCACGAGAGAGAATGGCGCGACCTATACGCACGCGGCCACATGGTCTGTCATCGCGATGGCAAAACTCGGCAGGGCGGATGATGCATTCCGACTCTTTTCGAAGATCAATCCCGTCGTTCGTGGTGCCGTGCCCGATGAGTATTGTGGCGAACCATATGTCACTGCTGGCAACATCGATGGCCCGGATTCTCGATACTACGGCCGCGGGGGGTGGACATGGTACACCGGATCTGCGGCCTGGCTTTACAAAGCGGGACTCGAATGGATCCTTGGTGTCCGCGCATCTTTGGATGGCCTTATCGTGGCGCCCTGCATTCCATCGAAATGGAAATCATACCATGTTCGGCGTCAATTCCGAGGCGCCTCCTATGAGATCGAAGTGAAGAACCCGAAGAAGGTGAACCAGGGTATCGTCAGCGTCTTGATCGATGGGTCTCCTTTTCCGATATTACAGCCGGATATCGAAGTAATGCTTCCGGTCTTCGATCCGGGAACAACACATGCGGTGATTATTGAAATGGGAGAAGTGGATTGAATTCCTGGGCTCTGAAGTCTTTCTTGCTCGTCCTGACTTTCCCTCTGTTCTCATTGGCGCAGGGGAAACCCGATTTGCTCATCTTCGACGAAGACGACCCAACAGGCGCGGGATATTACGATGCCTCATATGGGTCCCGGACCGCGCCGAGCTCACAGCTTCTTGGAGGACCGGGCAGCGACAAACTGACGATCATCACATCGAACCACTATTCCGGAAGCGACGCTGGCGTTATTCAGTGGACTTCAGCCCCAAACGGAAACTGGGGTATGTTTATTGCCAGCGTGCTTTGGCAAGGAAAAGACGCAAGCGCGCACGACAGCATTGTGTTTTTTCTGAACGGACCTGTGGCGATCGCGTCATCCGCTCTTCCGAAGGTCAATCTCGAAAGCACGACCAATGCGAAGGCAACCGGAGTCGATCTGGAAACATATCTTTCCGCCGGAGTCGACGGCGATCCCGCCACCTGGCAGCGCGTGAGTATTCCGCTGACTGCCTTTCAACCATTTGGGACCTTTTCCTTGTCGATCTTCAAAGATGTCAACTTCTCACAGAAGTTGGCCGACAATGTCCAGCACACGATGTGGATCGACAATATTCGGATCACCGCAAAAGTGGCTTTGGTAGATACCAGCGCCCCACTGATTCCGGAGCGTGTTGTTTCGAGATCCGGCGATCAGAGTATCGTACTTCACTGGAACCGAAATCTGCAGAGCAACTTATCGGGCTTCAACATCTATCGGGCTTCTTCGCGCTCCGGCCCCTATGTGAAGATCAGCACGTCGCTCAGTGTTTCACCGGGGTTCGTGGATTTTGCTGTAACGAATGGTCAGGCCAGTTGGTATTACGTTCGTTCCGTGACGTCTCAGGGGGAAAGCGCGAGTTCTGATACGGTTGCTGTTTCCGCAAAGGCCTTCGGAAGCGACAATGAGTTCCTGGACTACCTGGAAGCAACGGCCTTCGACTATTTTTGGTACGAAGCAAATCCGCTCAATGGCCTGATTCGCGATCGGAGCCAGGCCGCCGCCCCTTCCAGCGTCGCCGCAGTAGGGTTCGGCTTGACGGCGTACGGCATTGGAGTTGAACGCGAATGGATCACGCGTGCAGAAGCTGCTCACCGGACGCTGACAACGCTTGGAACCTTGTGGAACCTCCCGCAAGGGACAGCCGTGAGCGACGTCACCGGATACAAAGGCTGGTACTATCATTTCCTTGACATGCAAACCGGATTTCGAACCTGGGATAGCGAATTGTCATCGATTGATACCGGACTTCTGATGGCGGGCGTTCTCTATGCGCGGGAATTCTTCACTGGAAACGACAGTGTCGAAACGAGGATCCGTGGACTCGCTGACTCGCTCTTCGGTCGCATTGACTGGAACTGGATGCGCAACAATCAGATGTCGCTCACCATGGGCTGGTTTCCCACAAGCGGGTTTCTTAGCGCACGTTGGATTGGCTACAACGAAGCAATGGTGCTCAACATCATGGCGATCGGTGCTACAACGAACCCTGCTCCGCCACAAGTGTGGAATTCGTGGACGAGCGGCTATGGCTGGTTCTACAACAATTGGCTGAGCGACTACTATGTCGCATTCCCGCCGCTGTTCGGTCATCAGTACTCTCATTGCTGGGTCGATTTTCGCGATATTGCTGATACGTATATGAAGGCAAAGGGGATTGATTATTTTGAGAACTCCCGCCGGGCGACCATTGCTCAGCGCAACTACTGTGTGGACAATCCCGGGGCGTTCACCGGGTATAGCGGCAATGTATGGGGATTGACCGCATGTGACGGACCGCCTCCGAACAACTATTCGGCACGAGGCACAAATTCGAATGACGATGGAACAATAGCTCCGACTGCATCGGGTGGATCGATTCCCTTTGCGCCTGAGATTTGCATCCCGACGTTGAGGTACATGTACAACACATATCGGACCCAGTTGTGGACTCCCTACGGGTTCCGCGATGCGTTCAATCTGACGAAGAATTGGTGGGGACCGGACGAAATTGGGATCGATGAAGGACCGATCCTTCTGATGGCTGAGAACTACCGAACGCAATCCGTCTGGAAAACCTTCATGAAGAGCAGCATCATTCAGCAAGGACTGCAACGAGCAGGATTTACTCTCACGACGGAGGTTGCCGACGCTGCGACTCTCCCCGGAAGATTTGAACTTGCACAGAACTACCCTAACCCGTTCAATCCGTCTACCACGATCAGCTACGAATTACCCTCACAGAACTTTGTGGTCATGAAGCTCTTCGACATATTAGGTCGCGAAATCGCAACGCTTGTAAATGGAGTGAAAGCGGCCGGCCGTCATCAGGTTCTTTTCGATGCGGCGAATCTCCCAACTGGAACGTATTTCTATCGGCTTCAGACAGCCAATGTTATTCAAACACGGCACATGGTGCTCATCCGCTGACCTGATGACAAGACGTCTATTTCTTATTCTGGCCGCTTGTGTTTCGTTTGCGTGTGCGCAAATTCCGCAGGCGAACAATTCCTTTCTTGATGATCTCGCCCACCGAACGTTTCGTTGGTTTTGGGAAACGCCGAATCCTCTCACTCGATTGACGCCGGATCGCTGGCCGAATCGCACGTTTTCAAGCATCGCCGCAGTCGGCTTTGGCCTGACCTCCTACGGCATCGGCGTTGAGCGAGGATATGTTTCCCGTGATTCGGCAGCCCACCGTGTCCTTCACACACTCCGTCTCCTGTACAATCTTCCTCAAGGACCGGATGCGACCGGCACCGCCGGTCACAAGGGATTCTACTACCATTTCGTCCGTGAGAATTCAGGATTGCGATTCGATGAGCATGTTGAATTGTCCACAATCGATACCGGATTGCTCCTTGCCGGCGCATTGTTTTGCCAGTCATATTTCGATGCCGATACACCCACTGAACAAGCCATTCGTGCCTATGCTGATTCGATGTACCGCAGAATCGACTGGACGTGGTTCCAGCACGATTCACCGCCACTTCTCAATATGTCGTGGACACCGGAGCGTGGCTACGATCGATCCCTCTGGCAAGGCTACAATGAAGCGATGATCCTTTATGTCCTGGCGATTGGCTCGCCCACGCACCCGATTACGCCAGACGGCTGGAAGAAATGGACAGAGACATACGTGTATGTGCCATACATGGGTAGCACGTTCGTTAGTTTTGGCCCGCTGTTTGGACATCAATATTCTCATTGCTGGATTGATTTCCGTGGAATTCAAGATTCGTTCATGCGCTCAAGAGGACATGACTACTTCGAAAACTCGAGGCGAGCAACCTACTCCCAGCAGGCGTATGCAAAAGAGAACCCGCGCAAATACCGTGATTACTCTGAATCCATTTGGGGATTGACCGCATGCGATGGTCCAGCGAATGTGACGCTCACCCTTGATGGAATACGACGTCGCTTTGAGGGCTATGCGGCGCGTGGAGCGTCCGCGGATTGGACAAATGATGACGGTACGATCGCCCCAACAGCAGCCGGTGGTTCGATCATGTTTACACCCGAGATATCAATTCCCGCACTAAAAGCAATGAAGCAACGGTATGGCAGCAAATTATTCCGCGAATACGGATTTGCTGATGCATTCAATCCGACCTATGTCACCGTCGCGACGCCAGACGGCTGGTTCGATCCCGACTATCTCGGCATCGATCAGGGGCCAATCTTGATTGCCATCGAAAACCAACGAAGTGAATTGATCTGGAAGACCATGCGCAAGAATCCGTACATCCAGTCAGGATTACGTCGGGCGGGATTTACCGGCGGCTGGTTGGATGAAAATAAATAGCGCATGGGTTCCTCCTTGTTCATTCTCCGTCTATCAATGGCTCGACAGGAATTCTCTCGCATCAGCCTCTGGCTTCATGATCTCGGTGTATGCAGTACCATCGCTGCCCACCTTGGATATGCGATCATCATTTCTTCTGTTGCCGATTGCACCGTTTCCGTATTAGGTGGTCTCACAAATTCATGGATGGTGGAATGAGCTTCACTGCTGCACCGGGAGTCTTCCTCAAGGACGGCAAACCCTCCTTTGTCATTTCCGGCGAAATCCACTATTTCCGGATTGATCCGCGCCTTTGGCAAAGACATCTTCTCCTCCTGAAACAGTCCGGAGCGAACACGGTCTCGACCTACATACCATGGGACTGGCACGAATATGAAGAAAGCAAATTCGATTTTGCCGGGGCGACGCATCCTGCCAGAAATCTTCTCAGGTTTTTCACGCTCTGCAAGAACGTGGGTCTCGATCTTGTCGTGAAGCCGGGGCCGTACATCCTTGCCGAGTATGAACACCATGGGCTTCCGAAATGGCTCATCGATCGATGCGGCAAGAATGCCCGCGCGTGGGATGAAGACGGAACCATCATCGCTTCGGATCAAATGTCGTACTTGTCGGAGGAGTTCCTGCTTTACGTTCATCTCTGGTACGACCGCATCATGCCACTCATTGCTCAACACCAGGAAAGCAACGGCGGTCCGATTGTGATGTTGCAGGTCTGCAACGAAGTTGGCGTGTTCCAATGGCTCTCAGGCAAGATAGACTACAGTGAGTCGGTCATATCCCTCTACAAAGACTTCCTGACGGAGCGGTACACGACGATCGACCAACTCAATCAAAGATACGAGTCGGTGCATGCTTCCTTTGGTGATATTCGGGCCCCGCGCGGGAATATCGAGAACAAGCAGGACTTTCGAGCATACTACGATTTTCATCTTTTCTACCGACGATACTACTCTCTCTACCTGGACATACTTGTCAAGAAAATCAGAGACTTTGGCATCGACCTCCTCTTGACGCACAATATTCCGGGATGGATCTACGGGCATGCCGCCGAATTGCCGATGCTCATGAGCACGTATGCCGAAGTGATGAGGAGCCGGACAGATATCCTTTTCGGTCTTGATCATATTCCTGAATACGTTTCGTTCCGCAATGCCAGCTCCGATCTGGCCTGTAACAAGATCCTTGAAGCCATTCAACCGTATGGACCGGTATGGTCAGCCGAGTTCCAGGCCGGGACACGGGAGCACCATGTCAAGAATGACGCGCGAGATATGGAGACATTCTATCTCGCTTCGCTCGCCCACGGTCTGAAAGGATTCAACTACTACATGTTCTCGCAGGGGAAAAATCCGCAAGGGAAGGGGTACTTTGGGAAGACCTTCTACTTTCAGACCCCGCTTGATTTTCGAGGGGTCAAGTCGGATTTGTATGACGTGACGCGGAGAGTGGCGAATGTCATCATTCGCGAAAAAGACGAGTTACTGCTTAGCACGACGAGGGCCGACGTGTGCGTGGGCTTCTATCAGCCCTATTTCTGCACTGAACTCACTTCTTCGCAGATTCTGAAAGAGCGAAAACTCCGTGTCGAAAAGCTGGGTCTTTCACTAGATCCCAGGTTTGTGCGCGAAGAGATTTTCTTCAATGGACTCCTACGCGGCTTTCAGACTCTGAATATTAGCTATGACATCCGCGATCTGGAAACTGTGGGACTTGATACCTTACTTGGGTACAAGCAATTGTGGGTGACGACAACCGAATACATGGATGCCAAAACACAAAGCCTTCTGGCCTCGTACGTGAAGCGTGGCGGGCATCTGGTGCTGTATCCTGCAATTCCGACACTGGACACCTACCTCCATCCTTGTACCGTCTTGCGGGATGAACTGAAGCTTCGATTTCAGAAATCGAGAAGTCCGAACAAGGTTGACGGCTTCGGTATCGAAGACATTTTCACCTATCTGCAGGACAAGCAGATCTTCTCGACGGAAGAGTGCGAGGCTGTTTCGACGACGAAGACAGGGGACGTATGCGGAATCCGAAAGAAGGTTGGCAAAGGCATGGTCACCGCGCTGGGCTACGCCTTTGGCTATACCACCGACGAACACCTGCAGGTCTATGAACGGATTGTCGCATTCGATAGGATCAAGAAGCAGGCAAAAGTTTCTGACCCCGACATCCAGGTGGTCGTACGAAATGGGAAAACAGCTACCTATTTGTTTCTTTTGAACTATCACAATGCCAAGAAAACGTTTACTGTCGATTCCCAACGCTATACGCTGGAGCCTTTTTCGTGCAAGATGATCAAGCGAGCATCCCGCGCCCGTAAGCATGGCTCTCGCTAGCGGCCGTTGCCACCGCTCATGACAGTGTTTGGCCGTGATGCACACAGTACAAGTTCTCATGTCAGTTCTCGATAGACCTTCAGATTAGCATGCGCTCACTTCGTCCCGCAGCGTTTGTTCTCGCGGCAATGCTTCTCAATCTGTCCTGCGGCTCTTCTCAGAAAGAACCCGCCGTTGTTCGTTTTTGGGGTCTGGGAAACGAAGGGGAAATGGTGCGCCAGCTTATTCCGGAATTCGAGCGCGCGAATCCCGGCATCAAGGTCGTTGTTCAACAAATACCGTGGACAGCCGCACACGAAAAACTGCTGACGGCCTTTGCCGGTGAGTCAACGCCAGACGTAAGTCAGCTGGGCAATACCTGGATACCGGAATTCAGAGTTCTCAATTCACTCGAACCTCTCGACGGGTACGTGGAACGATCCTCCGTCATTCAATTGAATGACTATTTCGAAGGTGTCCTGAGAACGAACATCCTCGAGTCGACGTTATACGGCATTCCATGGTACGTCGACACTCGTGTGGTGTACTATCGTCGTGACCTGCTGCGGAAAGCGGGATTCCAGAAACCTCCGGCGACGTGGGAAGAGACCCTCCGTCTCTGCGAATCAATGAAGCAACAGGCGAAGAAGGAAGGAGTGGTCCGTTATCCGTTCTTTCTGCCGACAAATGAGTGGGTCCCGGCCATTATCATGGGAATGCAATCGGGTGGATCGTTCCTGACGGAGAACAACACCCGAGGCAATTTCCACGGAGAGAAATTTCAAAAGGCATTCGAATTGCTCGCACAATTCTATCACAAAGAATACTCTCCTTCCGGTCAACAGCTCATAACAAATTTCTACAATTCGTTTTCCGATGGCCTTATTGCGATGTATATTACAGGTCCGTGGAACATCGGTGAATTCAGCCGTCGAATTCCTCCTCGGCTCCAGGATGAATGGATGACAGCGCCGCTTCCATCCATGGATTCAACGTCGCCGGGGGTGTCTCTGCCTCTTGGCACAAGTCTGGTTGTGTTCCGTCAAAGCCGCCAGAAGGAAGCGGCCTGGAAACTGATCGAATTCCTGGCATCAAAAGAACAATCGATCGCATTCTATCGGATTACGGGCAATCTGCCTCCACGGAAGTCGGCGTGGGAGGATTCATCGCTTGCTCGAAACAGGTACATCAGAGCATTCTATGAGCAGTTGCAGCGCGTGGAGCCGCTTCCACAGGTACCGGAATGGGAACAAATTGTCATCAAGCTCCAACTCTATGTCGAATACATAGCCACAAAGACATTGACGGTGGACGAGGCTTTGCGTCGATTCGACAGCGAAGTTGACCAGATTCTGGCCAAGCGGCGCTGGATGGTTGAAAAAGGCATTGCACAATGAAATTGCGCTCTGGGAAACGGAGTCTCGAGAAACAGACTGCCGCGGCATGGATATTCCTCGCTCCTGCTGCCACGGCCATCATCGTCTTTTTTGTTGTGCCGGTGATCAGTGCCCTCGGACTGAGTTTCACGGATTTTGATATCTATGCTCTCGGCAATCTTGGCGTCGTTCGTTTTGTCGGATTCGCGAACTACGTGCGCATTTTCGAAACACCCCTCTTCTGGACGTCGCTTCAGAACACATTCTATTTTGTCCTGGTGGGTGGTCCTTTGTCCGTCGCCGTTTCGCTGGGGACGGCGCTGATGGTCAATTCCAGGTTGACCCGGTTCAAACCCTTCTTTCGTACGGTATTCTTCCTCCCCGTTGTGACAAGTCTTGTGGCCGTGGCCGTCGTCTGGCGATATCTCTATCACCCTGCGCACGGATTGTTGAATCATGCACTTGCCTGGTTCAGCATTGCACCGGTCGACTGGCTTGGCGATCCATCGACTGCGATGCCGGCCATTATTCTGCTGGCAGTGTGGAAGAACTTCGGATACAACATGCTCATCTTCATCGCGGGCCTTCAGAACATCCCCGAAGAACTGTATGAAGCCTCTCACATCGACGGAGCAGGTCCGTGGAAGCAATTCCTCCACGTCACGATTCCCATGCTTGCTCCAACAACGGTTTTCGTTGTCATGATCACCATCATTGGATACTTTCAGTTGTTTGCTGAGCCCTACGTGATGACCGAGGGGGGGCCGATGAATGCCACCATGAGTATCGTGATGATGATGTACGAGCAAGGTTTCCGTTGGTGGAGTATGGGATTTGCCGCTGCCATCGCCTTTGTTCTGTTTGCCGTGATTCTTGTCTTCACTCTTCTGCAACTTGCCATCCAGCGGAGGACGGAGACATGAACAGACGCGTGGCTTCTATTGTTTTGAACGGAGGTTTGTTCCTGATCGCGGCGATGACTGTGGTGCCTGTCTTCTGGATGGTTTCAGCATCTGTGATGGCGCCCGGCGAGGCGAGTACTGTTCCTCTCAGATTCATCCCTGTCCGCTTGACGTTTGAACACTATCTCGCGCTGGTCGACCGTCTCCACATGGGGCGCTATTTCTTGAACAGTTTCATTATTGCATCCGCTGTAACGCTCATTTCGCTTCTCTTCAATTCAATGGCAGGGTACGCATTTGCCAAGTTCCGCTTCCCGGGCAAGGACAGACTTTTTCGCCTCTTACTCAGCGGCATGGTGGTGCCTGCACAGGTCACGATGCTCCCTTTGTTCCTGATGCTCAAAACTTTTGGTTTGGTCAATACCTACGCGGGGGCAATCGTCCCTGGTCTGGCGAGCATATTCGGAATTTTCCTGATTCGACAATTTGCCGGATCTATTCCTGACAGCCTGATTGAAGCGGCGCGCATCGATGGCGCCAGCGATTTCAAGATTTATCGATCCGTGGTTCTGCCGCTCTGCCGTCCGATTCTGTCGACGCTTGCCCTCTTCACCTTTATGGGGACATGGAATGATTTCATGTGGCCTCTCATTATCATGACGGACGATGCCCGATACACGCTCCCTGTGGCTATTGCCAATCTCAAAGGAGAACATCTGCTCGATCTCGAGCTGATGATGGCTGGCTCGGTGGTGACGATCCTTCCCGTGTTGATCCTTTTTCTTGCGTTTCAGAGGCACTACATTCGCGGTATCATGGTAGGAGGAGTGAAGGGATGAAACCGACCAGTTTCCCAAGGCATGTGAGAAGAGTCATCCTGGCGTTGCTTGCCGCCTGTTCATATCTTGGATCTCAAGCCAGGCAACAACCGTTTCTGCTGGATGACTGCGAAGACGTGGGGCGCTGGACCACATTCCAATCTGCCGGGGTTCTTGTCTCGCACAGACTGGACGCAGGCACCTCAGGTGGCGCGCTTCGATTTGATGTCGAGTTCACCAAAGGATCGGGGTACGGCGGCGTATTTAGATCCTTCAACCGCCCGCTGCCCCAGAACCACGAAATCACATTCATGATGCGTTCCACTGTCCCCGTCAATAATTTTGAAGTCAAAGTCAGTAACGATTCGCTCGGAGAAAATATCTGGTGGGTCAACAACAAGAACTACACGTATCCGACCCAATGGAAACGAATCGTGATTAAGAAACGCCACCTGGGCTTTGCCTGGGGACCGAAGCCTTCCGCGACTCCTGACGTTCTCCGGAGAATCGAATTGGTGGTAACAGCAGGTAGCGGGGGGAGCGGCAGCGTTTGGATAGACAATATCGAGCTTCACCCCATTCCTCAGCCACCGGCCAAGATTCCGAAGCCTTCAGCTACGGCATCCTCAGTTGACAGGCAGAGCAATATCCCCGCGAACGTATTTCAAGGTGGGAAAAAAGAATGGGTCAGCAAGACTTCGGGAAGAGAATGGATTGAAGTCGACTACGGATACCAGCGCGAGATTGGAGGATTGAAGCTTGTCTGGGACCGAACAATGAAGAATCTTCAGTATGACGTTCTGGTATCTACCGATGGCGTCCACTATGATACTGCATATCATGTGCGTGGAGGAAAAGGAGGCCCGACGCTGACCTTCATTCCGGAGACAGAAGCTCGATATCTGAGGTTGTCACTGCCTGGCAATGAAACCGGAAAACCTTACAGGTTGAGAGAACTGGTTTCAGTGCCAAGCGAGTCTCTCTCAACGAACAATCAGTACTTTGAGCGCCTCGCCGCTGATGCTCCTCCAGGGTATTACCCTCGATACTTTGTTCGTCAGAAATCGTATTGGACCATTGCTGGAGTTCCTTCCGATGAGAAAGAAGCGCTCCTGAACGAAGACGGCATGATTGAAGTTGACAAACAGCGGTTTTCAATCGAACCGTTTGTTCGTATGAACAAAGACGGTAATCTGCTGACCTGGTCCAACGCTCGCCTCGAACAGTCCCTGGAATCCGGTTACTTGCCGATCCCCAGCATCACCAGAGTCTATGATAATTTAAGTCTTCGAGTGACGCTTCTGGCCGTTGGGGAGGCGGGAAAATCCGCTCTGATGGCACGATATGTTCTTCGAAACACCTCGACGACGCAGCAGCAGGGGACGTTGTTCCTGGCTCTGAGGCCATTCCAGGTAAATCCGTCATACCAATGGCTGAATTTCGATGGAGGATTTGCGCGAACTGATACAATTGCAATGGCAGATGACCATGCCATAGTCGGTGACAAAACGGTGCTAATGTCCGGTCGTCCCGATGCCCGGGGAGCAACACCGATCGACGGAGGAGAGATAATCGAGCACATAGCAAGAGGAGTGCTTCCGGCTTCGAGGAATGCAGTTGATCCGACCGGGATGGCCTCGGCTGCCTATCAGTATGGCTTCGATCTAGCGCAAGGCGACTCGATGATAGTCGTCATCGCCGTACCTTTTACATCCAAAGGAAATCGCTGGAATACGACAAGGCCGACCAAACAGGAATTTGAAGACCTTCTTGCGCAACTCCGGTCAAAATGGGAACAGATGCTGAATACTGTTGGATTCAAGGTACCTCTGGAGGCTCAGAAGTATATCGACATCCTTCGGTCGAACCTGGGCTATGTCTTGATCAACAAGGACGGAAATGGCTTCCAACCCGGATCGCGTTCATACGAACGCTCATGGATCCGCGATGGCTCCATGACATCCGCCGCATTGCTCAAGCTTGGACTTCCGGATGAAGTGAAGCGATATGTGGACTGGTATGCTTCTTACCAATACGAAAACGGGATGATTCCTTGTGTTGTCGACAAACGTGGTCCGGATCCGGTTCCGGAACATGACAGTCATGGAGAACTCATTTTTGCTTGCATGGAGTATTTTCGGTTCACGGGGGATACGGCGTTTTTGAGGACTCGATGGCCGAACATCGTGGGTGCCGTGAACTACCTCCAAAGTCTTCGAGCGCAGCGGATGACGCCTGAATATCGTCAGGGCAACGATGAAAAGCGGGCCTTCTATGGTCTCGTCACCGAATCCATCAGTCACGAAGGCTACTCTGCAAAGGCAATGCATTCCTATTGGGACAATTTCTTTGTCTTGAAGGGATTCAAAGATGCAGCTGCGGCAGCACGAGCAATTGGGAAGACGACAATCGCCGACTCGTACGATAGTCTCGCCTCTGCGTTTCGCGTCGATCTCTACAGCTCCATGGCACTTGCCATGAAGAATCGCAAGATCGACTACGTTCCTGGTTGCGTCGAACTAGGCGACTTTGATCCCACCTCAACTTCGATATCGTTGTTCCCGTGTGGCGAGTTGAATCATGTCCCGGAACCGGCGTTCCATAGAACCTATGACAAGTACTTTGAATGGTTCGAACAGCGCGCCGACGGCAAATTCAACTGGGATGCCTATACTCCGTATGAGATCCGCACCGTCGGAACGTACGTGTATATGGGCCAGAAGGAGAGGGCGCATTACTTGTTGGAATGGTTCCTGAAGTACCAACGTCCGCAGGCATGGAATCACTGGGCCGAGGTCGTCTGGCACGATGAGCGCCTGCCGAGATTCATAGGGGACATGCCTCACACGTGGGTAGGTTCGGACTACATCAATGCAATCCGTGCAATGTTTGCGTATGAATTGGAGGAGGAATCCTCTCTCGTCGTTGGGGCGGGTTTGAAAGACTCATGGGTGCAACACGGGCTTTCCGTCAATGATTTGCCCACGCATTTTGGCAGTCTCTCATATTCGATCTCAACGTCTCAGGCCTCTGTTGTATCGCTCCAGCTAATAGGACCGGCGTTCGCAAGGGGAACGCAGATGCTGGTTCCCGTATCACTTCTTCAGAGGAAGCTCGTGTCTGCCAGCATCGACGGATCTCCAGTAACTCCGTCCAACGGTTTTGTGAGGATTTCACGACTTCCTGCCACCGTCACGTTGACGTACTGACTTTCATGCTACTGAAGCCCATCTTTACAACTCTTGTCCTGATTGCTCTGTACGGAGAGGTCCCTGCCCAGTCGATGCGAACAAAGTTCCGTGAGGACACGCTTGCTACTGTGGACGGGTGGCCGATTACGACCCGCGATTTGTTCGAGCGCATTGAGTTGATGCCGTTTGAAGAACGCCTCCGGGATCGTGATTTGGAATCGATCAAGCGTAAAGCAGTAGAATCTCTGGTGGGTGAACGACTCCTCTCGCTGAGTTTCCCCGCCAGGGCAGATTCCAATGAATGGCATCTTCGAATCATGAACACCGTTCTCCTTAAGATATTTGCAAGGGATGCGATGTTCAAACGGGATATCCGTGAACGAGTGGCGGTCCGCGATAGCGATGTACGCCAAGGATTGCGTCGCTACCTTGCCCGGCGACAGCTACTCGTGGTACGACCCCCGACGTCTGACGATGCGCGAAGATTCGCCAGCGACTGGCGGCGTCGCCGTGCGAAGGGAGAACGGAATGCCGATGTTTTGGCGTCTGTGTCTTATCAGCGGGATTCTCTGTTCGTTTCACTGGGATCGATTGACGCTCCGCTTGAAGAAGCCGCATATCAATTGATTGATACCACGGATGTCTCAGAGCCTGTTCGTTCGAAACTCTTTGGTACGGTGGTGATGGCAATGTTGGCAGATATGCCGAATCCCGAGGCGGCGGCGAAATCAGCTGGTGAACAGCGAAAGGTGGTGCGCGAAATACTTCGCGATCGACAAGAAACGGCCCGTGTGCAAAATTTCACCGATCAATTATTGCGCGGCCAGCGCATGGAAGCCGATAGCGGCCTGTTTCGTGCCCTGACACGGCGGCTTTGGGAACTGATGCGCGCAGACACCATCGCTCGGAAGGTTCCCGGTGGTTTCAGGTATGCTTCTGAGGATGTCTCCCACCTATTGCGCGAATTCCGATCTCAACTGGACGTCCCGCTTGTTCGGGGCAGCTTTGGGACGTTTCGACTGGGAGAGTTCCTGGAGAATCTATTGTATTATGATCATGCTTTTCCCTCTGTACGGCCCCGTTCCTTTTCTGTTTCATTCTTTCAAGTACTGCGTGCGATGACAGAGGCGGAAATCATAGCTCAGGAAGCTTTGCGGCGCGGTTATCAGAACAACGCCGTTGTCCTGGGCGACGTCTCCAAGTGGATGGATTACTGGAAGTCGAGGTCAGAAGAAGCTGCGTATACCGAAGCGGTCACGGTGCGCGAATGGGAACCGTTCTACTCGCTGTGGAGATACAACGCAGCCGTAGTCGAAAGCACTTGCATGTTGAGTGTGCAAGAGATCCTACGTCCCGATTCGTTGAGCGCTTCCGCATTGGTGCGATTAATCAACGATGGATTGGATATGGATTCGCTAGCCATTGCGCATACGATACGACTTGAGTGGCAGGCGGCCGGTGGACGATCGGGATGGTTTCGGTTTCGCGATAGAAGAGAAATCGCCGGTAAGATGATGATGACCGATGTGGGAGAAACGAAAGGGCCCTTGATTCTCCGTGAGGGTTACTCCATAGTGCGTCTCCTCGGAAGAAGATTTGATGCCGATTCCGTCATGATTGACTCGCTTTTGGCGCGTGAATACAAACGGGTTCGCACGGCTCATCAGCAAGCAGCGATCAATGGTGCAGTTGCTCGTTTGGCACTCGTACGCAAAGTCGAGATCTACTACGATCGCATCACGTCGTCAAATCTTGCGAATGTCAATATGTTCACGCGACGCATCATCGGCTTTGGCGGCAGAATGAATGCGGCGCCGGTTCTTGTTCCCCAGTGGCAATGGGTAGATCTGTGGCAGGAGATGCGCCGATTGTCTCAGTGAAGTTCACGTCCCCTTCCAAGCCCTCTTGCTCTCTGCCACCGCTGAGAATTCCTCGCTTGTGATTTTGAACACCGAATGCTAAGTTAGTTCTGCAAGTCTGCTATTGTGTATTCAGCCTCGAACGAAAGGGCACTCTATGAGCAAGATGTTCTCTACTCTCTTTGCGAGTATTACTATCGTTGTACTCATCGGAGGATGCAAGACCCATCAACAGGAGTCAAACTTGATGAAAAAAGAACTCTTTGGTAAAATGCCAGACAACAAGGATGTCTATCTCTACACTCTGAAGAACAAACACGGGATGGAAGCGAAAATCACGAATTACGGCGGAATCGTTGTCTCGCTCCTCGTGCCCGACAGAAACGGCAAGTTTGATGACATCGTGCTTGGCTATGATTCACTCGCACAGTACATCACTTCCAACGGTCCGTACTTTGGAGCACTCATAGGACGCTACGGCAACCGCATCGGCAAGGGAAAGTTCACATTGAATGGGAAGGAGTATCAACTCGCAACGAACAATGGACCCAACCATCTGCATGGCGGCCTCAGAGGATTCGACAAAGTTGTCTGGGACGTCGATGAAGCGGCAAGCGCTGACGGACGGAAACTCGCGCTGAAATATGTGAGCAAAGACGGCGAAGAAGGTTATCCCGGCACTCTGTCCGTGAAGGTGTCATACAGTCTTACGGAAGACAATGCACTCCGAATTGAATACTCCGCGACCACCGATCGACCGACCGTCCTCAATCTTACGCATCATTCGTATTTCAATCTCGCCGGAGCCGGAAATGGCGATATCCTTGCCCACGAACTGACGATCAACGCAGACAAGTTCACCCCCATCGACGACGGCCTGATCCCAACCGCAGAACTTCGCGAAGTCAATGGCACGCCGATGGATTTTCGTTCTTCCACCACGATTGGCGCTCCTATCAATGAAAAAGACAAGCAACTCATCTATGGAAAGGGGTACGATCACAATTGGGTGCTCAACAGGACAGCGGGATCGGCAACCGACTTCATTGCCGCCGCGAAGGTCTATGAGAAAACATCCGGACGAGTCATGGAGGTTTGGACAACCGAACCCGGACTGCAGTTCTATTGCGGCAATTTCCTGGATGGCACAAATATTGGCAAAGGGGGTAAGAAGTACGACTATCGATACGGATTCTGCCTGGAAACTCAGCACTTTCCGGATTCTCCAAATAAACCGGAATTTCCGTCGACTGTGATCAATCCGGGAATGGAATTCAAATCCACGACGGCCTATTCGTTCTCGATACGCTAGAAACTTTCGAGGAACGATTCTTTGACCCGTCTCAGATATCTGGGACGGGTTGGTTACATCCGTGAAGAGAATATCTCCTTCGTGACCTTCCGATGCATGGGTGGCGGAGGTGAAAATCCCCTTGCATTTGCATCGACCTTCACGCACTTTAGGAAAAGATTCTGGACAACGCTTCCCTTATCGTTTCGCAGGTCCTGCGGTCCATGCTAGCCCCTCTCAATTTGAATCCGCCACACAACAAGATCTCCGATCCCCCCACATTGCTGTTCATCGACTTCCTTCCGAAGCAGGCATGAGAAAGATCTTGATATTGGCTGTCTTCTTCCTCGTTCCTTCATTTGGCCAAGGCCGTCAACGAGACAGCGCGGCCCTGCCTCAATGGAAGATCCCGGAGAAAGCTCCATTACTGACCAAATGGTCACGGGATGTTATTCCCAACAATGTGTTGCCAGAGTATCCACGTCCACAAATGGTTCGGCAAAAATGGATGAATCTCAATGGGGTCTGGGAATACGCGGAGAGAATAGGGGGCCAAACGCCACCGACCGGATCACCACTTGGCGGGCACATCCTCGTGCCGTTCCCGATTGAGTCTGCTCTTTCAGGGGTGATGAAGAACGCCGAGGGGCTCTGGTATCGACGCACATTTACGCTGCCAGAAGAATGGAATGACCAGCATATCCTCCTTCATTTCGGTGCTGTCGACTGGGAGGCATCGATCCTGATGAACGGGAAGGAAATTGGTTCACATCGCGGCGGCTACGCCCCATTTTCTTTCGATATTACCTCTGCGCTCAAGAAGAAAGGCGAGCAAGAACTCGTTGTCGGCGTCTTCGATCCGTCGGATGGAGGAGATCAACCGCGAGGAAAACAGGTACGAAAACCATCCGGAATCTGGTATACTCCGACGACAGGAATCTGGCAAACGGTGTGGCTTGAACCTGTTCCGGCAAATCATATCGAGGGTATTGACATAGTGCCGGATGTAGATGCGAAGCAGTTGGTTGTCAGGTCGAGAATCCAATCGGCTGCGAAGGACGATCTCTTGCGAATTGAGGTGAGAGACGGCAAGCAAACGATCGCGACAGCAGAGTCGGCCATCGGATCGGAGGCCAGAATCGGAATCAAAGAACCAAAACTCTGGTCACCTGCGAACCCATTCCTTTACGACATAGTCGTGAAATTGATCCGGATGGGAAGGGCAGTCGATAGTGTAACAAGCTATTCAGGAATGAGAAAGATTGCCGTCGCGAAAGATGCGAATGGTATCAACCGAATGATGCTGAACGGCGAATTCGTTTTCCAGGTTGGACCGCTCGATCAGGGTTTCTGGCCTGACGGCATCTACACGGCACCGACTGATGATGCATTGAAGTTTGATATCGAAATGACCAGGAAGCTTGGTTTCAATATGACGCGGAAGCATGTCAAAGTCGAACCCGAGCGATGGTACTATTGGGCGGACAAACTCGGACTCCTTGTCTGGCAGGACATGCCCAGCGCCAACAACAGCACGCCTGAATCAAAGGTACAATTTGAATCGGAACTCAGGCAACTCATCGAAACACACCGGAATCATCCTTCCATCATCATGTGGGTGGTATTCAACGAGGGCTGGGGCCAGTATGATACCGAGCGACTTACATCCTGGGTAAGAGAATTGGATCCGACTCGACTCGTGAACAATGCAAGCGGTTGGACCGACAAGAACGCCGGAGATGTTCTGGATGTCCACAACTATCCAAAACCGTTGGCTCCCAAACCGGATCCTGCGCGTGCCATCGTCTTGGGTGAGTTTGGTGGACTTGGCCTTGCAATCCCCAATCACACCTGGAAGAAGGAACATTGGGGATACCAGGGAATGTCCGACAATGCCCAGTTGACGTCGAAGTACGAATCATTCATGAAGCGAGTGTATGAACTCAAGGACAATCCAGGGCTCTCCGCTGCAATCTACACGCAGATCACCGACGTCGAGGTAGAATGCAATGGCTTGCTCACCTATGACCGTGCAATCGTCAAACCCGACCTGGATCGAATCGCAGCAGTAAATCAGGGAGACTGGTCAAGAATGCCTCCCCGACCGACTGTCAAGGTTGTGGTTCCGAGTTCGGAAGAGGAGGGGCGGCTGTGGCGATACACACTGAACGAACCTGGTCCGGATTGGTTCAAGGTTGATTTCATTGATTCATCGTGGATTCCAGGGCAAGGCGGATTCGGTACGGAAGGTACCCCCGGGGCCATTGTCCGAACAACGTGGAATACAGGCAATATCTGGTTACGATCGACGGTGGAAGTGCGAGATAAACCTTCCGCCTCTCTTCATCTCAGGTTGCATCATGACGAAGATGCAGTTGTCTACATAAACGGGGTACTCGCAGGAACCTACAGCGGCTACTCAAGTGAATACGAGGAATACCCATTAAAGCCCGAAGGCCTGGCCGCAATCAAATCCGGGAGGAATGTCATTGCCGTGAGTTGCAGACAAACCGGAGGCGGACAGTACATCGACCTCGGAATCGTTGATATTATACCTCGTGAACATGGAAAATAGCTTTTCAGAAGACAGTATCTTATAGTACTACAGAAGACCACATACAATGGAAGGAATATGACCATGACGAATGTCAGGATTCTTCGGAAAGTGCTGACCGTTGTGCTACTCCTCTTGATGGCATCGACATTCACGTACGCATTCCAGTCCAAAAAGACGGGGCGTATTCAATCGACGGACGCCAAACTACGGCTGAGAGGTTTCGACCAGCATGTAGAGATGAAGAAAAACTCGAAGTTGAAGGATCTGAAATGGCAGTTTGCAGGGCCGACGAACGTCGGTGGCAGATGCATTGATGTGGCCGTCGTGCCGCCAAAGGGGAAGAACTACACGATGTATGTTGCTTCAGCCTCGGGCGGTTTGTGGAAGACTGAAAATGAAGGAACGACGTGGTCTCCGGTATTTGAACAGGGCGCCTCCACCGCGATCGGCGATGTGGCAATCGCGCCATCCAATCCCGATATCGTTTGGATTGGAACCGGTGAGGCGAACATCTTCCGGAGCTCCCAGGCAGGTTGCGGTGTCTACAAGTCGACGGATGCAGGGAAGAGCTGGCTGCATATGGGACTTGAAGATACGTACACCATCCCGCGCATCCTGATTCATCCGAAGAATCCTGATATCGTCTATGTTGCATCATCCGGACATGAATGGACGAACAATACGGAACGCGGAGTCTATAAAACCACGGATGGGGGAAAAACGTGGTCGAAAATCCTGTTTGTCAGCAATGACGCCGGCACCATCGATTTGGTCATGGATCCCACCAACAGCGAAGTACTCTATGCTTCGACGTGGCAACGCATCCGGTACAAATGGAATGATCCAAGGAACAAACCGGACTACACGGGGAGCGGCATCCATAAGACCGTCGATGGCGGTCGAACATGGAAGCAAATCAACACGGGATTACCTGAGCCAAAATTCCGCGGCCGCATCGGCATCGACATCGCCCGATCGAATCCCAAGGTTCTCTACGCGTTTGTAGACAACTATGAGAAAGTACAGACTCCGGAAGCCACAGAGGAGGTTGATTCCTATGGAAGGCCCTCATCCGGAAAAATCAAAGGAGCCGCCATTTTCCGCTCAGACGACGCCGGTGCAACCTGGAAACAAGTCAGTAGTTTGGTGGATTCCCTGAAAAGATACATGGAGAACCACTCTGCCACATATGGTTGGGTCTTCGGTCAGATCCGCGTTGACCCCAATGACGAGAATACGATCTATACCATGGGCCTTGGACTCAACGTTTCCACCGACGGTGGAAAGACCTACAAACCACTGCGCGGCATGCACGGCGACCATCACGGCTTGTGGATCGATCCGGACAATTCGAACTACCTCGTGAATGTGAACGACGGCGGAGCCTACGTCTCGTATGACAAAGGAAAGAATTGGCGGAGCTTCACGGACAAGATTCCAGCGACACAGTTCTTCAACATCGCCTATGACATGGACACGCCATTTAGAGTCTATGGTTCTGTGCAGGATTTTGGCAGCTTTAAGGGAGTAATTGACCTCAGTAGAGGACGCGATAAGGTCATGCCCGTCAAGTTCGAGTATGCTCCGGGTGGCGAAGGATCGAGTCATGCCATCGATCCAATGAATCCTACCATCGTCTATTCTGCCGGTTTCTATGGGACCATCTCCCGATCCGACGTCGTGAAGAATATCTCAAAACGACTTCTGCCACGAACCTTTGAGGAAGAGCCCAAGCTGCGTGGACAATGGGTTGCTCCGTTTATCCTCTCTCCACACAATTCCAACATCCTCTATCACGGAATGCAATACTTGTTCCGATCGATCGACCAAGGTAACACCTGGGAACAGATTAGTCCTGACCTTACCTACAACACTACCTCGGAAATGGGTGATATTTCTTACCACACGCTCACTACGATTTCAGAATCACCGCTCAAATATGGGTTGATCTATGTCGGTTCGGATGACGGAAAGGTTCACATAACGAAAGATGGCGGCAAGAAATGGCAGGAAATCACTGAAGGATTGCCCGCACAGAAATGGGTTACCAGGATGGTGGCTTCGGCGTTCGACATGGGTTCGGTCTATATGACCCAGGGTGGCAAACAGGATGATGATTTCACTCCCTACGTTTGGAAATCAACGAACTATGGCAAGACGTGGGTTGATATTTCGAACGGCATTCCGTTGGGGCCCGCGAATGTTATCCGTGAGGATCCGAAAAACAAGAACATCCTCTATGTCGCCACGGATGGAGGAGTCTATGTGACAACCGACGGGGCCAAAACCTGGCAAGTGTTAGGGACAGGATTGCCGATGGCCTATGTCCACGATTTGGTTATTCATCCTCGGGATAACATGATAGCCATCGCCACACATGGACGCGGCATTTGGGTGCTCGATGCCAATCCAATCAACATCAAGAAAGGCCAGCAATTCGATTGGGAGGATGACGAAGCCGAAACTGAGACGCGGAACTAATCCAATACCATGATGCTACAAAGCAAAGGAATCAAGCTTTGAGGTCATTCCGGTTCTTGTTTCTCCTTGCCGTTTGCCCGTTGGTTTTCAACCCGGTTTCCCCCGGGCAAGCGTCTCAACGGGGAGAGCCGCCAAACGCTCCTGCCTCAGTCGAGATTACCAAGAAGTCCATAACGATTCGCTATGACGACCGGGTCATCCTTGCTGCCGAGATCAATATCGACGCAGCGAGCATCCAGCATCGGACGCACACACAAATGGAAGGCGAGAGGATTGAGCAGGTGGTTGTGCTGACCACCTTGGACTGGAATAAGAAAATCAAGATCTCTGGCAAGCTCTTTGGAAGCGATGAATCATTTCCGTGCGAAGTTGATCGGCCAAGCCGCGGACCCCTTCTTGTGCGTCATTCATCCGGATTGAGCCGAAGTCTGCGCAATAGAGCGATCTATGATCGGGCAGCAGATTGGGTTCTTTCGGTCGATGCCAACCCAAAAACAAGGATTCTTCCCGTCGAGTCAGGGGATCAGCAGAACAGGTTCTCCCTTGAAGTCGAGGGATTCGAAATCATCCTGCGATTCAGGCCAAGATATTATCAACAGCATCGCGGACTTCATTTCTTTGAGCCGTGGACCTACCAGGCTTGGCCGCACTCTGTGGCGGGGTGGATATCCTGGTTTGCGTTCTTCGACAAAGTCTCAGAGAAGGATATGGTTGAAACGGCTGATGTGTTCTCCGAATCCCTGTCTCGTTTCGGTTACGAGTATTTTCAAATGGACGACGGCTATCAGCGTGGGAAAGGAGATCCAGAACTCTGGCTGAATCCGAATGAGAAATTTCCCCATGGTCTCAAGTATCTCGCAGACTACATCAAGTCCAAAGGACTCAAGCCGGGAATCTGGACTGGCGTAACGGTCGATCAAAAGGAATTCGTCGACCTACATCCGGATTGGTTTGTCCGTGACGAATCCGGAAAGCCTGCCCGTGGAAACTGGATAGAGTATGCCCTCGATGCATCCAACACGGAGGCACTTCGGAATGTTGTCTCGCCGCTCTATCGGGGATTGAAAGAACAGGGTTGGGAGTACTTCAAAGTCGACGCCTTGCGCCATTTGAGGTACGAAGGATACAACGCGAACAGCTCATATTTCTCACGGAAACGGGCGGACCTTGTTGCATCCTACCGCACGTATGGTCTGACCGTTCGTAGGGAAATCGGCCCCGACCATTTCATGCTCGGCTGTTGGGGAATTCGCCCGGAACTGGTTGGTATCATCGATGGCTGCCGGATCGGTGACGACGGATTTTCGTACGCAGGTCTCTCGCAATACAATTCGTACAATAATATCGTATGGAGAAACGATCCCGACCATATCGAGCTCAATGAGGATGCCTATCGCTCGACGATGGTAACGTCTCTCACAGGTTCACTCATGATGTTGACAGACAAGCCTGCTATCTATCGATCGCAGGCAATTGAACCTGCGAAACGTACCGTGCCGGTTTTGTTCACACGTCCAGGGCAGCTCTACGACGTCGATCCCTCGCGGTCTGAAAAACTCTATCAGGTTGACACCGAAGTGAGCGGATCGGGTCCACGTCCCTTCGACGCAGGCTATACGCCGGCCTGCGATCTGTATCTCCTTGAGATCAACCGGGATTTCGAATCGTGGTGTGTCCTTGGGCGCACCGGCGGAGATGCTGGCGAGATTCGGTTTGCCGACCTCGGATTTGATCCTGAACGCGAATACTATGTGTTTGAATTCTGGACGAAGAAGCTGATGGGGAGTTTTCGGCATTCGTTCCTTCCTGGCTCGATCGACCCCACACACCGGTCACAGGCGTTCTCTATCCGGGAGCGACTCACTCGTCCTCAACTGCTTGCGACAAGCAGACATATCACTGCCGGAGGCGTCGACGTCGTCGATCTCAAATGGGATCGCAATCATCTCATTGGCTCAAGCTCGGTTGTTGCTGGTGATCCGTATGTCATCTATCTTACTCAACCGAGCGGATATCGATTCGAGGCGTTTGAGTCGAAAGAGATCCCGGTAGCGAAGATTGAGCGCGAAGGTGCGATCATCAAAATCACGCTCGCGCCGGCGAAGTCAATGAACATCGGCTGGACAGCTGCATTCACAAAGACTCCAACGGAATAGCACGTGCGCTTCAAAGACAAAGTTGTTCTCATAACGGGTGGGACCAGAGGAATCGGTTTCGCGGCGGCACACCTCTTTGCGTCTGATGGAGCTTTCGTAGCTATTTCAGGTCGAAATCGGGAAAAGGGTGAAGCAGCGGCCAGTGAATTGCAGGCGTACTTCGTCCAGGCAGATGTGCGGCTATCAGGCGATTGTTCTGCAGCTGTGGCAAAGACCCTGGACCGGTACGGCCGCCTTGATGTGCTCGTGAACAATGCCGGGATCATCGTGCGGGATCACACCGTCGAGCAAACAAGCGAGGTAGAATGGGACGAAATCATCGACACGAATCTGAAAGGGACGTTTCTGATGTCGAAGTATGCCTTGCCGGCGCTTCGACACTCAAAAGGGTCAATCGTGAATGTCTCTTCCTATGTCGGACTGGTAGGATTTGTTGGATCCGCGGCGTATGCAGCCTCCAAAGCCGGAATCGTCAATCTGACGCGGACCATGGCACTCGATCATGCAAAGGAGCATATCCGAATCAATTGCATTTGTCCGGGGAGTGTTGAAACCGACATGATTTACGAGGCGTGGAGAAAAACAGGCGACGCACCTGCCGCAGAAAAGAGATGGGAAGGCAAACATCCGATGGGGAGAATCGCGCAACCGGAAGAAATCGCCAGAGTCATTCTCTTCCTGGCAAGCGAAGATGCAAGCTTCATGACCGGAGCCGCCGTTCCAGTCGACGGGGGTATCACAGCCGAATAACGAAACGAAGGAATTCACATCCGAAGGGAAATGATTCAATATGCGTATCAAGCAGATCGACGTTTTTCAAGTTGAATACAGGCTACAGGATAAATCCTATGCATGGTCAGGGGGACATTCTGTCAGCGTCTTCGTCAGCAACATCGTGAAGATCTCCACGGACGACGGCATCTCCGGTTATGGAGAGGTATGCCCCCTTGGATCCGCCTACATGGATGCGTATGCACGGGGAGTTCCATCCGGAATCGAGGAACTTGGATCGTGGCTTCTCGGTCAGGATCCCACGCGCATTCGCTCCATCAATTCGATTATGGATTCGGCGCTCGGCGGACATCACTACGTCAAATCACCTATCGATATCGCCTGTTGGGACATTCTCGGAAAAGCAACCGGGAAATCCGTTTCAACGTTGCTCGGAGGGCGTACGGTGGAGGAGTATCCACTCTATCGTGCCATTTCGCAGCGAACGCCCAAGGAAATGGCAGAAGATGTTGCAAAGTACCGTTCAGAAGGATACAGGAAATTCCAACTCAAGGTAGGCGGCGATCCGGATGTGGACATCGACCGCATCAAGGCGGTCCTGAAAGTCCTCGAGAGAGGAGATGTATTGGTTGCCGACGCGAATACCGGATGGCTCCCGCATCAGGCAATTCGTGTTGTGAATGCTCTGGCGGACCAGGATTTCTACGTTGAAGCACCGTGCGTGACGCACGAGGAGTGTCTGACGGTACGACAACACACAAAGCTCCCGTTTGTGATCGATGAACTGGTGACGGGGGTCGTTCCGTTTCTCCGAGCCCATCGCGACAACCTCATGGATGTTGTCAATATCAAGATCTCCCGCGTCGGCGGACTCACAAAGGCAATGCAGTTGCGGAATCTGTGCGAGTCCCTGGGCATCGTCATGACGATTGAGGACAGTTGGGGCGGGGACATCACGACAGCGACGATTGCGCAGCTTGCCGGTAGCACGCGCCCGGAGTTCCTCTTCACTTCCACCGATTTCAACAGCTACATCGACGTGACAATCGCTGAGGATGCTCCGATGCGCAAGAATGGTCGTCTCGCCGTACCGTCCGGGCCCGGACTGGGCATAACAGTGAATGAGAAGAAGCTTGGTAAACCAGTGATCACAGTGAAATAGTCGAACTATGACAGACAAATACCGCATACTATCGCCTATCGTCCTTTTGGTGCTCTTTGCTTTCTCCGCTGTCTGTTCACGCGCTGAAGAAGAAGAGCACAACGAGTGGAATCTCAAGCTGTGGTGCAAGCAGCCTGCAAAGAAATGGAACGAAGCTCTGCCGGTCGGCAACGGAAGATTGGGAGCGATGGTTTTTGGCGAGACCCAGAACGAGCGAATCCAGCTCAACGAATCGACGCTCTGGACGGGTGGACCGTATGATCCCAATGGTACCGGAGATCCGAAAGTATTGTCCGAGATCCGCAAATTGGTGAATGAGGGAAAGTACTTTGAAGCCCAACATCTCTTCGGCAGGAAGATGATGGGGTATCCGATCGAGCAGCAGAAGTACCAATCACTCGGGAATCTATGGCTCACGTTCCCGGGCCACGACAAGGCCACCGAGTACAGAAGGGAACTGGACCTCGATCAGGCCATTGCCCGCGTCAGTTACAAAGTCGGGGATGTCCGATACACGCGAGAAATTCTTGTCAGCGCCCCGGAGAAAGTGATTGCGATCCGATTGACGGCCGACAAGCCGGGATCAATTTCGTTCACGGCCCAGCTGTACGGCGAGCGCAACCCTGTCTCCTACGATGACAACAACTTCATTTCCGATGGCGTCGCTCCCGATCAACTTGTCTTGCGCGGCAAGTCTGCATCCTTTGTCGGCATCGTCGGGCGTGTGCAGTATGAAGCTCGGATGCGAGCGTTTGCCGATGGCGGTATCGTTCGCGTGGAATATTCGAGTCTTAGCGTCGAGAAAGCGGATGCGGTCACCTTGATTATTGCGGCTGCAACGAACGTCGTGAACTACAATGATATCAGTGCGAACCAGACGGACAGGGTCAAGGGTGTTCTCGCCAGGGTCGAAGCTCGGACTTTTGACCAGATTCGCAGCAGTCACATCGCCGACCACCAGCGATTGTTCCATCGCATGGCCATCGATCTCGAATCGACCGAATCGGCGAAACTCCCGACAGATGAGCGTATCAAGAATCTGTCTAAAGAACGTGACCCTTCGCTGGCGGCGCTCTATCTTCAGTACGGACGGTATTTACTCATCGCCAGTTCACGCCCGGGAGGCGAGCCTGCCAATCTCCAGGGTCTCTGGAACCAGGACATGAATCCTTGGTGGGAAAGCAAATACACCACGAACATCAATCTTGAGATGAATTACTGGCCCGCCGAACCAATGAATCTCGCGGAATGTGCCGAGCCCCTTTTCTCGCTAATTCGGGATGTATCGGTAACAGGGAGGAAAACGGCCAAAGTGAAATATGGCGCTCAAGGCTGGGTGCTCCATCAGAACACAGACCTATGGCGGGCTACGGCTTCCATGGATGGCCCTACGTGGGGCACGTGGACGACCGGAGGGGCGTGGTTGTGCACGCATCTGTGGGATCACTATCTGTTCACCGGAGATAAAGAATTTCTCAAGCAATCGTATCCCATCATCAAGGAATCAGTTCGCTTCTTCCTGGACTTTCTTACGGAAGACGCTTCGCACGAAAGGCTGGTCACAAATCCTTCGATGTCCCCTGAGAATTTCCCACAATGGGGAGTGAACAAACGCTATCTTGACGAAACATGCGGTATCTATCTTCCCGGTACGACGATCGCGGCCGGAACGACAATGGATATGCAAATCCTCAGGTCGTTGTTCGACGCGTACGTTCAGTCCGCCGAAATCCTCAAAGTTGATGCGGACATACGTGAACAGGTCAAGGGAATTCGGACGAGATTGGCACCGAATTTGATCGGCAAGGATGGTGAACTGCAGGAATGGATCCAGGACTGGAAAAGCCTTGAGCCCCAACATCGGCATCTGTCTCACTTGTGGGGACTTTTCCCGGGTGAAGAGATCACGCCTGCCAAGACACCTGCGCTCGCAGAAGCCGCCAGGAAGTCGCTTGTTGCCAGGGGTGAAGGAGGTTGCGGATGGTCCATCGCATGGAAAAATGCTCTTTGGGCTCGTTTGCTGGACGGCGAAAACGCGTATGCGTCTTTCAAGAATCTGATGACGAAGAACGTTTTCCCAAATTTGTTCTCACGGTGCGGAGAGGCTCTTCAAATTGATGGGACGCTGGGAACCACGGCCGCGCTTGGAGAAATGATTCTGCAATCTCATTCCGGAGAGATCTCGTTGCTACCGGCCCTTCCGAAAGATTGGCCGTCAGGATCGGTCAAAGGAATGAGAACCAGAGGGGGATTCGAAGTCGATATCGAATGGAATGAGGGAAAACTGGCCAACGCTGTCATCCGATCACTAAGAGGAAATCCCTTGGTTCTGCGGTACGGAAAGCGAACCGCGAAGACTGCAACGATCGAAGGGAAGTCATACCTCATCAATGCTTCGCTTGACATCACAACGCGATAGTCAACAATCACATGTTCTCACATTATCTGGGAAGGAGTTCCACATGGTTAGGATCAGATCGCTCGCTTTAGTCTTCCTGAGTGTTTTCATCGCTCTGCATGTCCAGGCTCAAGTGCCGGACTCATCACTCCTGACGCTGGAAAGAATCTTTCGAAGTTCTGAATTCTCCGCAGCCCGTTTTGGTCCTGCTCGATGGCTGGGAGACGGGTCGTCCTATACGACGCTGGAAGCTTCCGGCGGAACGAGCGGAGGAAGAGATATCGTGAAGTACGATACGAAGACAGGATCCAGGTCGGTCCTGCTCTCTGCAGAGAAGTTGATCCCTCCAAATGAATCTCGACCGTTGACCATCGAAGACTATTCCTGGTCGCCGGATAGCAAGCGGCTCCTGGTCTATACTAACTCCAAGCGCGTCTGGCGTCAAAACACGAGAGGCGACTATTGGGTTTTGGACCTGTCCGCTGGAAACTTGAAAAAGCTCGGAGGAACCGCGGCTCCATCGACACTTATGTTTGCCAAGTTCTCGCCTGACGGCAACAAGGTCGGATATGTGCGCGACCACAATCTGTTCGTCGAGACCATCGACAACGGACACATTTCGCAGCTCACGCAGGACGGGTCAACCACAATTATCAACGGCACGTTCGATTGGGTGTATGAGGAGGAGTGGGATAACCGCGATGGATTTCGCTGGAGTCCGGATAGCAAGGCCCTGGCATATTGGCGTCTTGACGCTTCGGGGGTTCGGGATTTCTTTCTCTTGAATAATACAGATTCGCTCTATTCCTTCGTGATCCCGGTCCAGTATCCCAAAGTTGGCGAAGTGCTTTCAGAATGCAAGGTCGGTGTTGTGCGCGCTGAGGGAGGACCCACGATCTGGATGGATGTTCCCGGCGATAAGCGGAATAACTACATCACCAGAATGGATTGGGCAGCAAATTCGAAGGAAATTGTGTTCCAGCACATGAACCGGCTTCAAAATACTGATAACCTCATGATTGGCGATGTTACCACTGGCCAAGTTCGGACAATCCTTTCTGAAACGGACAGCACCTGGTTCGAGGTTGTCAATGATCTGCGTTGGTTCGAAAATGGCAAGCGATTCTCCTGGGTGAGTGAACAGGATGGCTGGCGACATGTCTATCTGTTCTCGCGAGACGGAAAAGAGAAGAAGCTCATCACGCCGGGCAACTACGACGTAATGAATATTGTAAGAATTGATGAAGCGGGCGAATGGATGTACTTTATCGCCTCGCCGGAAAATGCAACACAGCGATATCTCTTCCGCATTCAGATCAACGGCAAAGGAAAGCCCGAGCGCCTGACGCCCACCACACAGCCCGGGACGCACAACTATCAGATCGCACCCAGCGGGAAATGGGCATTCCATACTTATTCGAATTTTACTACCCCCACCGTGATCGAACTGATCAGCTTGCCGGATCACAAGGCCGTCAGGACGATGGTCGACAACGCAAAACTGCGCGACCGAATCAACAAACTTGCACGAAGCAAGACCGAGTTCATGAAAATTGACATCGGCGAAGGTGTCGTTCTTGACGGATGGATGATGAGACCGTGGAACTTCGACCCAACAAGAAAATATCCGGTGGTGGTATATGTGTATGGAGAACCGGCAGGACAAACGGTACTCGATTCCTGGGGCGGAAGGTCACTCTGGCATGAGATGTTGACTCAACAAGGGTACATTGTTCTGAGTGTTGATAATCGCGGGACTCCGGCTCCGCGGGGCCGGGCATGGCGAAAAAGCATCTATCGCCAGGTCGGCATCCTGGCTTCAAAAGACCAGGCAGCCGCCAATAGAGTGTTCAGAACATGGCCCTTCGTGGATTCAACGCGAATCGGAATCTGGGGATGGAGCGGAGGTGGCTCCATGACGCTCCACATGATGCTACGGTACCCCGATCTGTATCAGACCGGGATGTCCGTCGCACCTGTGCCGGACGAACGTCTCTACGACGCAACATACCAGGAACGCTATATGGGACTCCCGGACAACAACGAAGAAGGATATCGACTGGGTTCGCCGATTGCGTTTGCCTCCGGTTTGAAAGGGAATCTCCTGATTGTACATGGAACCGGGGACGACAACGTTCATTATCAGGGAACAGAACGGATGATCAACGCATTGATCAAGGCAAACAAACAATTTTCGATGATGGCCTATCCGAATCGTTCGCACGGAATCTACGAAGGCGAAAATACGACGATTCATCTGTACACGCTCCTCACACGCTATCTGAATCAAAACCTGCCGGCAGGGCCGGCCAACAAGTAGAAGGAAACCCTCATGTTCCCACCAATAATCTATGTCCGGCGCCGAGGAGTCTTGAAGCAATCGGTCGGTTCCGGCATTCTGCTGTTCCTCGGCAACGAGGAAAGCTCCATGAATTATGGCGCAAATGTCTATCGCTTTCGCCAGGACAGCACATTCTTGTACTATTGGGGACTCGACTACGCCTCTCTGGCTGCCCTCATCGACATCGACAACAGGAAAGAGATGATCTTTGGAAACGATCCTACGGTCGACGAAATTGTCTGGACGGGTCCACAAATCCTCATCAAGGACAAGGCTGCAAAGGCAGGAGTCACGGAGACGCTTCCCGTCGGCAAACTCGGGGAAGTACTCAACGTAGCCATCAAGCAGGGGCGGAAGATTCACTTCGTTCGGCAATATCGTCCTGAGAATATTCTCCGAATTCAGGAACTGCTTGGTATTCCGGCACACCAGGTCAACGAGTCTGCGTCTGTCGACTTGACGCGTGCGGTCGTTGCCCAACGCTCCGTGAAGTCACTTGAAGAAGTCAAGGAGATTGAACACGCGGTCGATCTTACGCGCGATATGCAGTTCCTGGCTATGAGAATGATCAAACCGGGGCTCGTCGAAAGGGAGATTGCGGGAGCCATGGAAGGTCTGGCTCTCTCGAAGGGAGGAGGTCTGTCATTTCCTGTCATCTTCTCAATTCATGGCGAGACGCTGCACAATCCGTATCACGAGAACAAGATGAAATCCGGCAATATTGTCGTGAACGATTGCGGCGCCGAGTCCTCCCTGCACTATGCCGGCGACCTTACGCGGACGTTACCAGTGGGCGGTAAGTTCACGCAGAAACAGAAAGAAATCTACCAAATCGTGCTTGATGCACAGAAGAAGGCCATCGCGATGGTGGCTCCCGGCATTCCGTACAAAGATGTGCACCGAACATCATGCACGGCACTCGCCAGCGGGTTGAAAGACCTCGGTTTAATGAAGGGAAACATCGATGAGGCGGTCCAGGTTGGCGCGCACGCCATGTTCTTCCAGTGCGGCACGGGACATATGATGGGCCTCGATGTGCACGATATGGAAAACCTGGGAGAAGAATTTGTCGGATACGATGACCGGACACAACGGAGCAGGCAATTCGGACTATGCTACCTTCGACTCGCCAAACCGCTGCAGCCTGGCTTCGTGGTAACCGTGGAGCCGGGTATCTATTTCATCCCAGCGCTGTTTGATTCCTGGAAAGCGGAGAAGAAGTTCGATCAGTTCCTCAACTATTCAGTCATCTCCAAGTACATGGATTTCGGTGGAGTAAGAATCGAGGACGATCTTCTGGTGATGCCAAAAGGAAACCGAATCCTGGGGAAGAAACTTGCGAAGTCAATTTCCGAAATTGAGTCTGCCTGCTCATGAGCCGCCCATCTGCGAATCCTTAATCATTCTATCACATGACACGAGGAGTACATGCATAAACGGAGAGACTTTCTGAAGCTGTCGGCGGCCGCGACCGCGGGGGCTGCCTTCATTGGATCCACCAATCAGGCTGAGGCCCAAAACCTGCCGGATCCAATCAAACAGTTGAAGCCGATGATGGATGGGATCGTTCCCATTGCGATGGATGAACGAATGGCGCGAATCGAAAAAGCACAGCGATTAATGGTTGAAAACAACATCGGTGCGATTTTTCTTGAACCAGGGACGAGTGTCTTTTACTACACGGGTTTGCGCACCTGGATCAGTGAGCGGATGATTGCCCTTGTGATTCCGGCGAAAGGTGACCTGGCGTGGATTTGTCCGAAGTTCGAAGAAGACCGAATGCGCGAAGTCATCAAGATGGGTTCCGACATACGCACGTGGGAAGAAGACGATAGCCCGTACAAGGTTGTCTCGGGAATCTTCAAGGATCGCGGCGTTCGCACCGGTACTGTTGGCATCGAGGAACGTGTACGATTCTTCCTGGCCGACGGAATCCGTAAAGAAACTTCGGGGATTGACTATGTAAGCGCCGATCCCATCACGGTCGGCTGCCGCGTAATCAAATCGCCTGCGGAAATTGCACTGATGCAGAAGGCGAACGACATTACCATCGTGGCCTACAAGGCCGCTGTGGCCACACTCAAAGAGGGCATGACGCCGGGAGAATTTGGTGCGAGTTGCAGCGCCGCATTCCGGGCGCTGGGAACGTCGGGAGGTGCAGGAGCAAATTTTGGCAAAGCCTCTGCATTTCCGCACGGCAGCATTCTACCGCAGAAACTGAAAGAAGGGGACATTGTATTGATGGACGGCGGTTGCAGTATCGAAGGATATCAGTCGGACATCAGTCGCACCGTCGTGTTCGGAAAGCCGACCCAGCGACAGCGTGATATCTGGAATCTCGCCCGCAGGTCACAGGATGCTGCCCTCGCAGCCGCTACGGTAGGCGCGACGTGCGAATCCGTGGACGCCGAAGCCCGAAAAGTTATTACCGAATTCGGCTTCGGACCTGACTACAAATTGCCTGGGTGTCCACACCGCACCGGACATGGAATCGGGCTGGACGGGCATGAATGGACAAATCTTGTGCGAGGGAATAAGATGCGACTCGCACCCGGCATGTGTTTCAGCAATGAACCGACGATCGCCATTCCGGGCGAATTTGGAGTTCGGCATGAAGACTGCATGTACATTACCGACCAAGGGGCTCGGCTCTTTACGCAACAGAGTCCATCGATCGACCAACCTTTTCTGTGAATAGGCAAGGCACCTGATGGCTTGTCGGGCTTTAATACATCAAATCCCGGCGATTGCCAGTCGAAATCCCAGGGAGAAAGAATGACAAAGATGAAATGGATAGCATTGTTGCTGGTGGTGGGTATCAACTCACTCCAGGCTCAACGGGTAAGAGAAACAAGGCCGCTTGCATTCACCCGCGCGGACACACTAAGAGGAACCAACTCCCCCGAACGAGCGTGCTACGATGTCAAGTACTATCATCTCGACATCAGAGTCAATCCTTCGACGCAATCCATTGCCGGATCGAATACAATCTACTTCAGTGTCGTCAGCGCTTTCGACAAGATGCAACTTGACCTGTTCAACAATATGAGCATCGACAAGATCGTGCTCGATGGAGCCCAGGAGCTTCAATATGTGCGGGAGTTCAATGCGGTGTTTGTGAGCACCCGGGCAACATTGAACAAGGATTCAAGACACAGTCTCGAAGTATTCTACTCGGGCAAGCCAATGGTCGCGAAGAATCCCCCGTGGGACGGTGGACTGACCTGGACGAAGGATTCGACTGGAAGTCCATGGGTGGCCGTTACATGCCAGGGGACGGGGGCAAGTCTTTGGTGGCCGAACAAGGATCATCAGGCAGACGAACCCGACAGCATGTTGATCAGTATCAAAGTTCCCAACGGGCTTGAGGACGTTTCCAATGGAAGGCTTCGGTCAGTCACGAATTTTCCGGATGGATGGAGACGCTTCGATTGGTTTGTCAGTTCCCCCATCAACAACTACAATGTAACGTTGAATATTGGCAAGTTTGCCCACTTCAGCGACACGTATGTAAGTGACGACACGCTGACGCTGGACTATTATGTTTTGCCGGAGAGCATCGACAAGGCCAGGTTGCAATTCAAGCAGGTTAAGGGAATGATGCAGGCCTTCGAAAAGTACTTCGGCAAGTATCCATTCAAACGCGACGGCTACAAACTCATCGAATGTCCGCACACGGGAATGGAACACCAAAGTGCCGTCGCCTATGGCAATCGATACCTGCAGGGGTATCGCGGCAGGTCACCGGCTGAAGTCGGCCTCAAATTCGACTTCATCATCATCCATGAAAGCGCCCATGAGTGGTGGGGGAATAGCGTGACGTCCAAGGACGTCGCCGACATGTGGATCCATGAGAGTTTCGGCGCGTACGCGGAGGCACTGTATATCGAATTTCACTATGGCCTCAGCGAAGCATTGACGTACATCAATGGGAAGAAGCCCAACGTTCGCAATTCCGAACCGATCATCGGTATCTACAATGTCCAACGGGCGGGAGCCGGCGACATGTACGACAAGGGACAACTCGTTTTGAATACGCTCCGGAGTGTCATCGACAATGACCAGATGTGGTTCTCGATTGTCCGCGGTTTGGCCGAGACCTTCAAGTATCAAACCATCACGGCAGAAGATGTGTTCACCTACATCAATACGAAGACCGGCAAGGACTATTCCTATTTCTTCAATCAATACCTGAAAAACGCAAAGATACCCCTCCTCGATGTCTCTGTCACGAAAAAGGGGGACAATGTCACGGCTCGATATCGCTGGAATGCCGATGTGCCCGATTTCAAGATGCCGATCAAGGTGACCACTTCCGACAACAGGTATGAATTCATCTATCCTACAACGACCTTGCAAACAGTGAAACTCGGGAACATGCGTCCGGAAGATTTCAAGGTTGAAAAAGACCGGTTCTACGTCGATGTGCGGTTGAGTTGGTCGTACCTGGATCCGCGTCTGCCCGACGTGCCTCGATAATCCGGAGAGTATTTCACATATTGAAGGCATGGAAGCACCCAAAGGACTGATTTTCAACATACAAAGGTTCTCGGTCAATGACGGACCAGGAATCCGGACGACGGTATTCCTGAAGGGGTGTCCCCTCCATTGCCGGTGGTGCCACAATCCTGAATCGATCTCCCCGACGAAAGAAATCATGCTTCGCGAAGACCGCTGTCTACGTTGCGGCGATTGTGTGGCATTTTGTAAGCATCAGGTGATTCGGAAAAAAGACGGCCGCTACGTCACAGACCGGAAATCGTGTGAACGGTGCGGCGAATGCGTCGAACAATGCTACGCCGACGCGCGGGAGGTTGTCGGCAGGGAAGTCACGGTCAGCGAGATTTTGCCAGAACTCCTGAAAGATGCCGTGTTCTACGATGAATCCGGTGGCGGCGTGAGCTTGTCTGGTGGAGAACCGCTTCTTCAACACGAATTTGCATTGGCTCTTCTGCAGAACTGCAAGACCAAAGGTCTACACACGGTGGTCGATACGACAGGATTCACCTCGCCAGCCATCCTTCAGCGCATAAGTCCCTTCATCGACTTGTTCTTGTATGACCTGAAAACTCTCGATGATCATAAGCACTCTGAATTCACGGGTGTTTCGAATCAAATCATACTTGAGAATCTTGATCGTCTCGTCCGATGGGAAAAGGAAGTGATCATCCGGATTCCGATCATTCCCGCGTTCAACAATGACGTCGAGAGCATTCGGAAGATCGGGACATTCCTTGAATCCCTCGGTATAATTCGCGAAATTCAGTTGTTGCCATACCACAAATCGGGAGTCGAGAAGTATCAACGGCTCGGCACCGACTACCAGATGCACGATACGCCTGTTATGACGACTGATCAGCTTGAAGATCTTGCTCTCGAACTGAGAAACCATGTATCCGCAGTTTCCGTTGGAGGTTAGTGCATGAACGAACGAGTACAGAAGCTTCGCGAACAGAGCATGAATGCGACGCCCCGCATATCCCACGAGCGGGCTGCTATCGTCACCGAATCGCTGAAGAATTCGGGATTCTTGTCAGCGCCGATGAGGAGAGCCATGACATTCAAAGCCATCATGGAGAAGAAGACAATCTGCATCAACGACGGAGAGCTGATTGTCGGTGAGCGCGGACCGGCCCCCAAGGCAACCTACACATTCCCGGAACTCTGCTGCCACAGTATGGAGGACCTTGAGATTCTGAACACTCGCGAGAAGGTATGGTTCAGGGTCGATGAAGAAACTCGGAAGTTCTACGCAGAAGACATGATCCCGTTTTGGAAAGGGAAGACGCATCGGGACAAAATCTTCAGCGAAATGACAGAAGAGTGGAAGGAGTGCTACGCGGCCGGCATCTTTACCGAGTTCATGGAGCAGCGCGGACCCGGACATACAGTGCTCGACGACAAGATCTATCGTATGGGGACGCTCGATTTCAAGCGCGACATCGACGAGCGACTGAATTCCCTCGACTACCTGAATGATCCCACGGCCTATAGGAAGCAGGAAGAACTAAAGGCGATGAGCATCTGCGCTCAGGCGATCGTGACGCTCGCGGAACGACACGCAGACAAGACACACGAGCTCGCGAAGGCGGAACAAAATCCGGTCCGCAAGGCGGAGCTGGAGATGATCGAAGCAATCTGCCGCCACGTACCGGCGCACGCACCAAGGACATTCTGGGAGGCACTCCAATCATACTGGTTCATACATCTCGGCGTCATTACGGAACTGAATCCCTGGGATGCGTTCAATCCGGGTCGGCTTGATCAACATCTCTATCCGTTCTATAAAAGGGGGCTCGAGGATGGTACGTTGACCAAAGAAAAAGCCGAAGAACTCCTCCAGTGTTTCTGGATCAAATTCAACAATCAGCCCGCTCCTCCGAAAGTTGGCGTAACGGCCGCTGAGAGCTCGACCTACACGGATTTCGCCAACATCAATGTCGGCGGGATGCGACCCGACGGAACCGACGGCGTCAATGAACTCTCATACCTCCTCCTCGACGTGATTGACGAAATGAAGCTTGTCCAACCCAGCTCCAACATACAGGTGAGCAAGAGAAATCCGGATGAATTCCTGAAGCATGCAGGAAATGTGATACGTCACGGACGCGGACAACCGTCGGTATTCAACGCGGACACGATCGTGGAGGAATTGCTTCGCCAGGGCAAATCGATCGAAGATGCACGCAACGGCGGAGCCAGCGGATGCGTTGAAGTCGGTGCGTTCGGGAAGGAGAGCTATATCCTTACGGGATACTTCAACATGCCGAAGGTCATGGAGATTACGCTGCACAATGGCGTCGATCCCCGGACCGGCAAGAAGATTGGCATCGAAACCGGCAGTCCGGAGGAATTCAAGTCATTCGATGAATTGATGAAGGCCTTCAAGTGCCAAGTCCGTCACTTCATCGACATCAAAATGCGCGGGAACAACGTCATCGAGCGCCTCTATGCTGAATACATGCCTGTTCCGTTTCTTTCGATCCTGATTGATGATTGTATCGCCAACGGGAAAGACTATAACGACGGCGGCGCCCGATACAACACAAACTACATCCAGGGTGTCGGTGTTGGAACGATGACCGATAGTCTGACGGCCATCAAGTACCACGTCTTTGATGAACAGTCCATGTCGATGAAGGACATGCTCCGCATTCTCGACGCTGATTTTCAGGGTTACGAAAAGACGCGTCTGCTGTTCCTGAATCGAACCCCCAAATACGGCAACGATGATGACTACGCGGACGGCGTGATGCTCCAGGTGTTCGAGATCTACCACAACGCAGTGAATGGTCGCAAGAACACAAAGGGAGGCTTCTACAGGATCAATCTGCTGCCGACCACGTGTCATGTCTATTTTGGATCGGTCACTGGCGCCACACCAGATGGACGAAAGGCCTGGACTCCGCTTTCGGAAGGGATTTCACCTGTTCAGGGAGCGGACCGACACGGTCCAACCGCAGTCTTGAAGTCGGCTGGAAAGATGGATCATGTCCGCACCGGAGGGACTCTTCTCAACCAGAAATTCACTCCGCAGCTCCTGGCGACGGAGAAAGGCCTCAACAACCTCGTTCACCTTATTCGTTCATACTTCACGCTCGGCGGCCACCATATTCAATTCAATGTGGTCAATGCTCAGACGCTTCGTGATGCACAGGCGCATCCCGAGCAGTACCGGGATTTGATCGTCAGAGTGGCGGGCTACAGCGACTATTTTGGTGACCTTGGCAAGGCACTGCAAGACGAGATTATCGCAAGGACGGAACACCAGGGATTCGATTCGGCCCCCTGAGGCAATGGGCGTGTCGATCAAGTGTGACGCCCCACGGACATAAAGAGATCCATCACCCTCAATGGATTGCTGGCACTTCCATATGTCTTACCCGGCATGTGTTTGATTGGCTTTCCAAAATGTCGGTCAAAACGCGTTTAGGCCCACATTGAGTTGCGAAATCGTCCATAGTGATTGCATTTATGAGCAGATGTCACTGTCGACAATGGATTCTGGACCGCCTCGTTGTGAATCTGTGCGCAACTCCGACCCAATCCTTTGACTGGAATCTCCTCTCAGGTTTCGCTATCTTGATAGAAAAATTTGTAGTATGAAAAAAATCGACGACCTGAATAGGTATGTCTCTGCAGCGATTGCCAGCTATTGGAAGACACGTAGGAAGCAATCTAAGAAACAAGCCAAGTCCGGCCGGGCAGATCAAGGCGCGCGCACTGCTGTTACCGGAGGAGCGCAAATGGATGGCTTTGTCGATCTGATTGCCGATTTGATCGTCGAAGCGGGAGCCGATCGATCAAACATATTCCAGAACAAGCATCTTGAATTGCCAGGATTCTTCCGTCCAACCAAGGAATGGGATCTCCTACTTGTCAAGGACAACCAGCTCATTTTGGCTCTCGAAGCCAAGTCCCAAGTCGGCCCGTCATTCGGCAATAATTTCAACAACCGAACTGAAGAAGCGATGGGAAGCGCGGTAGACCTTTGGACAGCGTTTCGGGAAGGTGCATACAACAAGACCGTCAAGCCGTGGCTTGGCTATGTCTTCATGCTTGAAGATTGTGCCGAATCACAAAAGCCTGTAAAGGTCAAACAACCGCACTTCAAAGTCTTCCCAGAATTCGTCAACGCCTCGTACAGGAAACGTTACGAGTTGTTTTGTCGAAAGTTGGTCAGGGAACGCCATTACAATGTCGCGAGTTTCCTCTTGTCAGAGAAGAGTGTCGGACTCAAAGGCAGATACACAGAGCCAGCCGAGGATCTCACATTCGAAATTTTTGCCAAGTCGCTTGTCGCTCAAGTAACCGCGTTTGGAGTCGCAAAAAAGTCATGACGCCGCAAGAAGATGGCCATCAAGATATCACCACCCACCGCCTGATTCAAGGCGATGCAAGGTCAATAACCTTCGTCAAGGATGAATCCGTTCATCTGGCTCTAACTTCGCCGCCCTATTGGACGCTCAAGCGATACAACGAGAATCCAAATCAGCTTGGCCACGTCGTTGACTATGAAGTTTTCCTTCAAGAATTGGGCAAGGTTTGGAAAGAAATGCATCGAATCCTGGTCCCTGGCGGACGATTAGTCTGCGTCGTTGGCGATGTCTGTCTCTCTCGACGGAACTATGGCCGACACGTTGTTTTTCCACTACATTCTGACATCGCCGTCATTTGCCGCAGGGTCGGTTTCGACAACCTAAATCCGATCATATGGCACAAAATAGCCAACGCAAATTATGAGGTGAGCAACGGTTCAAAATTTCTTGGAAAGCCCTATGAGCCTAATGCCATCATCAAGAATGATATCGAATTCATTCTGATGCAAAGAAAACCGGGAGGATACCGCCAACCAACTCAGCATCAACGCAAGCTAAGTATGATTTCCAAGGAAGAGTACAGCAAATGGTTCCAGCAATTCTGGAATATCACCGGCGCTTCGACTAGAGAGCACCCTGCACCTTTTCCTTTGAACCTTGCTTACAGGCTGGTCAGGATGTTTTCATTTGTGGGCGACACAGTTATTGACCCCTTCTGCGGTTCAGGTACGACGATGGTGGCGGCGCTCAAGGCGGGACGAAACAGTATTGGCATTGAGATCGATGCCGAGTACTGCAAAATGGCCGAGGAACGCTTGCGCAAAGAAAACTCCAGTATGTTCACAATGGCCACTCTTGAGTTTATTTATCCAGCCCGATGTGCCGAAGTCGGACTAACGAAGCTTGCAGCAAGTGACAAACGCGAAAAATACGCTGGTCGAAAAAAAAAGAACACCAGGCAAAGAACGTAGTGACCCTGCAGTACGCATACCATTATTGTCCACCAAACACCTCGCATAGTCCTCCCTAGACCCAGATCAAGATCACCCAAGGGAAAGCACTGATGCTTATCAAAGAAAAAGTTGAACAATCTGTCGGGCTTCTGAGGGAATTCAATATCGACTGCTGGATCACGTTTGTGCGCGAGACTGCAATCAACGGTGACCCGACGCTTCCTTTTCTGGTCAACGGAGCCCTTACCTGGCACTCAGCCTTCATCATTTCCTCGAAGGGAAAAAAGCATGCCATCGTCGGCAAGTACGACAAGAAAGGCGTTCAGGATCTTGGTGTGTACGATGAGGTCGTGGACTTTGTCGAAGGATTCAAAAAGCCCTTCGTCGAGTACATGAGGACACTGAATCCCTCATCGATTGCGCTGAACTACTCAACCGACAGCGAGATATGCGACGGCTTGACGCATGGCATGTATCTGACCCTGATTGGGATTCTTTCGGAATTGAAGATGCAGGATCGCGCGGTATCGGCAGAGCCGGTCATCTCAGCCCTTCGCCAACGCAAGTCGGACACAGAAATCGGCTATATCGCCGAAGCGATCCACCGGGCCGAGGGAGTATTCGAGGACATTGCGGCGTTCATCCAGCCGGGAAACACCGAGGCCGCGATTGCGGATTTCATGAAGCGGCGTGTCAAGGAGCTAGGACTTGAGCTTGCGTGGGATTCGAGTGTCTGCCCTTCTGTATTCACCGGTCCGGACACTGCCGGCGCACACTACAATCCAACCGAGCGGGTGGTCAAACGAGGTCATATCCTGAATATTGATTTTGGCGTCAACGTCGATTCATATTGCTCAGACCTGCAGCGCACGTTCTATATTCTTGACAAAGGAGAAGACAAAGCTCCTGCAGAGGTGCTGAGAGGTTTCGAGACGATTGTGACATCAATCGAAGAGTCCCGAAAGGCGATCAGACCAGGCGTCAAAGGAATCGAGGTCGACAAAGTCGCCCGCGATATAATCGTTTCGGCTGGCTACGCTGAGTTTCCACATGCCCTCGGGCATCAGGTCGGCAGATTTGCCCATGATGGAACGGCGCTCCTGGGACCCGCCTGGGAAAAATATGCGAAGAAGCCGTTTCTGCCAATCGAGGAGAGAATGGTGTTCACCATCGAGCCCCGATTGACCGTTCCCGATCGTGGAATCGCTACGGTTGAGGAAATGGTCTTGGTCAAGAAGTCGGGGGCGGAATTCCTTTCGAAGCCGCAGCGTGAGTTGATCCTCATTCATTCGTGATGTGTGATCTGACCTCGCCAACAAGTCTGTGGACAAGTCTTGTTTCTTTCTAGATTGTGTTGAATCTTTAACCCATTCGAATATTTGGACCGGGAGACGGTAATGAATGCACGCCGGATGGTTCCTTTTCTTGTTATCCTGTTCTTCACTACACAGACATTGAATTCACAGGTTGTCTGGCTGGATGAACTCGATCTCTCGGCCATGGAGGCAGGCTGGGGGAATCCGCATACAAAGAAATCAGTCGAAGGGAATCCTCTCGTCGTTGCGGGAAAGACATACGAGCGGGGAGTCGGTACTCACGCCATCAGCCGGATGAAACTCGATCTCAACGGCAAAGGGAAGCGGTTTTCCGCTGCGGTTGGTGTTGATGACGAAGCGGGCAAGCCGGCGAGCATCGAATTCTTCGTCCTCGGTGACAGGAAAATTCTCTGGAAGAGCGGTACACTGAAGAGGGGTGATTCGGCCAAAACGGTGGACATTGACATCAGCACTGTCAAGACTCTCGGCTTGTTGGTTTCCGACGCCGGAGACGGCATCGACTACGACCATGCCGATTGGTGCGACGCCAGAATCGAACTGACCGGACCCATTCCGATTCCCGAGCTCACAAAATCCGATCTGCAATCTTTGGCCAAACCAATCATTCTGACCCCCAAGCCCTCTGACAAACCAAGAATCAATGGAGCAACAGTATTCGGTGTCAGGCCGGGGAATCCGTTCCTCTTCACAATCGCTGCATCTGGTAGAAGACCAATGAGCTTCTCAGCAAAGAATCTGCCGTCCGGCATCATTCTCGATGAGAAGACCGGCAGGATGACCGGATCTGTCTCGGCGGCTGGTGAATACGACGTGACGCTTCGGGCGACGAATGATCTCGGATCGGTCGAACGAGCATTCAGAATTGTGGTTGGAAGCGCGATTGCACTGACGCCCCCGATGGGGTGGAACAGCTGGAATTGTTGGGCCGATGCTGTCGATGATCAGAAGGTGCGTGCCGCGGCGGATGCCATGGTGAGCAGCGGATTGGTGAATCATGGCTGGACGTACATCAATATCGACGATTGCTGGGAAATCAAACCGGGCTCGAAGGATCCTCTGCTGATGGGGGAACCGCGCGACAAGAACGGTATGATCAATACCAACAAAAAATTCCCGGACATGAAGGCCCTCAGCGACTACGTCCACTCAAAAGGACTGAAACTCGGGATCTACTCTTCTCCCGGTCCGCTCACCTGTGCAGGATTTACCGCGAGCTATCAGTTTGAAGTACAGGATGCGCAGCGCTACTGTGAATGGGGAATCGATTATTTGAAGTACGATTGGTGTTCGTACGGGAACATCGTCAAAAAGCCAACTCTCGGTGATTACAAGAAGCCGTATCAGGTCATGCGATCGGCGCTGGACAAGGTTCAACGCGACATAGTCTACTCTCTCTGCCAGTATGGTATGGGAGATGTTTGGGAATGGGGAGGAGAGGTCGGTGGCAATTGTTGGCGCACGACCGGAGATATTACCGATACGTGGGGAAGCATGGCGGGGATCGGGTTTAGCCAGTCGGGACATGAGAAATTCGCCAAACCCGGCAATTGGAATGACCCTGATATGCTCGTGGTCGGACGAGTTGGCTGGGGTCCCAGTCTCCATCCGTCGAAGTTGAAACCCGACGAACAGTATACGCATATCAGTTTGTGGAGTCTCCTGGCTTCTCCGCTGTTGATCGGGTGTGATCTCAGCCAGATCGACGACTTTACAATGAATCTTTTGACCAATGATGAAGTCATTGAAGTCAATCAGGATCCTCTCGGAAAGCAAGCGGCGCGCATCAGTCAAAAGGACGGACAGGAAGTGTGGGTGAAGGATCTGGCGGATGGTTCCAAGGCCGTTGGTCTCTTCAATGTGGGGGAGGACACGAAGGATCCTGTCAAAAGCTTCCGATGGGACGAACGAACCAATGCGAAAATATCGATACTTGCCTCCGACCTCGGATTCAAAGGGGCTGTCAACGTGAGGGATTTGTGGCGCCAACAAGACCTTGGAACGATGGAAGCCTTCGCGGCCGAAGTACCCTACCATGGCGTAGTCCTCGTGAAAGTGACCGGAACAAAAAAATGAATCGAAACAAAGTAGAACTGTTGAAGGGACATTTCAAAACAGAAGGAATCTCATGACAACAATCGGTTTGGGCCTCGCTGACTGGCTCATCATTGCATTCTATTTCGCCTTTATCCTCGGCCTGGGATACTACCTGAAACGATTCACGAAAAGTCAGGAAGATTTCTTCATGGCCGGGAGAAAGAACAGCCAGTGGGTTGCAGGACTCGCTTTTCTTTCGGCAAATCTGGGAGCTCTTGAACTGCTCGGGATGACGGGCAATACATTCAAGTACGGGATGTATGTCGCCCACTTCTATTGGATTGGCGCCATTCCCGCGATGCTCTTTCTTGGCATCTACATGATGCCATTCTATTACAGCAGCAAGATTCATTCCGTTCCCGGATATCTCAAGCTTCGATTCGATGAGCGAACCAGAGTCCTGAACGCGGTCGCATTCGCGGTCATGACGCTCTTGGTCTCGGGAATCAATCTCTATGCGATGGCGTTGGTACTCCATACGTTCCTTGGATGGAACTGGGATGCAAGCATGTGGATCTCAGCCGCGACCGTTGCCATGTACGTGACCATGAGCGGACTGCTGTCGGCCATCTTCACGGAAATTGTGCAGTTCTTTCTCATCTGGTTCGGTCTCTTCCTTGTTTCCGTTCTCGGTATCATCGAGATCGGCAGCGTCGGAGAGGTGTTTGCACGAATACCGAGTTCGTTCAATACACTCTGGTCAACGTCGGCGGATCCGACGCAAAACGGCATGATGATCACGTGGGCCGGTATTGTCCTTGGCCTTGGGTTTGTTCTTTCGTTTGGGTACTGGACAACCGATTTTCTCGTGGTTCAGAGAGCGTTTTCAGCGAAAGATTTGCGCTCAGCACGCATGACCCCCATCATCGCATCATTCTTCAAAATGGCCGTACCCTTTATCGTGATCATGGCCGGTCTGGTAGCACTTGCTCTCGCCAATGATCCGAAGAGCGGTTTCCAGCTCATCAAGGATGGCGATCAGATTAACTATGATTCTGCGCTTCCGCTGCTCATCCAACGCTACTATCCAGCGGGACTTATTGGTCTCGGGGTGACGGCGCTCCTCGCCGGGTTCATGGCGGGCCAGGCGGGAAACGTAAGCGCGTTCAATACTGTTTGGACATACGACATCTATCGTTCCTTGATCAACAAGAATGCGTCGGATGACCATCTGCTCAAAGTTGGGCGAATCACAACTATCGTCGGCATTATTCTGAGTGTCGGCACGGCATACTGGGCGAAGACATTTCCGAGCATCATGGACTACATGCAGGCGATTTTTTCGTGGGTCAATGCACCGCTTTTCGCGACGATGCTCCTCGGCATGTTCGTCGTCTGGATAACGCCAAAGGGGGCGTTCTGGGGTTTGCTCGCGGGAATGGGCTCTTCGTTTGTCCTGTTCGTGGCGGTCAAGTTTCAATGGTTCGACCCAGCCATACTCACGCTTTCATCCACCGCAAGCGATATGGCAGCCAACTTCTGGAGGGCATGGTGGGCATGGCTCATCTGTTTTGTCGTTACGATTGTCGTGAGTCTGTTCACCGAACGGCAACCGAAGGAACAGCTTGTCGGCCTCGTGAAGGGTTTGACCCCGGAGACCGTCGACCAACAAACTCCGTTTACGAAAAGGCCGGAGTTCTACGCGATCATCTCGCTGGTTATTCTGGTTCTTCTCAACCTCTATTATTGGTAAGGAATTTCCCACATGAAACCAATTTGGTATTTCGTCGGTATTCTGCTTCTGAGCATGGGAGCGATTGTTCTTGGTTCGGGGATCCTGGCGCTCCTGAATCCTCCTCCACAGCAGAAGGTCCTCTCACATCTCCATCCGGATATATGGTGGGGAATAGTGATGGCGGCGGCGGGGTTGGTCTTTTTTCTTTTGAATCGGAAGAAGACTGTTTAGCAGAAACTTCCATCAAGAAGTGCATGAGGTGTTGAGGTATGGAATCGCTGGATTGCTGCCATGGTTCTGATGTGCCAAAACCATCGATCGGACGGCGGTGCGTTGATTCCTTTTGTGATCGGTCGTACAACCCAATTCATTGATCTCGCGACAAGGCAAAGACTGTGACGTCTAATTCATCACTGCTACGCAATATCCAGAGTGCTCTGCTGGCCTTCAACTCGAAGGTTCAATCCATTCGTTTGGCCGTTCTTGTGGATCCTACTCCGGATATCGCTGCGGGCGAGGGGAATTCTTCAGTTGCCAACACTCAGCTAAAAGGGACCCGGTTCATCTGGGAGGAGGCCGGGAAGTTTCTTACCACACCGTTCGAAGTCTACCTGAGGCTGAAAATAAGGGTAAAACTCAGCCTCATCGTCGGCGCATCCATCATTGGCACAACGCTGATCATTGGCGCCATCGCTACGGAACTGCAAGAACGGGAGCTCCGGCTTCAAACGCACTCGCTCGGAGTAACCATTGTCCAGCTCCTTGGTTCGCTGGCGAAGGACAATCTCCTCCTCAATTCGAATGCTGTTCTCCAGGACTATATCAACAACGTCGCCAGTCACCAGATCCGAAGTCTCGAACATCTCTATGTCATCAATCGTGAAGGCATCATCGTCGCACACATCCAGCCGGACAGTGTTCGCCGGCCGGTGCCGCTTGACGATTTCGCGTCGCTCAGCAAGGTCGACACATTGAGTGTATACGAATCAGCGGACCACATTCGATTCGTTCAGGCAGTTTACTTCAAGCGCGATGCCGACAAGAAAAAGATTTTCCTGGGATGCTGCTCTGCGAGTTTCTCGAAATCCGCGCTACAGGCGGCCATCGACGAGATGCGCTCCAAAATTCTGCTGGCAAGTTTTGGCGTCTCGCTCATTGCGATAGCGGTGGTCTATTTCATTTCGAAGAAAATCGTTCACATCATTGTCGTGCTTTCCGAGGCCTCTCGCCGTGTTGGAATGGGGGATTTCAAGGTGGGCGTCATCACCCGGATGAAAGATGAATTGGGCATGCTGGCGCGGGACTTCAACCTCATGGTGGTGCAGATCCGGGAAAAGACGGAGATGCAGAAGTTCGTATCAAAATCCACCATGGAGATGATTGCGACCGGTGAGGAGGCAAAACTTGGAGGTTTGCGGAAGCCCGTCACCGCCATGTTTACGGATATCCGGGGGTTCACGTCGTTTTCGGAAAACCACTCACCGGAAGAAGTCATCGAAATCCTGAACCTGTATCTTGACGTCCAGACGCAGATCATCCATAGTCATGAAGGCGTGGTGGACAAGTTTCTCGGCGACGGCATCATGAGCGTCTTCTCCGGAGAGAATCAGACCCAGCATGCCATTGAAGCGGCCATCCACATCCAGCGCGAACTTACGGAAATGAATCAGATGCGGCGCTCCTTGTCTCACACTGTCCTCGAAGTGGCCATAGGCATTTCCGCAGGCGACGTTGTTCTTGGAAGCATCGGGTCGCATGATCGAATGGATTACACAGCGATTGGGGATACGGTCAATCTTGCATCGAGAATGTGCGGCGTTGCCGGCGCGAACGAGATTGTTGTCACGAAAGAAGTCGTCGGGTTGTTGGGTAACACATACCGCGCCCGATCGGAAGGAAAGCTGGCAATCAAGGGAAAACAGCGTGAAGTGGCTGTGTACACTATCCCGTATCAGCAGATATGAAGATACTTCGTTCCATTACGTGTATTCTCTTCATCACCTTGAGTCCTGCGCTCGCTCTGGCTCAGTTCCAGGGATTCGGTACCAGCGACTATGCGCTCGGGAATTCTTCGGTCATGTGGCTGCCGCAGAGTACATCGTTGTTTCTCAATCCGGGCGAACTGGCTCACCTTCGTCAGAGTGAGTTTCTCATTACCTCCGGTCGCTTTCGCTCTCTCGAATCAATGACTGCGGCCTTTTTCGTGCCGTACGTCGGAACCTTTGGACTTGGCGTTGCCCCCATCGACGGCTTGCCGTTAGCGAGCGTCGGATTTGGCCGCGTCATCGGGGGCTACAGCATGGTAGGAGGATCACTCTCTTTGGCTACCGATGTTCCACAGGGAGTTCGCCTTGGGTTCGGGGGAACACTCCACGCGCCGTTTAGAATCAAGGAGTCCGGCATACATGTGGGCTTTAGTGCAACGAACATTCCCACACAGGCTGTTGTCAAAGCGGGACTTGGGTTCTGGTTGCTACCGAATACTGTCCGCTTGCAATGGGCAACACAGACACGGATGGAGCGAGCGGGATTTGTCGGCGCACATGTTAAAGTGTTCAAGGCCCTGAGTCTCCAGGTCGGGACACGCGGATTCCAAAAAGTGAACGGCGGGCTGACCTACACAACGTCCAACGCAGTCCTTGAGGTCGGCGGCGGTCCCCAGGGGATATCATTCACCATGAATGTCCGCCTTGGCGAAGCTGCATCGGATCTTCACGCCGAAGAATATGACCAGGCAAATGAGGCGTTCTCCGATCAGCGGTATGCAGAGGCCTATAGTCGGTTCCGGAAGGCCGCAGAATATGATGAGTACGATCGCGAGTCACGGTCGATGGCGCTGAAATCCATCGAGTTGATGGATTCGTCGATCACCGATCTGATGAGACAAGCCCGCGCCAGCGAAGAAGAAAAGGATTTTCCGAGTGCCATGAAGGCCTACGGGCAGATTCTGAGGATGGATCCCGGCCAGTCCTCCGCCATGGCAAAACTCGCGGGGGTGGCAGGAAGATTCCGGGCCTATATCAGGAAGTTGTTGGTGACCGGCGACAGTCTCCGGGACCGCACGCAAGTAACGGAGGCCAAACGCATGTATGACCTCGCTCTGGAGCTTGATCCTGAAAACGAAATGGCCTCGGCGAGGCTGGACAAACTCGAAAACCTTTCGAAAAAAAATGTCAGGAGCATTCTTCTTCGCGCACGAGCGTACTTGATCAAGAATCAATACGATGATGCGCAACGCGAATACGAGCGTGCTCTGAGTATTGAGCCTAAGAACGCGCAGGCACGGGCAGGACTGGTTGCTCTTCGGAACAAGCGAATAGGCGATCAGTTGAATAGCGGAATAGAAGCATTCAATGAAGGGAACTACTTTGATGCCCTGGGAATATTTAGAGACATTCTGGAGAATGACAAGAACAACAAGGATGCGCAGTCATATCTTGAACGAACCCGGGCTGCCCTCAAATCGGACGTTGACCGCCTGTTCAAGACCGGCCTGCAGCTGTACGTGAAAGAAGACTTCAAGGGGGCAATCGCCGAGTGGGACAAGGTCTTGATGATTGAGCCCCATGATAGTTCTACATTCGAATATCGCAAACGGGCCGAAGAAAAGCTGAGAGCTCTGGAAAAATTCCAGTAGTCGCTCATCGGCCATTCCAGCACGCCCATGAGCGGGGGACAAAGAACAATATGAACCATCATCATCATGCAACTCAACATGGAGTCGCGACATCATGAAACCAGGTGCAAGCATTCAACTTCAGTTCCTTCTCGCCATCATCTTCATCCTCTCCATTGAAGGATCTGCTCAGACGACGAGCGTTTCCACACAGGATACACTCATGAAGGTTTACGAGGAAGAAATCAACGCGTGGCACGCACGACGCATGACATCGCTGACAAGAGAGCACAGCTGGCTCTCCCTGATCGCACGCGAATGGCTCAAGGAAGGGGCAAATGAATTTGCCGGCGTCGGCAACGTGATCCAAAAAGGGACGTCGATAACCGTGGAACTCGCTCCCGACGTGAAGGCGACGGTTGCCGGCAAGCCGTTCATTGGCGGCATGATCAAGACCGACGCAGAAAAAGGGGGACCGGAAAAGGTCGAGATGGGAACACGCGCATTCACCGTCATCAAGCGGGGAGAGCGTTTTGCGCTGAGAATGTGGGACAGCAACGCCGAGTCAAGAAAGAATTTCAAAGGAATTGAACGCTATCCGGTCTCAGAAAAATGGCGCATCGAAGCGAAATGGATGCCCTACAATCCCCCGAAACAAATCAAGGTGGCTACGGTCGTCGCAGATCTGTTCGACGACTACAGCGTCCCCGGCGTGGCGACGTTCCAACTGGATGGGAAAGAATACAAACTTGAACCGGTGCTCGAAGAGGGAGCCAGGGATTTGTTCTTTATCATGGCCGATGCCACCAGCGGAAAAGAAACCTACGGCGGGGGAAGATTCCTCTATGCTCCACAAGCCAAAGACGGGAAAGTCATCCTCGATTTCAACAAGGCCTACAATCCTCCGTGTGCTTTCACGCAATTTGCCACCTGTCCCCTCCCGCCTGCATCCAATCGCCTGACGGTGCGTATCGAGGCCGGCGAGAAGAAGTATGGCGATCACTAGAGACCGAAGGCGACGATGACCATAGACACGAACATGCGTGAGGTCGTCTCCCTGGAAGGGAAGGTCGCGATGGTCAGCGGAGCTGCGTCTGGCATCGGGCGTGGTGTGGCGCTCCGTCTTGCCCAAGCCGGCGCCAACGTCATCATACTCGATGTCGATGAGATGAAAGGGAAAGAGGTCGCTGCAGAAGTTACCACGAGGGGCGGCAAGTCGGTTGCGATACGCTGCGACGTACGCTCCAGAGACGACTGCAAGGCGGCCGTCGATGAGACAGTTCGACGCTTCGGCAGAATCGACATCCTCTGCAACAACGCGGGAGTCGTGGTTCGCAAAAACGTGGTCGATCTCTCAGAAGAGGACTGGGACAAGGTTCTCGATACCGGACTCAAAGGCGTATACCTCCTATCGCACTACGTCGTTCCCCAGATGCTCCGGAGCGGTGGAGGGACGATCGTCAACATCGGATCGGGCTGGTCTCTCAAGGGGGGACCAAATGCAGTTGCCTATTGCGCCGCCAAAGCCGGCGTGTTGAACTTGACACGGGCGATGGCCATTGACCATGGGAAGGACAACATACGCGTCAACTGTGTTTGTCCCGGCGATGTTGATACGCCGTTGCTGCGGGACGAGGCGCGCCAACTCGGTGCGAATATCGGAGAATTCATGAAGGAAGCCGCTGCTCGCCCGCTCGGTAGGATCGGCACTCCCGAAGATGTCGCGAATGCGGTCCTTTTTTTTGCCAGCGACCTCTCGCTCTGGGTGACGGGAACTCACCTCGTCGTCGATGGGGGTGGTATCGCCTGAGTTCCTGACGCCCCGCGTCTACTCCAGCCGTTCTCTGTTGTTCTCGACATATGCATTCGCATATTTGACAATCGCGTTTGTTTCCGAGACCTCTTCTGCAAATTGTCCCTTCTGCTCGTGGCGCGTTTGGCTAAAACAGACCTCCTCAGGCGAGCGTCTATATCGGGCATCTCGGTGTCAAACGGAACAATCCGGATGAATCGAAGATTGAGGTGATGAACGATATCTTCGGCGGAGGGGGATTCACGGCGCGACTCATGAAGGAAATCCGCTCGAACCGGGGACTCACGTATGGCATCTACGGCGGCGTCTTTACCGGCAAGGATCGCGGACTCTTCCGGATTTCTTCGCAACTGAAAGCCGATAGATGCGTCGAGGCATTGGCGCTGGTAAGAGACATGATCAAGGAACTCCAGGATACGCCGGTTCCTGATGAGGAATTGGAGTTGTCAAAAAAGTCCCTCATCAACAGCTTTGTTTTCCGGTTCGAGTCCAAGGAGCGGCTTGCGTCGGAGTATATGATGCTGAAACTGAACGGATATCCCGACGACTACTTTGACAAGTACATCGGCAAGGTGAACGGCGTCGGGAAGAAGGATGTTCAGGAGATGGCAAAGAAGTACATGGACACGGAGAAGATGATCATCCTGGTTGTCGGCGACGAGAAAAAGTTTGACAAGCCCCTCTCGACTTTGGGGAAAGTGCAGGAAATCGACTACAAGAAAATCGCAGAGGCGGACAAGGCGGAGAAATAGCACATTCGATTCGATGGCCGGCACTGATCATGTCATTCCTTCGAGGAGTGTCGGTCGTCTGAACGATGAGTTCATGCGGGACAATTTCGGGTCGATCGTAAGCCGGCTGGCAGCATAGCCGCCAATGGGAAAAGTCATGTCAGGACAGATCGCACTAGTTCCGGAAGTCATCGAGAGAAGAATCCTGCTGATTCGTGGGCAGAGAGTTATGCTAGATTCACACCTCGCAGAGCTCTATGGGATCGAGACGAAGGTACTCAAGCGTGCGGTTCGACGAAGCCGAGATCGATTTCCTCCTGATTTTATGATCGAATTGACCCAGGAAGAGTACAAGATCTTAAGGAGCCAATTTGGCACCTTAAGATGGGGTGCGCATACCAAGTATCTGCCTTACGTCTTCACCGAGCAAGGCGTGGCCATGCTCTCCAGCGTTCTCAACAGCAAACAAGCAATCCAGGTCAACATTGAGATCATGCGGGCGTTTGTCCGACTCAGAGAGATCCTCACAACACACAAGGATCTCGCCCGAAAACTGGAAGAGTTGGAAAAGAAGTACGATGATCAGTTTCGGGTTGTGTTTGACGCTATCCGGCAACTGATGGCACCCTCGCGACCTTCATCGAAGCGACGGATAGGGTTTGGTGTGGAAGAGCCAAAAGTGAAGTATCGAACATCGAAAAGAAGATCATAGAATGGCTGCAGTGTGCTTGCCCGCCTTGATCTATCTTTTGGCGGGCTTGCCCGCCATGATCTATCTTTTGGCGGGCCTGCCCCAATTAATATGATCGGGAAGGATGGTCGAGAACACGAGTTCACGCCAACCCATCGCGTCTGGCTTCTCCTTCTGCGGACTGCTCTAGGAGTTTTTGCCATCTCATCCTTGAGAAATCGTTTGGATGAGGTTCCTGCGTTGAAAGTGGCCGGCGTATTCCTGCAATTTGTCACGAGAATTCCATACATCTTCTTACAAATACGTCGGGCGAAGGACTTCTATCGCGCATCTCAGAAGTATGACTGTGAAATTTCTTATTCTTACCTGTTCCTCATTTCGTCTTCCTTCTCTCATCAAGTCCTGTTTTCCGGTTTGAGCCGTCCTATCGGGCCTATACCCGCAGGACTTACCTTCTGGAGTTTATGAATTCTATCTGCGCGTTCGGTTTTCACGCAACGCTTCTTCTGCATACCTGCCCTTGGAAGAACTCCCCGTATCCAAATCGCAGGAAGGAGGCCGTCGGGAACCCCGGAAGCAATTTCCCTGTTGTTGCATGCACACAAATGGGACTCATGAAAACCACACTATTTACAATACTATTTGCCGCTACCGTGGCGTCCGCCCAGGAGGATTCAGGGGATATCACGGGGACAATCCGGGACAAGAACCGGGAACCCCTTCCCGGCGCTGTGCTTGTACTTCTGCAAACAAATCTGGGAGCGGTGGCCGACGAAAACGGCAGCTTCATCCTTCGGGCAGTTCCGTCGGGGGAGTATGTTGCCCAGGCATCTCTGCTGGGATTCGCACCGAACCGTATGGAAGGGGTGAGGGTCGAAGCTGGAGAGACGCTTGTTCTCGATGTAGTCCTGATTGATCGGGCCATCGAATTGCAGGAAGTCAAAATTGTGGGAAATCGGCAGCGGCAGGGAGGGGATGACACACGTACAAGCGTCAAGTTCCTCGAGCCCCGGGCGGCGAAGGTCCTTCCCGGTTTCGCTGAGGATGTGCTGCGCGGCGTTCAGGCACTTCCGGGTGTTGTGGCTCCGAGCGATTTCAGCGCGCAGCTGGTCGTCCGGGGAAGCGGCCCTGACCAGAACCTGATCGTGATGGATGACATCGAGATCTTCAACCCGTACCGGCTCTACGGCGTCGTCAGCATGTTCAATCCCGAAACGGTGGGGGATGTCACCCTCCTGACTGGCGGATTTCCCGCCCGGTATGGTGATCGTCTTTCAGCGGTTCTGGATGTCACTAATAGAGAGGGAGACCGCTATCGTCCTGTCAGTCTCAACCTCAACTTGAACATCGCAAATGCCAACATGGTGCTTGAAGGAGCGATGCCGTTCGGCGTCAAGGGTTCGTATCTCTTTTCGGCGCGGCGAACGTACTATGATCTGATCGTCGGTCCGTTCGCCAAACGATCTGGGTTAGTCGGGGATGATGTTGCCTTCCCGAATTTTTCGGACCTCCAGACCAAGCTGGTGTTTGTTCCGTTTGACGGAAGCAAGTTCATCTTCAACGCACTGCGCAGCCGCGACGGGGTCGATATTGTCTCGGGTGCGAATCGAACCCAACCGGACAGCGTCGACTGGATGAATGAAACGAATCATCAGGTCTACGGTCTCGCCTGGCACTACACGCCAACCAGCAACCTGTTCTCGAAGACGGTGGTGTCGTACTACCGCAACGACGGCGAAACAGAGTTCGCGGGGTCGTTTGTCGATCCGTCGCTTGATCGCACCGAGTTCGAGAATGCGCCGCCGGGGGCAGCCGGTCTCCGGCTGGTGACAGTGGATGCCAGTTCGAAATATGTGTTTGAAAAATACGCGGTGAAGAATGAGGTGAACTACCAGACCGGGATTCATTCTTTGGACGGTGGCATTGGTACGGATGTTCTGAACACCACATTCATCTGGCAGGCCACGGTCGATCCCGTCCTGCGTGCCATCAACCAGTCCCGCGGGATCGGCGTGCAGGATCGGTTTGATGAAGTCCGATCCTACGTTCGCGCGTTTGCCTTCATTCAGGATCGGATCAATCTCGCTCCGGAATTCTCCCTGAAACCCGGGGTCCGGTATGACTATTATGATCTGCTGGGGAAATCGTACCTGTCGCCCCGTCTCAGCGCATCGTATCGCTGGAACGAAGTCACGACCCTGAGGGCCTCCTATGGCCTCTTCTATCAATCGCCTGGCTATGAGAAGGTCGTCGATACACAACGACCCAACAGCGGACTCAACGATCTGGATGAACGGTATACCCGCAATCTGGAGGCGGAACGGTCAAACCATATCGTTCTGGGATTCGACCGATGGTTGACGGATAAAATGCAGTTGACCGTGGACGGGTACTACAAGAAGTTCGACGATCTGATCTTCCCGACGATTGTGCAGGGAACCCGGTACGAAACATCACCGGTTGCAGGAGGAGACAGACGAACTGTGGCCGGATGGACAGCTCCGTTTTCGGCGCCGGTGGATTCCATCGTCGCGATCCCTTCGAACAGTGGAAATGGTGAATCGTATGGCGTGGAGTTCTTTCTGGAGAAGAAGCGCCTCGGCACGGAAACCCGGTTCTACGGCTGGGTCAGCTATGCTTGGGCCATGTCCGAGCGGTATCAACGGGGAAAGACCACACCGTTCGAGTTCGATCAGCGCCATACGGTCAATTTAGTGGGAAATGTCCAGGTCAATTCCTGGCTTGATTTAGGCTTCCACTGGAAATACGGCAGCGGTTTTCCCTACACCCCGGCGGTCGGCGTGAGGCCCCGGATCCTCCAGCAATCCGTGAACGGCGTCATGCAGCCTGTGGTGCAAACCAACCAAAACGGCAATGTCATCTTTGATGTGGATCGCGGTGGACCTGAAAACGTCAATTCCGAGCGTCTGCCGGCCTATCATCGGCTGGATGTGCGGGCCACGGCCCATACTCGGTTCTGGGGCGCTCATTGGGCCTTCTATCTGGATGTCGTCAATCTTTACAACCGATCGAATCTGCTTAATTATCGGTATTTCGTGAATGACGATGGGACACTCGGTGCCAGGGCAACTTCCATGTTCCCCCTGCTTCCCACCATCGGCATCAGCGCGAAGTTCTGACGACTGCTTGAAAAGAAACCCTCGTTGTCGCGACGCTGTTCGGCACAACGAGGTGGCTTTTGTTTGATGGAGTTCCCCCCGGTGACACCGCCCCGTTTCTTCCTGCAAGTACTGAAGTTGACTGTAATCGATTCTCTCCGTAGGTTTGAAAAACAGCGGGGATTCATCATATGCGTACAGCGATTTCCCTTCTTCTGCTCCTGGGGCTTTCTGAAGCAGCATTCCCACAATCATACAACGATTCTCTTTCCGTCCGTCTGCAGACGATTCTGACACAATTCAAGCTTGCCGGGATTTCGGTCACGCTGCTCAAGAACAACCAGATTGTTGCGGTCGGCAGTGCGGGAAAGGCGGACATCGCGCGCTCGCTGGCGGTGACGGAGAGGCTTCTGGTATTTACGATTGAAAGTACGTGGCATGCTAGCGTCACCACCCCAGACACCTCCTCGATATCGAGGAGGGGTAGCTGGTTTCTCGTGTTTGATCAAGTAGGCTGCTTGAAATCTCGGTGGTAACTCCTTGAAGGACTCGATAGCCCACCCTGATCCATCGGAGGGGATTGCCTGTCCCGACGCTTCGTGGTAGGAAGGGTGGTCGACAACGCGAGCTCACGACCAGTCGATTGCTCCAGATTCCTCCGAACCACACATCGGCCTTGGAAATCTAGCTCAATCAAAGAAGAAAATCAAAAGGGGGAACAAAGTCCGAGGGGATTAGTCGCCGTTTCTGCGTTCGGGTGTTCCCAATGTGATTTTTCATCCTTGAGAAATCGCTTGGCTGAGGTTCTTGCGTTGAAAGTGGCCCGGATATTCCCGACCTTTGACACAGCAAGTCGAGCAACCCCAGACAGATCTTTGTGCCTGACGATCGCGCATCTCTCAAACGCCGCGTCGAAGAACTGGAGGAAATCCACCGCCTCGCGCAGTCCCTGAGTTCCATAGCCAATGTCCCCAGAATTGCTTATCTTTTGCCATTAGCGTCCCCGAGACACATCCGAGTCCTGTTTGCATGTGAAGCGCAAACTGAGCTTATGGTAGCGGGGATATGCCCCATGATATTTTACGATCAAACTCACAAGAGCCCGTGGAACTAGCAGACCTTGGATTTGACGGTTGGTTTGAAAAGAAGCGTGAGGAGTTGCAGAGGCCGGGTTTCTCCATCGCGAGGATCACCAGAGTCGACCGGGACCGATACCTCGTCAGGAATGAAGAGAATGAAGTTGAGGGGGAGGCGACAGGCAGGCTGCTCTTCTTTTCCGAATCAAGTCAGGACCTCCCGTGTGTGGGGGATTGGGTGTTCGTCCAGTACTACAATGATCGCATACTCGCCATCATCCACGACCTGTTCCCAAGAAAAACCTTCCTGCGTCGCAAATCTGCCGGTAAGAACGTTGACTACCAGATGATTGCGTCGAATATCGACGTCGCGTTCATTGTCCAGTCGTGCGATTTCGATTTTAATCTACGCCGGATGGAACGGTACCTTGTCATGGCGAACGAAGGTCATGTCGAGCCAATGATCCTCCTCAGCAAGAGCGATCTTATCACCGCCGGAGACCTGGAGAAGCGGATTTCAGAGATCAGGCAAGCCCGCATCAAGGCTAGAGTTATCGCGTTCAGTAACACGGCTCCTGGCGGATTGCAGACAATGCACCAGGCGCTTGAGAAGGGAAAGACGTATTGCCTGCTCGGGTCATCGGGCGTGGGCAAGACTACACTCATCAATCATCTCCTTGGTCGCGAAGTCTTTGAAACAAATCCTGTGCGCGAAAAGGACAGCAGGGGAAGACACACGACGGCCCGTCGGCAATTGACAGTTCTTGACAACGGAGCACTGCTGATTGACACGCCAGGCATGAGGGAACTGGGCATGCTTGCCGTCACTGCGAGCATCGATGATAGCTTCTCCGATATCCACGAACTTTCCAAGGACTGTCGGTTCAACGATTGCACTCACGCCGTCGAAGCCGGTTGCGCAATCCTGATGGCGGTTCAAAGCGGAGACATAAGTGAAGAGAGGTACCAGAGCTACATGAAGCTGATGAAGGAATCCGAGTTTCATCAAATGTCGTACGTCGAGAAGCGCAAGAAGGACAAACAGTTCGGGCGAATGATCAAGAGCGCAATGAAGTTGATCAGGAAGAAATAGCCGCTTATCTAGATTACTCGTGACATCCCATGAGTGTCGCGATGAAACCTGCCTACATTGATCGCCTTTCCTTATCTGACCTCAAAGACCGGGCCGAACACCTCCACACTCTAATGGCGGAATGCACAATCTGTCCGAGAAATTGTGGAGTCAATAGACTGGAAGGGCGGTACGGCGTCTGCCGCACCGACGAGCATCCACGAATATCGAGCGCCTCTCCACATTTTGGCGAAGAACCTCCACTCGTAGGCTACAAAGGTTCAGGAACCATCTTCTTTGCATCGTGCAATCTCAAGTGTCTCTTCTGCCAGAACTACGAAATCAGTCATCTCAGGAATGGCCGGGAAGCAACTCCCAAGCAACTCGCGGAAATCATGCTCGCGTTGCAGCGTATGGGGTGCCACAATATCAATCTCGTCACTCCAACACACGTCACTCCCCAGATTGTTGAGGCACTTGTCACAGCGGTCCAACAGGGTCTGTCTCTTCCGATCGTCTACAATTGCGGGGGATATGAGTCTGTCACAACACTCCAGCTGCTCGACGGCATTGTTGACATCTATATGCCGGACATTAAGTATTCGAACAACCAGAACGCAAGGAAATACTCGGGCGCCAAAGATTATTGGGATATCGTGCGGCCTGCAGTCAAAGAAATGCATCGGCAAGTCGGCTGCCTTGAGGTCGATCGGGCCGGCATCGCCGTTAAGGGAGTTCTCATTCGGCATCTGGTGTTGCCGAACAATCTTGCGGGGTCTCAACAGGTACTGGATTTCGTTGCGAACGAGATTTCGGTTGATTCCTACGTTAATATCATGGACCAATACAGGCCGGCATTCCGTGCGATGAACTATCCTGAGCTTGCCAGGCGGCCAACTCAGTCTGAATATCAGCAAGTCGTCGAGTATGCCAAGCACGTCGGACTGCAGAGGGGATTCTGATGAATCCGCCGCCATGTCGGGGGAAAAACACCCCGTCACCCTGAGCGCAGTCCCGCTCGCTTTGTGGCGGGACGGAGTCGAAGGGTGGTACGAGAGGTCACATGCGATTACGTTGATAAGAACGGGTAGTGTCATGCTTCGACTCCGCTCAGGATGACGCCGGACCTTCGACTCCCGCCATGCTTCGACAAGCTCAGCATTCGGCGGGCAAGTCGCTCCTCCCGACCAACAACGTCGGGATTCGCTGCGCTCAGGATGACGCCGGACCTTCGACTTCATCCATCCCGACGAAGAACGTCGGAATT
>Ga0315286_10000092_pt1 | contig 60230 bp, 56 predicted proteins | sample YL17G10_0_MG_FD_205038 | JGI IMG/M metagenome (GOLD analysis project Ga0315286, IMG submission 205038) | Sediment microbial communities from Yellowstone Lake, YNP, Wyoming, USA - YL17G10_0 | ecosystem: Environmental > Aquatic > Freshwater > Lake > Sediment | place: USA: Wyoming | collected...
TCCCTTAGATTAGTGCCCATACAGGTTGTAAAAGCGCTCAGTAATATATATATTTACATCGCTTTTGAGGATAATTATGGTCTTAGAGAATATAATAAGCCCCGAAGGTGTAAGAAAAAATCCGAAAGATATGCTGGTGCTTGGTGTGCTTTACGCCATAATTGCTATAGTTTTGGCATATTTCATATTCCCATCTGATCCGAGCTTATCAATAATATTCTTGACAACAATAGCAGCACTGCCTCTAATGATTCATGTATTAGAAGATGAAACTGCTGAAGAAATAACTTATATTGGAAAAATAAAGGATTTGCCTCTCATCGGGAAGCATTTGGATGTATTTCTTGATTTTGCTTATCTTTTCGTCGGATTTTTAATTTGTTTTCTTGTAGTGTACATACTTGCGCCTGCAAGCCTTAACAATCTTTTTTTCTCAAAACAAATTGAAACAATACAATCGATACTTGGTCCAACAGGATTCTTTGGCGCAGACATCAATACTGCGGCTACATTCAGCGCAGAAGAGGGTTTGAAAATAATAATGTTGAACAATTTCAAAGTGCTTCTTTTCTCACTCTTATTTTCATTCCTTTACGGAGCAGGTGCAATATTCATACTTTCATGGAACGCAAGTGTATTAGCAGTAGCCATGGGCAATTTCGTTAAGTCAAAAATAGCTGATCTTGGGGCCTTAACTGGATTAGATTTGTTCAGCGCATATTTCCAAGCAGGCTCATTAAGCCTATTGAAGTATATGATTCATGGGATCCCAGAGTTAAGCGCATATTTCCTTGGAGCTGTCGCAGGCGGAATAATATCAGCGGCTGTTGTGCGCAGCGATTATAGGGATTCTAAATTCTATGATATCTTACTTGATTCTGTAGACCTGATTGCGCTCGCATCGCTACTTTTAATAATAGGTGCTTTGATAGAAGTAAGCATAACCCCAATGTTAATGATAAGGTAAAATTATGGTTGAAGAAGCTAAAAAAGAAGACACTGAGCTTGAATTGGATATAAAATTTGACGGTGTAATCAATTTTGTAAAGAAAAATAGAACTGCTGTGATCTACTGTTTGCTACTTGTATTGCTCTTGATGACGTTTTATTCGAGAACACAGAATATTCCAGCTTTGGAAGGTAAATATCTGATAAGTCCTGACGATCCTTACATATTTTTAAGATATGCGGATGACATCGCAAATAATAAGCTTCCTTCGAATGATACATTAAGATATTATCCTGAAGGTGTAGATATAACGACTGAAAATCTTGGTTCTGCTTATGTCGCTGGTTATGCATTAAAATTTGTAAGAATATTCAATCCAAGTGCAACAATGTATGACATTGCTGCTTATTTTGCACCAGTGCTGCTGGTAATTGGTATTGCTGCATTCTTCTTTTTGACAAAAGAAATACTTGAAGATGATCTTGCTGCATTAGTCGCAAGTGGATTCCTCGCATTTTCATTAGCAATATTATTCAGAACAACTGCTGGTTTCTTAGAGAAGGAACCATTGTTTTTACCTTTAATGATACTTGGGTTCTTGTTTTTCCTTAGAGCTTATAAACATAAGAATCAAGACAAATGGTTATACATAAATGGTATTCTCGGCGGATTATTCACGGGTTTTGCAGCATATGCATCTGGTCTTTTCTTTTTCATTGAAATATATCTTGCTGTTTTCATAATACTTGAAGTTTTATTACAAAAGATTAACAAACAGAAGCTCATCACATTCGCTCTTTGGTTTATAACGATGTCTGCTGTTATTTTATTGACATTTACAAAATATGGTACTCCAATAACATATTTTACGGAAATGTATGCATTAATACCAATAGTCGCATTATTATTCGGAATAATATCAGTTTACATTAAGAAACCAAAACAACTTGATTGGTTGCCGTATGGTTTGTTCCATATACTTGTTGGTATTGGTTTGGTTCTTTTAATTGGCGGAATAATTTCTGTATTCAAACCAGGATTCTTGATTGATAATCTTGGATTTGTTGTTGAAAGGATAAATATCCCAATCGGCGTAAATAGATTCGCCCAAAGTGTAAGCGAGAACCAGCCGCCTACTTTTATTGACAGCGGAAATAGTTGGTGGTCAACATTTGGGGTTGCTTTCATGAGTCCGGGAGGTGGATTTGTATCGATAGGATTAATCTTCATACTTTTCTTCCTAGGCGGAATAATAATGTTCTATAAAGAATTCAAGAATTTTGATTATGTAAAATATCTTACAATCATATTTACAATATTTATGTGTGCACTAATATTTGAACAATTCTCAAATGATCAAAGGTATCAATGGGTTAGCTCATTATTCTCGAACCAATTCATCTACTTCGCTTTATTCGGCATAGCGATAATTGCATTTATGTTCTTAGTGCACAGAAAACATGAACATCTTGAAAAAATTAATTCTTCATATCTCTTGATTTTAACATGGTTCATAATTGCAACGATTGCATCAAACGGTGCTGTTAGGTTATTCTTTATGCTTGCATTCCCGGCGATGATAATGGCATCTTATTTCCTTAAGTGGGCCACCGAATCCATTTCAAAGATAAATGTTAATTACAAGTTCGTTCCATATTTGGTTGGTGCTGTGCTGATAATACTTATGTTTGCAGTAGCATCAATCTCGAATGCTAACATGTATCCTGGGCTTGAAACATATTATGACGCATTAAATTGGGCAAAGGACAATACGCCAACAAACTCAGTGTTTACACATTGGTGGGACTATGGTTACATCGTGCAGACAGTTGCTCAAAGAGCTACGGTTGTGGATCCTGGTAATTTCCATGTAGAACGCGATTATGATACTGGCGGGTATCTGTTTAATGCGCATAACAATAGCGAAGCTCTGGCTTATCTGAATAAGTATGACAAACCAAATTATTGGTTTGTTATATCGGAAGATGTTCCTAAGTTCTATCAAATATCAAGACTTGGAAGTTTAAGCAATTTGACTGGCACACTTTCGGATAACCAGACACTTGGAAGAGAATCATATTTCTCAACATATGCGCTATCAAGCCAGACTAATATCAAACCAAATAATCTTGGTATATACACAGAATATCCGACGATTATAGTGATGAATGCATTAAGCGGAACAAGCCAGGTAATGAAAGACTTCAGGTTTAACAATGTGCTTTATTCTGGTGATAAAACATTCATACTCAGATATATAATTCCTGCTTCTAACAATACAACTGGACCAATACTTGTTCAATTGTTTAATTCAGTAACACAGAAATCAGAAGTATTCAAAGCGCAGTGCGTCTGTGTAAAAAAAGTTGGATGCTCTGACATAAATAACACAGATAATGTTCCAATGGCACCAGTTTGCGTGCTTCCATTTGATGGCGGTGTTTTAAACATACCATATAAAACCAAGGATGTTTTGTTTACTCAGTTATATGTTTTAGGAAAAACAATACCTGGTTATGATCCGGTATATACGGCTGGTTCGAAGCTTGACTTATACACTATAAATGGCCGTGGAACAAATGTACAAATATACAAGTTCAATTATTCGGAAATAGAAAATAATGTGGGTTGGTAAAATGTCTATCAATTTGATGTTGATGTGTGCACTATTCTCATTTACAATTACATATTTATTGCTACCTAAACTGAAAACATTTCTTGAAGATGCGGGTCTTGTTGGGATTGATGTTAATAAAAAAGAGAAACCTAAAGTTGCTGAGATGGGTGGACCAGTAGTTTTGGTTGGTATACTAGCAGGTATATTCCTTTTTATATGGGTAAACACTTTTTTGTACGGCAATAATGCAAACATTATAAACTTATTTGCAGCTATTACGACTTTCTTAATAGCGGGCTTGATAGGAATCTTCGATGATCTTGGAAGCTTAATCAAGAAACATGGAAAGACGGGCGGTATTGATACATTCAAAAGAATGGGGCTTAAACAATGGGAAAAACCTTTGCTTACAGTTGGGGCAGCAATACCATTAATGGCAGTTATGATTGGTATCTCAACAATATCTATACCTATCTTTGGAGAAATTAATCTTGGTATACTTTATCCGTTACTAATAGTGCCAATCGCAGTTGTTGGCGCATCAAATGCACTGAACATGCTTGCTGGCCATAACGGACTTGAAGCAGGTACTGCGTCTGTGCTCATGTTTTTCCTTGGATTATTTAGTTACATGAACGGTAGAACTGAAGCTGCTTTGCTTGCATTTGTAACATTGGCTGCTTTGCTTGCATTCTTGAGATTCAATTGGTACCCAGCAAAAATATTTCCTGGAGATAGTATGACATATGCAATAGGCGCAATGGTGGCAACAATCGCGGTAATTGGAAACATAGAAAAATTTGCTTTATTGATGTTCGCTCCTTGGTTCTTAGAATTGTTACTTAAATTAAGAAGTAGATTAAAAGCACAGAACTTTGGGATATTACAATCAGATGGGACTTTGAAAGCACCATACGAAAAAGTATATTCAATAACACACATTGTCATGAAACTTGGTAGATTCAAGGAATGGCAGGTTAGTACAATAATAATTGGGTTAATTGCGTTATGGAGCACTATTGTACTTGTAATCTACGTGATCTAAATGGGAAAAATAAAATTAATTGTACAATTAATAATAGGCCTTCTTGTAATTGCTGTAGTATTATATTTTCTGAATATTGAAAATGTTATAAAAACATTAACTTCGATTAACATTAGATTTTTTGTCTTGGCAATGTGTGCATATGTAATTATGAATGTACTTATGGCGTTTAGATTAAAGATAATATTCAAGAATATTGGAAGAACAATTTCTCTTAAAGAGTTATTGCTTGCGCAGTTTGGTGGAATGCTTGCTTCAGATGTAACACCGGGACGGAGCGGTTATCTTATATTACCTTTTTTAATAAAAGACAAGGTCCCGCTTGAGAGTGGATTCTCAGCAATATTTGGAGTCCAAATAATAGACTTTTCTGTTAAGATATTAGGCTCTGTTCTTGCAGTAATATTCCTTTCAAGTATAATTAAAATTGATGCCGCACTATTATGGCTTGTTGCATTGGGCATAACAATTGTTGTTATATTTGCATTTTTAATGGCATTCATGCTATGGTCTAAAAAGGCTGAAGGAATTATTTGTCATCTTGTTAAGATACCGATTGTTGGTAAATTATTTTCCAAATTAGTAAATAAATTGTGTGCATTCCAACATGATGCAGGCAAGATAAAATCGGTTTATCCCCAACTTATTGGGTTAACAGCAATTACTTGGATTGTTAAAGGATTTGAATGGACATTTTTAGGCATGGCACTTGGATTCAGTTTTCCATTTTATTTATACATGCTATTACAACCACTGATAACAATACTACAATTTGTACCAATATCACCAGCAGGTTTAGGTTTCCAAGAAAGTGGCGGTATGATTGTGTTCTTGTTGCTTGGAGTCCCAATCGCAAGTGCATTTGTATTTAATCTTTTAGCAAGAATTGTTTTGATAATACCAAACATTATTGGAATTTATCCATTAGCTAAAAAAGGGATAAATATATTCGATATGAAGGAATGATTTGCATGAAAGTTACTATTTTGCTTCCTACTATGAATGAAGAAAAAACAGTAGGCAAAACCTTGGAGTCAATACCTAAACGTAAAGGTTTACTATATGAAAAAATAATTGTTGACACAAATTCTACTGACAACACAATAAAGATCGCAATGAAATATGGTTGTAAAATAATAAATGAGAGCAGAAAAGGTTATGGCCGTGCATATAAAACAGGATTACAAAAATCAACTGGTGAAATAATTGTGTGTGCTGATGCAGACAATACTTATCCTATGGAAGAAATTCCAAGAATCATAACTATGATGCAGAATGAGGGTTTGGATTTTATTACATGCTCTAGATTTCCAGATATGGACAAAGGAGCTATGGCTAAAATAAACTATGTAGGCAATATAGGATTAACATTTATCTGTAATTTGTTGTTTAATACAAAGTTTAAAGATACTCAGGGGGGAATGTGGTTCATACGAAAAAAAATATTGCCTTATATGAAACTAAATGAAGATGACATGGAATTTTCAACTGAAATAAAACTTGAAGCAGCAAAAATGGGCAATATGAAAGAAATACCAATAACATTCAGGAAACGTGAAGGTGAGGCAAAACAAAAAATAAGTAATGGTTTCAAAATTCTAAAGTTCATGCTTAAGCGTAGATTTCTCAGTAGTTAAACTTGAGTAAAATAGTTGACACCTGTTGGGTTCCATGAAAGTTATATCCGCCAAGGATTGTCACATTGACCAAAGTACCATTGACTAACTTATTTACATAATCTGGGTGTTCTTCATAAGCAGAAACAATAGCATAATCTGGTTTCTCTTTAGTTATATTCCCTATAAACTCTTGCTCAGTTTTCGGGAACTGTATTGTTGCTCGCTCAGAATAGAAAGTTACTTGTGGCTGTGACATTGACATAATTAAAGCGTCTGTTGGACTATTAGCCTTTATCCATTCAGATGCTGTTCTTATCTCGTAATATGAATAACCTCTATTAACAAGTTGTTCATTAGCAAAACTTATTTGTAAGAATGCAACTACAGCAAAAATTAAGATTCCTATTACAAAGAAGTATTTGGACAATTTTATTTTGTTTGTTAAATTGCTCATACCAAGGGAAGCAAGGATGCAGAAAAACGGGAATATATAGTAAATATATCTGTAATCAGATACTTTAGCTAGACTCAGAATGAAAATCAGTAAAAATACTGCTATAACCATGAACAGACTTTTCTTCTTTTTCCAATTGTAGATTAAACTAATTATAAAAAGTATTACTACTGGGGCAGTAAATATTGGTATCAATGAAACAAAATAATAAAGGATATCAAAATTTCCTCCGCCAACATTTGCTGTAAAGAACTGTAATGGTTCATATATCGGATTACCATAAAGCGCAAGGTTAAGCGACATATAAATTAATGCTGCGATTACAATCCCGATCAAGAACCACTTTAACTTTTTCTTATCAAGCCATATAATATAAACTAAAAATGGGAAAAACATCAACCATGCATTAGACCTTAACATCCCAGCAAATATCAGTAGAATCCCACTTAGTATAAGTGGGTATTTTTTAATTAAGTCGTCTTTCATCAATAACCAAAAAGAGAGTACTATAAAGAATACGGATGGTATATCTGAAAGAATCTTTACTGAATAGAATATATCCATCCATATAACTGAAAGAAATGCTACTGAAAAAAATGCTATTTCTTTTCCAAAAAACTTCTTCGCAATTAAATATGTAAAGAAAAGTGTTCCAGCTGAAAACAAAATTTCCATGAGTCTGGCTGCAATAAGATTTACTCCGCCAGTGATTTTAAACAGCGCATAAAGCATTATTGGAAGTGTTACACCTTTGCCAGCCCACCAACCAGTATCTATTGAATTAAACAAGTAATGTTTTGCTTCTAAAAGATAAACAGCCTCATCCCACCAAACTGCTTGGTTTATGTTTATATAAATTATTCTAAGTATTATTGCTAATAGAATTATACCAACTAATGCAAGATTGAGCTTATCCTCAAAAAATTTGGGTAGTTCTATTGTATACTCATTCTTGTTTAGATCCATATAATATCAAAAACTAAAAAAATATATAAGCACAACTGTCAACCTCTTTTTGAGGAAAAATGAGAATCCTATTATTAAATCCACCATCTCCCGCTGGAACACAGTATGTTCGTGTAGAGAGATGTATGCAGAAGAAATCAGCATGGGCAGGTTCTCTTTGGCAACCAATGCCCTTACTTTATGTACAATCTTATCTAAAATCTAAGGGATATGACCAAACAAAACTTGTGGATGCTGTTGCCGAAGGGATGGATGAACATAAGACCCTAAATTTTATAAAAAGTTTTGATCCAGACCTATTGATTTTGAACACAGCAGTACCTACAGTAACTAATGATTTGAGATATGCTGAATTTGCAAAGACCTATGGCATAAAGGTAATAGCTATCGGCGTCCCAGTAACTACAATACCTGAAGTATTTAGTAAAAAAGTGGACTTTGGAATTCGAAATGACCCAGAATACGCAATTTATGATATTGTTAAAAGCATTGAAACAAAGAAGCCAATACCTAAAAAATTTATTTCATTAACAAAACCAATTATAACAATTTATCATCCTGTTGAAAACCTAAATGATCTTCCTATGCCTGATGTTTCTGACTTAAAACTTGATACATACACATTACCATTTACAAGAAAACGACTCATGCTTGTAGAGCCTGGCAGAGGTTGCCCATTTGGATGTATCTATTGTTTAGTTCCGCATCTCTCTGGACGAAAATTACGATTAAGAGATCCAATAAAATTTGTTGATGAAATTGAACGCGATTATAATGAATATGGAATCAGAAACTTTCTTTTCTGGGTAGAAAGCGCAACATTTGACCAAAAAAATATGATTACAATTTGTGATGAAATAATTAAAAGAGGTCTAAAAATAAATTGGATGACTCCAACAAGAGTTGACACTGTAACATTGGAATTACTTAAAAAGATGCACCAAGCTGGTTGCTGGATGATTTCCTATGGAATTGAATCGATTGAACCAGAAGTCCTAAATATTATACAAAAGGGCATAAATGTTGAACAGATGAAAAACGCAATCAAATGGACGCATGATGTTGGAATCAAAGTAATGGCACATATAATATTTGGACTTCCTGGACAGACAAAGGAAACTTTGAACAAAACCTTAGATTGGTTATTCAAAAATAAAGTCGACTATGCACAGTTCTATTGCTCTGTGCCTTACTGGGGAACACAGCTGCGAGTTATTGCTGAAAAGAACAATTGGATAGAAAGTAATGATTATTCTTTGTACGAAATAGACAAAAGTGTTATGCATACTGATACATTAACCTCAAAAGAAATAGAATTTATGAGAGAAACTGCATTCAAGAGATTTTATTTAAGGCCTGGAAAAATAATGAGTGAGATATGGGAAAATAAGACAAATCCTAAATATATTTTAAATCTAATAAAAGACGGTATCATGTTCTTAAAAGACTGGGTATAAACTATTTTACAAATACAGCAATAAGAGCTAATGGAAAAAATCTTGAAAAAACATAGTCAACTTTTTTAGGCTGTTTACCAGTATACTTTACGAGATCATCTAAATGTATATTATTGATATGTCCTGGATATCTTAATGGAAACTTAAAAAGAAATAATCTACTCAACATATGTAGTGTATCATTTGGAACTGCAAATATAACTACGCCTCCTTTTTTGCAAACACGCAAGGCTTCTTCAACAACTCTCTTAGGATTATTTACATGTTCCAAGACTTCAGAGCAATATACTGTATCAAATTTATTTGAGTTAAATGGAATTTTATGTATGTCTGCAAATTTTACTTTACCAAATCTTTTTGCTTTTTTTAGAACACATTTGTCAAAATCTACTCCATGAACTTCTCTATCTTTAATTTCTTTCATGTACATGCCTTCTCCACAGCCCACATCTAGAATTAGTTTACCTTTGACATTTCTCAACACTTTATTACGTAAATCTTTTTTGTATGATCCGACAAATAATGAATTGAACTGCGATTCATGACTTTCTATGTTTTTAATCATGTTTTACCAATACTTAATTTCATAATATCTTTAAATTACTTTAATACTTGTTTTAGCAAGTATTAAACACAAACCCAACTCTTTGTTGAGCATACATAATTACAAGTATTATTTATGTCGTTATAGTTTAAATTCTTAAACAACGATATGTTACCATACGGCGTTTCTTTGTTGTATATCAACGACATGTCCTTGTCATTCCTTATTTTGTCCATAGATTCTTGTTGCTGTTCAACATTTGGTATTGATGGGGGGTCTATCATGATTACATATTTAGTTCTATTGATGATTAAATCGCTACGATCGTCAAACATTGAGCATGGCCTGTAAAACAGTCTATCCAAACCATGATTTTGTACATATTCAAACATAATTACAGATGAAAAAAATTCGTCTTTCTCAGAAGCTACCAAAACGTTTCCTGTTTCATTCATATATGATAAAAAGCTATAATCAACTGGTGTTTGTTTGGAATATTGCGGCGCAATTATAGCTATACATGAGATTATCATAAATGCAATGAGTGCATAACGAAGTATGTTTCTGGGAACTTTAGTTACTACAAATTGCGCTGCGGCTATTACAAAAGGAATAATAGCTATGTAAGGATACCTAATCTCTCTATTCCTAGTAAACATAAAAAACATATTTACTAAAAGCAAAATTAACAAAAACAGTTGCCAATGCGTACGCTTTTTGTCTTTAACCCATGTAAACAAGATATACGAAGATAGCAGTATAATACCTGGTGTAATATAATAGATTGATAGACCATTTACATAGAATAATAGTGCATCTGGACTCAAAACATCTGCGCGCTCATAATCAAAGGCGTTTACTGAAGACAACCAGAACGCTGACAATATCCCAAGATTATACAAAATTAACATGTATATTAAAAATATAATTCCTGTAATAACCAGCGGCAATATTGCTTTTTTAAACTTCTTTGTAACTACAGCATAAATTATAATCGCAAGAAACACAAGTACAATTTGCATCCTAGAAAACAATAATATCAATGAGACAATTGTCACGAAAAGCTTCGAATATTTTCCTTCTTCTAAAAATCCAAACCATACATATGACAATATCAAACCAGCTAATATTAGAAAGTTATCAGTTAGTGAATTTATTGAAAGTAGATTAAACAATGGGGACAAGAAAAGGAATAATGATGCCCAGAGCGCAATATTTTTATTTTTAGTAAATGAATAAGCCAGCTTATACATAAAGAATATGCTAAGTGTTGATATTACTAAATTTTCAATACGTGTCACAAAGAAGCTTTGTGAAACATACATCAATATTGAACCAATCACATGAAATAATGGCATATAGTATAGTGACAATTTAGGGGTATGCACAAGAAAGTTCATTGCAAAACTATATGCTCCGGATATAGATGGGTTTGAAATAAAGTTAGCTATGAACTCTTTTAAAAAGAATGAGATTAGCGTATGTGTGCCTTCATCAGCTATTGATACTATATTTAAGAATGGTAAATGTACAATAAAAAATGCTAAAGGTAGTAATACTTCTGGTTTCTTAAAAAACTCAATAATTTTGTTTGTTGTGTCGTTAGACATAAAAATCATATTCATCCTATCCTTTGATACTTGTTTGATACATAAATAATAATTTAAACTTTAAGTTTTTGCTTCAAAAGTTATTTAAAATGAATTGCTATTTTATTAAACTATGAAAATCTCATTGGTGATACCTGCCTTCAAGGAAGAAGCTGTAATAGAAAAAACTTTAACACAGTATTATAACTACTTTTCAAAAAATGTAAAGAGCTTTGAGATTATAGTTGTATTTGATGGTAAGGATAGAACAGGCGAAATAGCTAAAGAATTCTCAAAGAAACATAAGAATGTTAACGTTCTCGAATTCGAAAACAGATTAGGAAAAGGTGGGGCATTAATTGCTGGCTTCAAAGCTGCTAATGGAGACATGATTGGTTTTGTGGATGCTGATGCCTCGGTTTCTGCTGTGGGATATGGAAAGTTAATAGCAAAAATTAAGGAAGGCTATGGGTGTGCGGTTGCTTCAAGACGCATGCCTGATTCTAATATTACTGCAAAAAGACCTTTCAAAGATTCATTCGGGAGCCGTGGATGGCAAGTTCTTGTAAAAATTCTTTTTCGACTTGGTATAGAAGACACTCAGTGTGGTGGTAAAATATGGAGCAGAACTGCGATGGATGTAATATTGCCAAAGTTAACAGTAACCAATCTTGCATGTGATGTTGATTTGTTGTGGCAAACAAAAAAGGCTGGTTTTAAAATAAAAGAAGTTGGTGTTGTCTGGGATAATGATATTGGAAATTCTGTTTCTAGCATTAGACACTGGCCAAATATGTTAATTTCCTTACTTAAACTCTTTTTTAGAAAATAAGATTAATTATACAAATCCTAACAAGAACCTTAATCCCTTGATGTATCTTTTGAGATCTTCAATGTTCCTTACCTTTCTGATGGACTTTAATATGAATTTTGGTCTGAAATAAAACTGTTTGACTGCTTTCTTCTCTACTTCCATGATTTGCTCTTTGCTTTTATAGCCAAATGGAAGAAAAACTGGCTCCCACAAATGGTATTTGGAGAAGTCCTTGTTTAATGTGCCGTACTTTTCTACATCATACCATAACTTTGTTCCTGGATATGGTGTTGTGATTGAAAATTGTGCGTAGTCAGGGTCAAGTTCTATTGCAAAGTTAATTGTTTCTTGTGCTAATTCGGGCGTTTCACCAGGTAGTGCTATCATGAATGAAGCCCTTACTTCTATACCTGCTTCCTTTGTCCATTTGTTTGCTTTTCTTATCTGGTCTAATGTTATACCTTTACAGATGTTATCTAACAACTGTTGATTACCTGCTTCAAAACCATAAAATATGTTCCAACATCCAGCTTGTTTCATTTTTTTAAGTAATTCCAATGTTACAGTGTCAACTCTTGAATAACAAGTCCATGTAACATCTAAGTGCCTAGTTAAGATCTCATCACAAAAATCATACATCCATTTGTTATTCGTAGTCATGGTATCATCCCAAAAGGATATCTCTTTTGCACCATAAACTTTCATCACATGTTCAATTTCATCAACAGACCGTTTTGGGGACTTCGCTCTTATTCTTCTTCCGAAAACAGAATTATTAGAACAAAAAGCACATTGGAAAGCACATCCTCTTATAACAGTCATATGTACAACAGGAAGTCTTAGATACTGATTTGGTAATGGTATGTATTTATTCATTGGAAGGAGATCCCTTGCTGGAAAAGGTAATACATCCAAATCTTGAATTAATTCTCTCCTATCGTTTAAAACAACATCATCGTGCTTCTTGAAGACAACGCCTTTTATTTTTGTTAATAAACTATAACTTTTCAGAAATTTTTCCTTATTGAATTCTAAACTTTTGTATTTATCCAAAATTTCTAATAAGGTTAACTCGCCTTCTCCATAAACGAGCAAATCAAAACAATTAGTACTGTCTTGCATTATTTCCTTAGGCATTATAGAAGCATGGTGCCCACCTATGATGAATAATGTGTCTGGAAAATGCTCTTTTAAAAGTTTTGCGGATTCAATTGCTCTGTGATAATTCATAGTCAATACTGAAAATCCTATGACTTTGGGCTTAAGGTCATTCGCTCTTTTTACTAAATCATCAGCACTCATATCAAGAGCAAGACTGTCTACAACATCTACGGCATACCCTTTTTCCCTGACAAAAGAAGCTAAACAAGCTATGCCTAAAGGAGGCAGATGTCCACCTACTTTTTTTCCTACTTTTCTGCTGCCATATCTCTCTTCGACGGATATTGGGGGGTAAATTAGCATTACATCCATATTAGAAATGATTACAATATGGTTTATAAATATATTTCATTTTACTCTCTTACAGTAGATATTTTGTATTATCAACCAATTTATTTGCTGCTCTCTGCTACTTGCCACAGTTCTAAAATATCTTTTCTCTTTATTTTGATGTCATAAAATGCTAATAGCCATGCAAAAATTCTGTAGAATGCTAATTCTGCAAGCCATATGTAATGTACTGGCTTCTTGCAGTAAGAAAGTACGGTTTGGGGTTTTGCTTCACTGGAAAGACTACGCTCAACAGAGCCATACCATTTCTTAATTTGTAAATATCCGGCGAAAGTTCTTCTACGCTGTTTAAGAAAATCATTGATATTAGTTGGAAATTTTACATAAACATCTGCATCAGGTTCATAGATAGCATTAAATCCTTTTTTTTGTATTTCTTTTGCTATTACAAAATCATCGACAAGTGCAGTTTGTGGTATACTATCAATTACATTTCTTATTGCAAAAAGATTACCTGATGCAAAAAATGGGTTGTTAATCCTTATTTTATGACCTTGGTCATAAAGTAAATTTGCCCAAAAACCAAATTTATTATCAGGCGAATTTGTGGGTACGAGATGTGACGAAACAAGTCCAACATTTTTTTCTTTGAAATGCTGTAAAATCTTATTGATTGCCCCTTCTTCGATTATAACATCAGCATCTGTAAAAATAATTATGCTACCTTTTGCTTTTCTTATAATTTTGTTCAGTGCAGCCGATTTTCCTTCACGTTTTGTTTCAAATATAACTTTAATCTTACTTGAATGGACTGATTTTACAAGTTCTGCGGTAGCTTTATCGGGTGTAGCAACAATAATCTCAAATCTTTTTTTTATTCCCTGGCGTAATATGTTCTTTAATGTATTAACTATCTTAGGCTCAATATAGGCGGCGATTGCTATTGTTATCATAAAACTAAGCAAACAGTGGACATTTTTAATATTTCCTAAACAAACAAAAATGATTAAAAACCCAGTCTTTTAATTGTTGATATGGATTATACAAAGAAGATATTCAAGGGTTCTGCAATCGTTGTTGGCGGCAGAATGCTTTCTTTAGGATTAACATTAGTATCAATGGTGCTGCTTGCAAGGTTCCTTAAGCCGTATGATTATGGTATATTGAACCTTGGGATGGCAATAATGTTATTTTCTTATCTTTTTGTGGATTTAGGGATAGGTTATTCAGCAGTATATTTCATACCAAAAAAAATCAATGAGGCAAAATTCTTACGGCTATTGGCAAAATGGAGAGCTATTGCAACTATTATTGTAAGCGGGCTTTTAATAATGCTTTCAGATGTGATCTCCAATTTTTACCATGTGAGCGAGCTAAGCTGGATACTAAAATTGTTTGCACTTGCTTTGGTTTTTTACTCAATTGATTTTTTGGTGCAATCAATAATACAAGGTTATCAAAGATTCAAACTATTCATGATATCCGATGTTGCACTTGGTTTAACAAAATATTTACCAATCATTCTAGTATTATTCGGGCTTGGTATCTTTGGCGCAACGCTTGGGTTTGTAGTAACATATGGGATAAGTGCATTAATTACAACTTTGCTATTTTATGGTTTCATAAGGGTGTCTAAGGAAGGCAGTGCACCTAATACTAACGCTATTAAAAATTATGCAATGTTCGGTTTTTTGATATTCGTGTTTTACACACTTTATAATTTTGCGACAAACTTGATTGTTGGTTACTTTTTGCCTGCAGACGCAGTTGGATTCTTCACTATCTCTTGGCAAGCTGGTAATTATTCAATATTAGCTGTGCCTGTGGCAATTGGTGCTGTGCTTTGGCCTGTACTTTCAGAGATGCATTTCAAGAAAGAAGACTTAAATGAGAGTTTCAGAAGAATAACAAAATATATGTTTTATATCTCAACACCAGCAGCTATTGGTTTAATTGTACTCAGTGAAAGAACCATCTCCTTTATTTTCGGGGCTGAATATGTGTATGCTGCTCCACTCCTGAGCATAATGGGTTTAGGGTTCCTATTACAAGGATGTTCAGCAGGTATAGACAATCTTGTTTTGGGTATTGGAAAGCCTAAACTTATGACATATAAAAATGGAATTCAAGCAGCACTAAACGTAATCTTATGTATTATACTCATTCCAGTTTTAGGTCTTATTGGCACAGGGATATCCTTCGTTATAGTAAGCATAATTGGGGCTATTCTGATAAATTACTGGGCTTTAAAGGAATATGGATTCCGTTATCCATTTAAGGCGCTTATTAAATCACTTTTCGCTGCATTGATAATGGCATTAACCTTAAAATTTTTCTATAATGATTTAAGATTCATACCACTTATAATAATAGGCGCAATTGTTTACTTTGCTTTGCTCATATTATTAAGGGGTTTTGATAGAAAGGATCTTGAGACAATGGGGCTTGAAAAATATTGGGTGTTGTTAAAATCAAAAGTTATTAAAAACAGATAATTTGGAGTATAATCATGAAAAAAATACTTGTAACAGGTGGTGCGGGATTCATTGGGAGCCATCTAGTTGAAGAACTATCCAAAACAAATGATGTAGTTGTTTATGATAACTTCTCTGCTGGAAAAATGGAATTTTTAGATGGAGTAAAATGTAAAATAGTCAAAGCGGACATTCTGGACTTCAAAAAGCTCAAGGAGCATCTAAACAATATTGATGAATGCTGGCATATAGCAGCTGATCCAGATGTCAAAAACAGTTATCATATTCCTGTAAAAAATTTCGAGCAAGATTGTGTAGGCACGGTCAACGTACTTGAAGCATGCAGACAGAATAATGTTAAAACTTTTGTTTTTGCATCAAGTTCTGTTGTTTATGGTAATGCAAAAATACCAACACCAGAAGATGCACCAATCAGACCAATCAGTAATTATGGTGCAGCAAAGGCTGCAAGTGAAAATTATATTATGAGCTATTCTAATTTGTATGGGATCAAAAGTACAATTCTAAGATATGCAAATATACTTGGGCCAAGGTCAACACATGGCATATGTTATGACTTCTACAAAAAGTTAAAAGAAAACCCAAATGAACTCAAAATCTTGGGTGATGGAAAACAGAAGAAATCTTATCTACATATTAAGGACTGTATAAATGCAAGCATTATCGCAAAGGAAAATACAGTAGGAAACTTTGAGATATTTAATGTTGGCAGTGATGAGCAGATTTCTGTTGATGAAATAACAGATACAATTACAACATCTATGGGTTTGGAAGGTGTAGAATACACATATACTGGCGGAAACACTGGTTGGCCTGGAGATATTTCACATATGCTTCTTTCAATAAACAAGCTTAAGAAATTAGGTTGGAAACCGGGATTCACAATTAAGGAATCAATAATTGATACTATAGACTATCTCAAGGAGAACGAATGAAAGCAATTGTACTTGCGGGAGGTTTCGGAACAAGATTAAGACCTTTAACATTTGTTAGACCTAAACATCTTTTGCCTATTGTTAATAAGCCGATGCTTGAACATATTGTTGATTATATTTTAAGTTTCAAGGAGATTGATGAAGTAATAATTTCTGTTGGTTATACAGAAGAATTCAATATGATTGAAGACCACTTCAAAAATAAAAAACATGTTTCTTTAATAAAGGAACCAAAACGTATGGGTGGGGTTGGGGCAATAAAATATGTTCTTGAAAACTATAAAATAAGTGAACCATTCCTTCTTTACCTTGGCGATAACATAACAAACTTCAATCTAAAAAAACTTATTGACTTCCATAAAAAGAATAATGATGCTATCGCAACAATCGGTTTAATAGAAACATCTGAGCCTTGGAAATTCGGTGTTGTAGAGCTTAAAGGACATTTAATAAAAAGATTTGTAGAAAAACCTCCGATAGGTTCAGAACCAAGTAATCTGATTAGCACAGGAATCTACGTGATGGATCCTAAAATAAATGATTTTCTAACATACGAATTCATGGATTCAACTGGTATGATATTCCCAATTCTTCTCAAAAAAGGAGAAAAGCTAAATGGGTTATTACAAAAGAATGTTTTCTGGGTTGACGTTGGACGGCCAGCGTCATATATTGAAGCGACTGCATATGAACTACGTAGATTAGGGAAACAAAATTGGATAGATCCGTCTGTTTCAATCGGTATAGGAACTAAAATAGAAGGTCCAGTTGTAATTTACAAAAATACAAAGATTGGCAAGAACTGTATAATTAGAAATTCAGTTATAATGGAAAACAATCAAATTGGAGATAATTGCAGCATAATCAATTCAATAATAGATGAAGACTGTAAAATTGGGAATGAAATACACATTTCTACCACGCTTGGACGTGGATCAATATTGATGAGTGGTAAAGAAAATGGCAACTCTTAAAGAACTTCTTAAGAACAAGCTTACTGCTGAACAAATTTCAAATTTAAAGCGCAGTTATGACTTGATTGGAGAGATCGCTGTAATGAATTCTATGCCGCATGGTTTAAAGAGCAAGGAAAAAATAATTGCAAAGGCAATAATGGAAAATAACCATCATGTAAAAACTGTTGTTAAAAAAATAGGTCCTACTGCGGGTGTAGAGCGAATTAGACCAGTAAAGGTAGTACTTGGTAAGAAAACAACAGAAACAATATTTGTTGAAAATGGATGTAGATTCAAATTTAATATAAACAAAGTTTACTTTTCTCCAAGACTTGGAAGCGAACATCTGCGAGTTATCAAACAGGTGAAAAAGAATGAAATCGTTTACGATTTATTCGCGGGAGTTGGACCTTTTGCAGTGCCAATAGCAAAAATAGCTAAAAGAGTAATTGCAATAGATATAAACAAGTCTGCATGTAAATTCTTGGATGAAAATGCGCGCATAAATAAGGTTTCTGAAAAAATTAATGTTTATTGCGGTGACTCGAGAAAAATCGCTGCAAAAAAGAAATGGAAACATGTCGCTGATAGAGTAATAATGAATTTGCCGATGCATGCCGGAGAATTTCTTGATATTGCTTTTAGAATCGCCAAAAAGAATGCAATTGTACACTTTTACTTCTTTTTACCAGAAGAAGACTTATTTAACGGTGCAATAAAAATAATAGAACGCGCTGCAAAAAAAGCAAAACGAATGATTAAGATAATAAACAAAAGAAAGTGCGGACAGCTTTCACCAAGAGTATGGCGTGTTGTTATCGATTTTAAGACTCTAAATTAAGCGCTTCTTTTTCTACAAAATGCAATTCTCCAGGAATTACTAAAATATGTTGTGGTTTGCCAAAATCAAACTTTAACAATTCTTTTATTTGTCCTGCTTTAATTATCTGATCTTTTGAACCAATTCGTGCGAATCCGACAATAGTTGTATTTTGATCCAAACCTAATCTAATAAGAATCTCTAATGCCTGATTGATTGTCATAAACTTATTTTCTTCTGGTTTTAGATCCAAAAAAACTAATGTGTGAAGACCATGTTTTTTATTTTCAACAATTGTATCATAGAATGAAGTTGGATTGAAACTTTTTGTTGGAAATGGAACTGAACATCTTTTTCCGAATTTATATATAAACAACCCAGACTCGCAGACTCCTGTATAAATGGATGAAGCATGTATAACTTTTGTCTCTATCCCTCTCTTTTTTGCCTGTAATATAAGATCAATATGTGTGGTTGCTGTCAATGGGTCACCGCCAATTAAAAATGCGATATTACTCCCTTTTGCATCTCTGAGTATTGTATCGCTTTGTTCAACTTCATCACGGGAAAGCATTTTGATTTTCTTACCAATCAGCTTCTCTATGCTTTCTTTTGAAGCTCCGAGCTTTGAGGTGTACTCCTCCATGTATATGAAGTCACATGATCTAAGTGATTCTAAACCTCTAACTGAGATATCCTTCTCATCCCAGAGTCCAAGCCCCACTAGATATAAAACCATAAAGAACATCAAAAAAAGTTCATTTTTATACTTGTCTATCAGATAGATATTTAACTTTTCTTTTTCTACTTTAAATTATGTTTGAACTGTTGATACTCGCATTAACATTCATAGTTTTGTTAATAGCAACCATACAAGACTGGAAAACAAGAGAAGTACCAGATTATTTATGTTATTTCTTTATAATTGCGGCGATAAGTTTTAGGCTTTTGCAGGCAGTTGACAATTTTAATTTAATGACGCTTGTTTGGATACCGGTTGCGGTTGGGGTCTTTATACCATTCTCTTATCTTATGTATCGTGCTGGTCAATGGGGCGGTGGTGACGTAAAACTAATGGCTGGTCTTTCAATTGCGCTAAGCTCATTCAGCACTGATTTGGCATTTCCATACTTTATCAATTTTTTTATGAACGTGATGGTTGTCGGAGCGATTTATGGGATTATAATGACATTATATCTTGGATTCAAGAACAGGGATAAGATAATATCTAAACTAGGCAGAAGCGATATAATCCTAATATTAGCTGTCGCAATCGCAGTTATTGCCATTGTTTATTACATCAATTTCAATCCTGCTATAATGTTCCTTTTAATTTTATTAGTTGTAGCTCTCGGTCTTTTGAGATATTTGAAATTAATAGAGAACTATTGTATGATTTCATATGTATCAATCAAAAATCTTACTGAGGGAGACTGGTTGGTCAAAGAAATAAGATCTGGTAAAACGATTGTTAAACCAAGAGCTATAGGCTTAATTGATGAAGACTTAACGAAATTAAATCAATTGTATAAACATGGTAAAATAAAAGAGGCTCTCATAAAAATCGGGATACCATTTATACCCGCATTCTTTTTTGCATTTATAGTAACATCATTAGTAGGAAATGTCATATTCGTTTTATTAACTATGGCACTTTAATAAGCGCCAGTTCTTCGTTGCAGAATTATTGGTTTTTCTGGTTCTTTCCTCACAGGCTCTGGTGGTTGCTGTTCTTTTTGCTCTTGACCAGCTATTTTTGCTTTGATTGCCGCCTGGATCTCTCTCAATTCAGCCTCAGTTAGCTTTGGTGGCTCCCAAACAAAGTGTACTTTATCATTATCATATCTTGGAATTAAATGTAGTATCATATGCGGGCTTTTTTGGCCAGCTGATTCACCCAAGGAATAAAGCATGTTTACTCCTTTAGCACCATAATCAATAAGAACAACCATCATTGCCCTTGCAATAGAAAACATTTTTTGGTATAATTGGTCAGGCATTTCAATAAGATTCCTAAAATGTGTTCTTGGGACAATAATTAAATGTCCTCTATTTGCAGGATTTATGTCAAGAGCCACTATGAACAGATTATCCTCGAAAACTTTAAAACTCGGGGTTGTCCCTTCTGCTATGCTACAAAAAATACATCCTTCCATAGCTATAATGAATAAAAACGCAGTATAAAAATTATCACATTAAGTATGGGATTCAAATTAATAAAAAATGAACGAGTAATGGTTTTCAATGAGTTTCTAATAGCTTCGGATTTACATATTGGTTATGAGAAAAAACTTGCGGAAAGTGGTTATAACATCCCAAACTTATCAAAAATTTTTGTGGAAAAATTCAAAGAACTTAAAGCAAAAACTGGCACTAATAAATTAATAATTCTTGGCGATATAAAACACAATGTTCCAAGGATAACTTATGAAGAAAAATATGATGTTCCTGACATGTTCAGAGCGCTTAGCACGGAATTTAAAGAAATAATTCTGATAAAGGGTAATCATGACGGCAATATTGAACGCATGGTACATGAAGATAATGTCAAAATTTTAGCAGAATATATTGTTGATAATGTAGGTTTTACGCATGGACACAGAATTCCAAGTAAAGAATTACTTAATTGTAAAACAATAGTAATTGGGCATGTACATCCAACATTCAAATTTAAGGACAGTCTTGGTGTTAGACATAATTATCCATGCTGGTTATATGCAAAACTGAAAAAAACAAAAACATTCAAGGATGCAATAACAGAAAATGTAATAGTTGTTCCATGCTTCAACCAATTCTTTTCTGGATATGAAAAGTTCGTGGGGCCCTTAGCAAAGAATATCAAGATAGAAGAGATTTATCTTCTTAATTTGACAAAGGTGAAATGAAATGAAAAAATCTGTTGCTCTTAGTATTGTCGGGCTGATATTTTTAATGGGTGGATTTGTATCTTTCCTAATGGGTTTGCTTGGTGCCGCAACCATACTTACTATAGTTGGTATACTAATTTACTTATACAAGAAGTTTAAGAAAGAGATTATATGACTGCTACTGTTGACGGTTTTCCTACCTGGTTCTCAGATGCTCCAAACTTTCCATCTCCATAATGCCAGATAACGTCACCATATTTGTTAACTTCTATAACTCTATTGTTATAGCTATCCACTATCAATGTATTTCCATCTGCTAGTCTAACTGCATCTGTAGGAAAATAAAGTCCTTCGTCAACTACCCATACTAAATTATAATCTTTATCAACTTCAAGAACAGAATTTGCTTTTGTATTTGCAATCAGAACATTACCATTACTCAACTTATGTGCACCATAAGGCATACTCAAGGTTTTATTTAATTCCCAAACAGTATTTTTATCCTTATCAACTTCTATGATCCTGCTGTTCTCTGTATCTGTTATCAATGTGTTTCCATTTGATAATCGTTCTACCATATGTGGATTTCTTAGCATATCTGGATCAGTTCCGTATGCGCACTTACCTACTGTATTCAATGTAGAACAACCATATGACCATACAACGCCATCTTTCTTATCAACATCTAATACCCTATGATTAAATCCATCTGCGATAAGTATGTGTCCTTCTGATGTTTCAGCTGCATAATTTGGATACCATATATTTCTATCAATTGCATAATCAAACGCCCATAAAACTTCGCCATCTTTTGAGACTTCGATTACACGATTGTTCATCCTATCTGCTATTACTACGCCATTTTGAGTCTTGGCTGCAGAAGTTGGTCTGTATAGTAAGTCTGTGCTGCATTTCCCAAGGTTGTTTATGGTAGAACATCCGTATTGCCATTCTACTTTCTTATCAGAATCAAATGATACTTGGATTACTCTTTGGTTTTCAGTGTCAGCTATTAGAAGTATTTGTTTGGTTTGTGTTACAGTTTGATTTGGTTGTGGTGTAGTAGTTTGATTAGTTATTGTGGTATTTGATTGCACTGGTGAGGTTACATAAAAGGTTACAAGAATTGATGCCAAGACAACAATTATTATTGCTGCGATAACAATCTTATTCGTAAATATGTTTATAAGATTCATATCAAAGCATAATACTTCACTATTTAAAAATCTAAACTTTCGTTAGATTAGATATTACCTAAGCTCTCTTTAAGTATTTTTGAAACAAATTGTCTAATATCTGAAAAGCTACGTTTTACATCAACCACAATAGACGTATCATAGACATAGGCATTTGGCCATTTCCTTATAAACTTGTCAAAGTATTCCGGTCCAATCCAGATATTGGGACCCATATGTTTCCTGTAACTTGATAATTTAAGTGTTTCAACCTCAACAAATGCGTTCTTGTCTGTGACGCCGTAACTATAAACTAATATTTTCTCTCTATTCAGTTTTCTAACAACGTCTTCTAGTCTGCTCTTTATCTTAGACAAGTAGACATCATTATCATTCTTTAGCTTATATTCTACAAGAATTGTACCGCGTTTTTTGCTGTCTTTTTTAATTGTTGACGGTTTTATCTTAAAATATTCAATGCTTGGTTTGCGTTTGAACATTCTTAACGCAAATAACATCTTTGCAAATGTCTTATCATCGAGTGCAGCACATGCATTACGTTCTTTTAAAACTGGATCTATTAAAATTATCGGTGAAACTGTCTTTGAAGTTGATAAAGTTTTATTTATTTCAGATACATCCTTGAATCTTCTTTCCATGTCTATGTAGATTTTGGGTTTCTTTTTATCCCACTCTGCCATCAATTTGTTGAAGCTTCCGTAATAGCATGTCAACAGTTCTAAAACATAACCTGAAAAACCCGCTACTTGTGTTTCTGCACCATAAGCATTTTGTGCATATGCAAATGTCTTAAGCAATCTTATCTCATCTGCCAGATTAGGATTTGCAAATATTTTCTTTTTTATGTAGTCTATATGGAATGATGAAGCATCCATACTATTTTTTGCGTCTTTGGGATCTTTTATTGCTAAAACTGGGACAATCTCAAGCTTGAACCCTTTTAAGTATATATGATAGTAATCTCGTGTGCCGTGTACGACTTCCAATTTGCCGAATGCTGATTTTAAAACATTGCTTAATATTTTTCCTATTTCTCCATCTTTGTACTTTAAGTTAAACTTTACAAAAAAGTCTACATCATGGTTGTCATGTAACCATGTTCCTTTCGCTACACTACCACCAACTATTACTTCGGCATTCACTTTTTTGTCTGAAAGAGCTTTGGTTATTTTGTTCTTAGTAAAGTTTATAATTGATTCTAATTTTTTCTTTTCAGTTCCAGTTGGTACAACGTCCTTTAAGACTTTTTGAAGGATGGCTTTAATAACAGTCTCTGTCATAAACTTACATAACAAGTTGTATTTTAAAAAGGTGTCTCAGTTGGTATTTGAAAAACTAAATCCTAAAATAGTAGATTGGTTAACTAAAACCGGTTATCTAGAAGGAAGTCTGCCACAGAAGTATGCGATACCATTAATTCTTGAGAGAAAAGATGTTTTAATAATGGCTCCAACAGGAACTGGGAAAACATTGGCTGCGATACTACCAATCTTCAATAAAATTCTTGAGAACAAAGAAAAACCGGGCGTAAGGCTATTATACGTAAGTCCGCTTAAATCACTTAACAGAGACTTGTTTGACAGAATTCTTGATTTGGCAAACTATCTTGACATAGAAGTTGATCTTAGGCATGGAGATACTCCCCAGAGTCAAAGAGCACAACAGGTTAAGGACCCATCAAAGGTATTGATTATTACTCCTGAAACACTCCAGTCGATAATAATTGGGAAACGTTTTAGAGAACACCTAAAGAACGTTGAATGGGTAATAATCGATGAAATACATGAACTTGTTACAAACAAGCGCGGAACCCAGTTGATAGTTGCACTTGAACGGCTGAAAGAATTACGACTTGGAGAAAATTTCCAAAGAATTGGTCTTTCAGCAACTATTGGAGACCCGAATAAAATAGCGAAATTCCTAAGCAATGATAAATGTCAGATAATAGACGCCCGTTCAGAGAAAAAGTATGAGATTTCTGTTGAATATCCACACATAACGCCTGAAGATTTTACGCTTGCAAAAAAACTTGGAATTAATTCTGCTGGAAGCTATTGTTTGAGAAGGATTAAAGAGATGGTTGAAAGTAGCAGATCAGCAATCATTTTTGTAAACACACGGGAAACTGCTGAATCACTTGGCTCAAAGTTTAAAACATGGCTGCCAGACTTTCCTATCGCAGTGCATCATTCTTCTTTATCAAAAGATGTGCGCATTGATGTCGAGAAAAAGTTTAGAGAAGGCGAAATTAAAGCAATAATTTCTACTTCTTCCCTTGAACTTGGAATTGATATAGGCACAATTGATTTAGTAATCCAATATGGCTCGCCAAGACAAGTAACAAAGATTGTCCAGCGTGTTGGCAGAAGCGGGCATGGACTCGGAGAAGTATCAAAAGGAGTGATAATCTGTAACTCGATTGATGATTATTTGGAATCGCTTGCAATAATCGAACGAAACAAGGAAGGCTGGCTTGAAGAACCTGGGATCCCAGAGAAAGCATTTGATGTTCTCGCACACCAGATTGTTGGAATTTGTATTGATTTGGGTAAAGCAAGCAAAGAAAGAATTCTCGCTATTGTTAAACGCGCTTATCCATATAGAGATTTGTCTATGGACGAGCTTAATGCTGTAGTAACTGTGATGTTGAACATACGTTTGCTTGGCGAAGAAGATGGAAAATTCTACAGAACTAAACGCGGTTTGCTATTCTATTTTGAAAACTTAAGCACGATACCAAATGAAAAAAACTATTTCGTGATAAATAAAGAATTGAACAAGAGGATTGGGGTATTGCACCAAGGTTTTGTTTCCCAGCATATCAAACATGGTGCAGAGTTCATAATGAAAGGCGAACCATGGAAAGTCATAGACATCGAAGAAGACAAAATAAATGTGATTTCAAGCAGAGAAGGCGAGGGCGCAATTCCGAGCTGGGAAGGAGAATTAATACCTGTAACAATGCAAGTTGCGTCAAAAGCTGCTGAACTTAGAGAGAAATTTGATTTCGAAGATTTAAAGATACAAAAAAAGGATTTTGTGATTCCTACAAATAAATTGATTTACATTGAAACATTTGAGAATTTCATAATTGTACATTCTTGTTTTGGGAGCAAAATTAATGAAACCTTATCAAAGCTATTGTCTGCAGTTATATCATCAAAAATTGGATCAAGCGTATCCGCAAGAAGCGATGCATATAGGATAATATTTAGAATACCAGATGAATTTGGACAAGAATTAGTTTTACAGACATTAAATGAAGTTGAACCCTCATGGATTAACTCAATTTTGATGCGTTCAATGAGAAATACATCAATGTTTGAGTTTAGATTCTATAATGTTGCGAAGCGTTTTGGGATTATATCAAAGGACGCAAATTACTCAGGTCAGATATTACAAAATCTGATAGATATGTATGTTGGAACTCCTGTTTATGAAGAAACCATACATGAATTGATGCTTGATAGACTTGATGTCAAGGGTGCTATGAAAGTTATTGAAGACATAAAATCAAAAAAAGTTAAAATCGAAGTTTCTTCTGGTTATGATGTTTCACCATTGGGTGCAGAAGCACTTGATTATTCTAATATTTCGTTCATAAAGCCGAAGGAAAAGATAAAGGAACTTCTTGAAATAATCAAAGAAAGACTTCTTAACAAAAAGTTTTGGATGGTTTGTATGAATTGTGGAACTGAATTTGGTACGTACAAGAATAGAGAGATTCCTGAATCAGTATTATGTAGGAACTGTGGTGCAAAATTAATTGGATTTATATCTGCAAAGGAAAGTGCACTCGTTAAAAAGATATTACAAAAGCATTTCAACAAAGCAAAACTAGAAGCTGACGAGAGAAAAATAATAGAAAAAATAGGTGAAACTGCTGAACTTTTCATTAATTACGGACCCAAAGCATGTTTTGTTATAGCTGGATATGGTGTTGGGCCATCAACTGCAAAAAGAATACTTGCAAGATATCACAAAACAGAAGAAGAATTAGTAATGGATATAATAAACGCAGAAAGAAGTTTTATCTCAACAAGACAATTCTGGTCAAGTTAGGTTCTAAACATAAGCCTTATAAATTGGGATTATTTTTACTTTTTACTATGAATCAAGGTTTTAAACCTAGAAGAACGCGTTGGAAGACAGGGCCAAACAAGATATCTTCTGCATTTAGAGATAGTGTTCTTTTAGCTATTTGTTCCGAGTGGCCAACTTACCCAAGCGAAATTATTAAAAAACTCAAAATGCCTGGTGAAAAATCAGACCTTTTGCTTGTAAAGTACCATGTTGACCAGCTTGCAAAAGAAGGACATATCAGAATTAAAAAGGTGGACCGTGCAACAGTCTGTTGGCCAAAAAAAATAGAAGAATTGAGGTATAAATAATGAGCGCACCACTGTTGTTTAATAAATTAATTTTTTCAAGACAATTCGAATATAGAAATGGTAGATTCTTTCTAATGAGTGGGATACCTGGTGCAATAGTACCCTTAGAAGTATTTGTTAAATTAGTCAAAAAACTGCTTGAAGATAAGGAAGAAAAGGCTTTGTATGATATTGCTTACAATCAAGGAGTTTCCGCAGGCAAGAGATACAAACAAACTGCGGTAAGAAGCGTAAATGAATTTATGGGTTTTGTTAAAGGAATCGCGGAAGTTGTTGGAATGGGTAGTATTACATTTAGACGATTTGATAGTAAGAGTATAACACTTACAATTAATCCATCACCATTAGCTGAAGAGTGGATTAAGTTTGAAAAAAAATCAAAAACACCTATCTGTCATTATCTTCTAGGAATCGCTGCTGGCTGTTTCTCAGGATATTTTGGGAAGAGATGGGTCGGAAAGGAAATTGCATGTAAGGCAATGGGTAATACATATTGTGAATTTCATTTTAATGTTAAGAAATGAATGTAGTAGGAGATTAAACAATGGATAACATATATAAAAATTCGGCTGAACGTGAAGAGATGATAAAATTAAAACTTGCGAATACATTGGAGTATGCTTATGAAAACTCTCCGTTTTATCATAATTTATTTGATTGTCACGGTGTAAAACCTGAAGATATTATTTCGCCTAAAAAATTGTTAGAAATACTTCCTATCATTGATAAGAACAACTTAATAGATAGTATCCCGCCAAAAGGACATTTTGAATTTTTTTCTGCGTATAATGCAACAAATACTTTAATGTATACATCTGGCAGCACCGGGATGCCAAAAATAATCGCGATGAGTGATACAGATCTCTCTATATACGAAAAGGATTGTCAGATAATGTATGAAATGGGTGGAATCAAAAAGGGGGATGTTGTTCTAGATATGTACCCATTCGGAATTAATGCTTCGGGTATTATGTCTTGGGCTGGATTCAAGAATATGGGTGTCCAAGTTGTCCCACTTGGAGTTTCACCATTCCCGCCAAAGGAATTCATTATCCAAACACATAAACCAACTGTACTTTTTGGACTTACTTCTTATATTGAAAGGATAGCATACGATTTGGAGAATAATGGTATGTCTCCGGATAATTTAGGAATAACAACAATTGTTGTTGGTGGAGAATCTTCAACTAAAGAAAAAAAGGAAAAAATTAGCAAACTTTACAATGCAGATATATTTGATATATATGGCACCACTGAATTTGGCGCAGTTGGAATAGATTGTGATAAAAAGAAGGGTATGCATATTATGGACCATTCCGTCCTTGTCCAAATTGTTGATCCAAAGACGCATAAGGAAGTAGATGACGGTAAAAAAGGTAATGTAATTTTAACAAAACTGATGGATAAATCTGAAACACCTGGTACACTTTTGATAAATTACTTTATTGGGGACGAATCTAGCATAATAAGCAGGGACATATGTGGATGTGGCGAGCCTTATACTATAATTGATTACCCAAGGCGTGCTGATGGCGCAGTCTTCGTCAGCGGTGCTAAAGTCGACTATCATGATTTAGAATCAATAATATCAAATCCCACCAACAGAGATATTCTAACTGGGGATTTCGAGATTATTGTTGACTCAAACAAAGATAATACTTACAAATTAATATGTAGAGTAGAACCAAAACCGGGAGCAGTTATACCAGAAGGCTATGCAGAAAAAATTGCGAATGCCTGGAAATCAATAAACTTCCCACTTGCGAACGAAGTTGGTGGTGGAAGAATAGATCTAAGTGTACACCTTGTGAAAGGTTCTGAATTTGAGATTTGCAAAAAACCTGGAAAACCAAAGAGAATACTTGATTATAGAAAGGACTAATCTTAAACCAAAACTTTTATTTCTCCATTTTTATTATCTTCTTGTATGGAATGTTTAGAAAACTATCTTAAATCGGGACCTTGGTGTGAAAGTAATTCTGAAATTATAAAGTTAAAATCAAAGAAAATTGTGGGAAAATCAACATCTATAAATGACAAAGTAAGAAAAATTTCATTATGGGTAAGAGACGCTGTTAAATGGCAGGTTCTTCCTATTGTCGGAGCAGAAGCTATCCTAAAAAGGAAGCCGCTTGCAGCAATATGTATTGATAAAACGAATTTGTTTGTTGCGCTGTGTAGATCACAGGGCATCCCTACAAGATATGTATTGGTGATGGCGGAGATGAATTCAAAAAATAACGAGATGCCTCCGAATGCAATGCATGCTGCAGCAGAAGTTTACATTAATGGCAAATGGAAATTTCTTGATGTTTCATTTGGTAAACATAGCAAAAAACTAATGCCGTTAAGCACTTGGAATAGCTATCCTTACAAAATCAAAAAAAAGTTTGGGAAATATTGGATACTTCCATTTTGGTTACGCATAATCTCAAATGTCTATATTGCATGCGCACCAGATTCAAAAGTTTTACGACAAATAGTTAATTCTTAAGGAATTAATCATACTTTAATGGGCCTACATTTTGTGCCCCATTCCAGAAATAATGACTGTCTCCTTTAATTTTTATTGCAGTATCACGTTCAAGCTGGTTTGGCCAGAAGAAGTCTTTCCCTATTCTATTGAATTTTACTTGTCCACGCTCTCCATAGCCAAGCGGTTTGTGTGTTTTAGGATCCACAATTTCAAATGAAGTATAAGGAAATGGCGGGTAGTAACGCAGTTCATCATCCTTAGCTGGTATGTTAAATGCGGGGCCCCAAAATATATTACCGTACCACCCAGTAACTTTGGTTTTGCCATACATATCTTTAAGTTCGCCATAATCTGTTGGCGTTAAACCAACTCCGCCCCATAGAACAGCTTCCAAGTTAGAGACATCCATCTCTTTCGGATACCTTTTGAGCATTTGAGGCGCACTTATTATAACACCAATATCCTGTTGTTTCATTATTTGATTAAATTCTTCGGTTATTGGTTTCATATATTTTGTAAGATATGCTAATTTCCAAGGTTTAAACCAACTTATCCCAGAAAGAGCATCTTTCATTCCTTTCGGTTCAATCCCTATAAAGAAACACAATCCTTCTCTACTCTTAACAACATTTTGTATATGCTTTTCGTACAGTCCTGAAGGCCCTAGCGCAAGGAAATTAATTCCTTTAGGTATCTCCCACAGATCAAGATTAAATTCATAAAATTTGATAATATCTGCTGTGACTTCGTTATGCCAAGGTATCCTTTTCTTCGGACCCGTTGTTCCTGAGGATTCTCCTATATCAAAATCGTTTTTCGGAATATTTTGGGGCATAAAATATTCAATTGGGTAATCTCTTAAATCATTCTGATTAGCATTCGGGAAATGTATAAGATCCTCTATTGAAGTTATATCTTTTTTGGGGTCGAAACCAAGCTTTTCTTTTTTCTTAATCCAATAAGGTGTTCCATTTTTTGGATCAAAATGTGTTTCTATAACATTTGCTAGCCATTCTTCTAGATTCAATTCTTTACCAACGTATGGTATACTGACCATATACAATGGTAATTATAGTCTTAATATAAAGATTTCCGTACACTGTAGTAGTAACATTCTTTGATGATTAAAATTACTACAAAAATAAATAAACACATAAACTTCTGTATATGGTGGTGAGGCAATGGTAAAGAAGGCTAAGTGTTCAGTAAAATCTCCTTTGTTAAAAAGGATAACTTCTGGTATAAAGGGCTTAGATAAACTCATCCAAGGCGGCATAGAAGAAGGTTCTTTAGTCTTATTATCCGGGGGAACTGGAACTGGTAAAACAATTTTTGGGCTTCAATTCTTATATGATGGTGCAAAGAAAAATGAGCCTGGTCTTTTTGTTACATTCGAAGAAGATCCAGAGGATTTGAGAAAGGATGCTGCAATATTTTGTATGAATATAAGAAAATATGAGAAAGATAATAAATTCTTAATCAAAAGTTATCCGCCATTTGCATTTGATCAATTCATAGGCGATATTGAAAAACTAATTGTACAATATAAGATAAAAAGGATTGTTATTGATTCAATTTCTGCTTTTGGAATTTATTCTAAAAGTGATTATGAATTAAGAAAAAGGATTTATGAGATATCTAAGATAATCAAAAATGCAAAGGCGACAGCTATCGCAGTTTCAGAATTAATAGGCGAAGCAACAACAGAAATGGGTGGTAATAATACATTTTCCAGATTTGGTGTTGAAGAATTTGTTGCTGATTCATTAATCGCGCTCCATTATGCTGGTCTTGGCGGAAACTATGACAGGACAGTACAAATTGTAAAAATGAGAAGAACAGACCATGCACGTGGACTATATCCAATACGTATAACTAAAAATGGTATTGAAATTTCAGGAAAATCAGAATAAGGAGGTGTAATAGTTGGTAAGAGCACAAAGTACATTGGAGTTTCTCATGTCTTATTCATGGGCGCTCATAATTATAGGAATTGCATTAGCTGCATTAGTAGCGCTGGGAATATTCAATCCTCTTAGCTTCGGAGCATCAACAGGACAATCAGGATTTTCAAGCGTTGCACCAATAACACAAGGTTACTCGCTTTCAACAAATGGCGACTTTAGTGTTAATCTCAGAAATATAGCCGGTGTACCTATAAAGATATTGAGTTTGCAAGCAACGCATGATGAGACTGGAGTTACCAAAACCCAAAGCATTGGTAACTTGGTGGTTAATAGTGGTTCAGAATCCGGTATTCTAACTATCAGCGGCTTCGGAACACAGACAGCTGGTTCGAGGTACAACATGAATCTTATAATCAGTTACGAAGCAAGTGGACTAAACCACACATCAGCAGGAAAAGTTTGGGGAACTGTTTAATTTTTATTCCCCTTTTTATTTTTCTAAACAATATGTAATGTAAGACCCATAAGATATCTAGAGATAAATACAACAAGCATAGAAATTAACAATATTGCCGGGAAATATTTTAGACCTGTGATCTTTCTGCCATCTTTGATTAAACCTATTATGAGGCTTGCGAAAAGAGAGTTTATCATTATTGCTATCAGCGCATATGGTAACATGTATTTCGCGCTTGAAGCAATTGCTGACGGGTTCGGTAGATTAGAACCTAGATTTGAGGGCACCCCTGTTTGAAAACTCACCCCTATTGAGGACATCTTTTCAATTATTACTGTAGATACGCCGAACATTAATGGTGCTGCAATCACTGCTGCAAATATAATGAAGAGCATTTGGACTGTAACTTCTGCTCTTATATGTTTCTTGAGAGATAAAATTTCTCTTATGTGGGAAGCAGTATTTTCAAGAATTGATTCCATTTCGCCACCGCGTTTAATTCCTTCTGATATTAATTTGAATGCTCTGGGAACAATAATTGAATTGAATTTTTTTGCGGACTCCATTATTGCATCTTCGAATGGAGTATTCGTTAAACTTTCCTTAGCAATTAGTTTTAATTCTTTTTCAAGAGGACCAAACTCTGGACGTGCAGTTATCAATAACGCTCTATCTGGAGTCAAACCTGACTTCAAATTTGTTGACATAAGTGTCAATGCCTCTGGCAGAACTTCTTCAGTAATAGATGCGCGTTGTGCTCCTTGAAAGTAAATTAGTATAAGCATAGAAGAAAAAATAATTATTGGTGTTAATATCAAACTGAAAACAAAATAAGTGAATGAAATATAGAACATTATGGCACTTACGATTATTGTGGTCCCTATAACTGTTTGAGTAATAGTTTCAAGTACTTTTTTTACAGGGATATCAATATCAGCGTAAATTAACAATTGGTTTAGATAATTTGAAAATTTCATCAGATCACCACGACAGGTCTTCTAGACTGTATTATACCCACGAATAAATATTGAACAACAATTAGGAATATTATAAGCAAAACAAATATCGACGGATCAAGTGAGGTTCCCAAGAACATTAAGACCATCATGGCAAAAACAACGCCAATCGTTGGTATTGAGATTGTTAATAGCATATACAGGAGGGAAAGAAAATTAAGATGGGAACCATACTCCTTTATCTCTATCATTTGTTCATCAGTAACTCTTAAAACAAGTTCTTTTAACATTACAGATATATCAGCACCGGTTTTTGCAGCATTTGACAATTCCCATATAGAATCCCTATAAATAGAATATGGGTTCTTCATTGCACTATCTTCTAATGCTGTTATAAAATCGGTACCCCCTTGGGTTTCAGTAATAACGATTGTAAACTGTTTTGAAACTTCACCGTAATCACTGTCTGCAACACTTGCAACTGAATCATATAATGAAACTCCGGAAGAAACTTGTACGAGTAAATGCCTTAGCGCATATGGCAAGTCCCTATTCATTGAACGCATTCTGCGCTCAAGCAATACCTTGGGATATGTTAGTATGTATGTAAATGCAAATACTGCCGCGATTGTCGAAGACAAAAGCGCCACAGTCAGAACTCTAAAATATGGTGCTTGGGAAATAACACTTAGTAAGTAAATCATTGAAAATGCTAAAAGAAAATAAATCATTGCTGAGAAAATTGCGATATTCATATATTCAAGTGCTGTTACTTCTTCGCCAAGTTGGGATAGTTGAACCTGAAGTCTTGGAAATGTTTTAATGAGCGACCTTGACCAATAACTCAAAAAATTTGATGCTCTTCTGGCAGTATTAAAATCAATAGGTAGAATAGATATATTCATTTTAATATCTCCATGGGTTTATCGCTATCTATAATCTTCATAGTTTCTTCTGGGTTTTTCATATAGTGCGATATAACTTTGCCAACAGAATCCAAATCTCTTATCTCATTATCAACCATCCATGTAAGAACTTTTTCCCTATTTTTTAAATCCTTTTTAATTTCGTTCTCAGTCATTCTTGTAAATTTCTGTATGTCGCTAATTATTCTGAAACTCTCATTATCTTTTTCGAAATTATCCTTTGAAGAGAACCACTTGTATAAACTGTTCAATATTGGTATTTGTGATTTATTTTCAGTTAATGGAGATGGGATAAGTTCTGAAATTTCGAACATTCTTCTTATCCCCGTTTTTCTGTCTCTGTACATTACAAGTATTAAGTGTAGAGATTCAAACAGAACCTGTGGTGTGCTTATTGGTGGATTTGTCATTCTTCTGTAAACCTGATCTGCTGTTTCTGCATGAACTGTGGCCATTACTGGATGGCCTGTATGCATGGCTTCAAACATTACTTCTGCTTCATCTGAGCGCTTTACTTCTCCAACAAGAATTCGATCAGGTCTCATTCTCAGAGAATTTAACATTAATGAATACATGCTTACCCCGCCTTTACCCTCCTGATTAGGCTGGCGTTCAAGTAGGGGGACCCATTGGTAAATTTTGGGGAGTTGCAGTTCTCTGGTTTGCTCAATGGATATTATCCTTTGTTGTGCTGGGATAAAACTACTGAGTATGTTAAGTGTGGTCGTTTTACCAGATGCTGTCCCGCCTGAAACTAGAACATTTACTTCATTTTGTATTGCCAACCAAAGAAACGCTGCCATCTCTGGACTTAAAACATTCATTGAAAGATAATCAGTTATTGTCCATGGTATTTTTGCGAACTTTCTTATCGTAATTGTGTTTCCATCAATTGATATCGGATAAAGTGTTGCATTGACGCGATCACCTGATGCAAGATACGCATCAAGAAGTGGTTCTTTTATTGTGATTGTTTTCCCTATCCTTCTGCCAATCATGCTTGCATAGTTTACGGTTTCTGTTTCAGATTTGACATAAACATTTGTTTTCAACCAAGTGTATTTTTTATGATACACCCAAACAGGTTCATTGGCTGAATTAATGCATATTTCCTCAAGATTTTTATCCTCAAGAAGTAAATCAACATCCCCAAGGCCAAGCATTTGCTGCACTAAACGTCCTGCAATAAATTTTCTCTGGCTTTCCTCCATCTTTGAAAGATGTTTCTTAAGCAACTCATCTGCTTTGTCCAGGAACCGTTGTTTAAGAATTAATGTGGTTTTTGGATCAACTGCTTCTGATGGTTTTATTGAAACTGTCTGTATAAGCTTGATTTTTACTTCATCCAAGTATGCTGTTGTTGCTGGCTCAAATTTTGGAATTTCTAGATTGTAGTGTATAACAAAATCTTTTGGATCTTCTTCTATTATTACATGTCCTGTTACATTGTCCTTTTTCAATTCATATTTTTCTAGGGCTTTCAATTTTTCACTCTCTTTTTTAGTAATATGCCAAATAAAGTATACTTAATTTCAATGAGGCCGTGGTCAGCAAGTGCTTTGGCCCACTCCTCAATCTCTGCCTTTGGATAATCAAATACTTTAGACGCATAGCTAATAGATATCGTGTCTTTTTTGTTGATAAGCTCAAGTAATTTGTCAATAGATGTCTCAATATAATTAGAATCTACCATTAGAACAGGCGCTTTTTTAACAATTTTTTGCTTTTTCTTGGCCTTTATTTTTCTACTTACTTTAACCTTTTTCTTCATAAGGTATCACACTCACCGACGAATTCTTAAAAGTCCCGTAAACAGTATTGTTTACAATAATATTTGAAAAAGAATTAATATTAACCTTTCCATAGTCCTCTAATAAGAGGGATTGAACATAATAGAACTCTAGTCCTAGTTCCAAGGTTACATTCAATTGGCCATTTGGGCCGAAGGTTATTTCAGCATTATGCGACTGTCGTGGTGGTTCTGGTGGCCCATATGCTATGTGTACTGATATGTTTGTCTGGCGATTTGGGTCAAGTGTTTGATTATATGTCCTTATTTGTCCATGAGTAGTATGTAAGAATATGAATAGGTTAATTCCGTCTGGATCTGTTGCATCATCTGATTTAATTGGTGAGGTTGTGTCATTAGCATAGATATCAAGACGCATGCTTTTCAACTTGCCAAGCGAATCTGCTCTGTTCAGAAATGTATTACTTATGCCATCTACTGTATTTTCTATAGTCAAGTTATAAGGGGAGACTAAGTATTTTGTGCCGCCCATTGAAGTAGTAATATCAATTGGTGCATTGGTTAAAGCCATTTGCTTGACAAACTTCTGGAATTTCAAAATGTCTTCTGCATATTTTGCGGGAAGTTTTTCTTTGATTGTTAAGTTAGTTAAATTTTGTGCATATCTTACAGTTATGTTTGGGCCATATGTTTGTTCTATTTTTCTCGTTCCATACTCGATAGAATCAAAATGATAGAATACATTGTTTGAGGAAGTAAGTTTATTCGTGAAATAAACATTATCATTTTTCTGTTGTATAACAAATGATGAAAGTGTCAGCACAGCTAAAAAAATTATCAAAGTTGTTACTGTGAACAATACTGCTTTCATATGTACCAAACCTCAAGTCTTGACATGCAATATCTCGAAACACTTGAATTGCCTAATAATGGAAAGTATCTTGGGCTAACCACAACTGGTTGTGATTTTGTACTATTTTTTACGGGTTGAATTGTCAGATTAACATCAGGAATAAACATGGGTGAATTTGGATCAGATGCATTGTAAGAATTGTTATAGATAAAGCATGAAATATTAATTGCTGAGTCCATATTCTGAGAAAGTAATTGTTTAGTTGAAGATGAAATTATAGATGAGTTTAATGTCTGCAGCACATTTCCTTTATCTAATACTGTGTTTATATCATATGAAATTCTCTCTAAGTTTATGTTTTCTGGTTTTGGCTGTTCAACTAATACTATTGTTGCTATAAAGATGGTCATAACAAAAACTGCAATCATTACATCCATATTGAAAATCATGCCTTTTGCCACAGAATCATCTCCATAACTACATTTTTGTTTTCTATTGGTTCAAATAATGTCCTTGATGCACCATAAGAAGTGTAAGTTCCCGAAGGAAGAATTCCAATCTCTTTAATGATTGTATTGTTAACATAATAGAATTTTAAATGGAACTCTAAATTGCTAAGTGAAAGCTTATCCTTTAAAACGCCATAATCAATAGTTGAAAATAAGTTAAGTCCATCTTTAGACAGAACATTTGGTTCTTCAACAATACCAATGTCTGTTGAATTTAAAGTAAATAGGTTTGGTTGTCTTACCAAAAGATCTGAAAAAACTGTGGCTTTTGTATTAAGATTGAATGTCTGGTCTGATTGTTCTAATTCTGTCTGTTGTGAATTTGATAACATAAACGCTAGGCCAACAATTAGTAGAAATATTGGGACGGCAACTATCAAATCAGTCAATAAAACCTGACATTTAGACACTAGTTACCACCACACCAGTATTATCATTGTAAATTTTTATCTTACCATGTTGTAATGTAACTGTATCATTTATTACATTAGCCGAGAACGGACATATGAAAGAGTTCATCTGGTAAGAAACTACAACTGTTTTAAAAGAATTTATTTGCACATCATAATCTACATAATTTATTTGAGTTGGAATATCCAAGATTATTGCTGAGCCTCTGCCCATTGACCATACATAATCTATTGTACTTGAGATCTTTTTGCAAAGAGATTCTGCTGATTCTTTTGTTTTAATTGTGTTTATCTCATCGCTATGTTGTACTGAAACATAAAGTGCAATGCCTGTCACAAGCACAACTATGACCATTGTAATCATGAATTCTTGCATCATTTGTCCGTTAGTATGCAAGATCTATGCCGCCCCCAGTATTATTTATGTAAATTATGCGCTTGCCTTCAGAAATAGGTAATTTTCCCGTTAGATTTGCTTTTGTAACATAAAACACATCAGTATACCCGCTTGAGATTCCTACTTTGTAAGTTATGGTTTTGCTCGTTAATGTGTAATTAACAGCTCCTGCTGGAATATCTATTTCAACTGAAGTTGAAGAACCTTTATTTAGAGAGTAAATATAATCAATATTTCTACCTAATGTGTCTACTGCTGCATGGGTTTTGGATATGGCAATATTATCTGATGCATTTGAAAACGTAAATCCATAGAGAACTCCAATTATGGTCAATGCAAGTGCAAACACAAGAACTGCTTCTATGGCTATTTGACATTTTTCCATAATTTAGTAAAAAGAATATTGCTTTATTTCTTTTGTGTTTGGAAATTCTTGCGTATTGGGGTTATTATCTTTATTAACTCTTTAGAGACAGTACTCTTTAGGTCTGCTGGGTGCAGCTTGCCTTCTTTGTATACTTTTTCCAGTTCTTCATAAGAACCAAATGAAATTGCTCCGCCAAATTTGATTGGTCTTTCAATTTTCAATTTTTTATTTAGTGGGAAAATTATCAATTTTGATATTTGTAACAATGAGTTGTCTTCAACTGTTTTTTCCGGACAGAATGCATTCATCACTGCCTTAGATATTTCAGCATCACTGTCTGTTATAGATATACCTGAACCTGGAATTGACTTAGACATTTTCTGTCCTGGGCCTTTAAGAGAAGTTATCAGTGGTGTATGTACAATAGCTGCCTTATGTTTTATTATTGGGAACAATTCTCTGGCAAGCATATGAATCTTTCTTTGTTCAAGTCCGCCATAAGCAACATCACATTCAAGTGCTTTAATATCTTCAACCTGCATAAGCGGATACCAAAGCTGAGAGACTGTTGCATTTTCTATGTCTCTAGCCACTTCCTGCATGCTTCGCAAACCACGATTTATTGTAATCTCTTGTGCCATGCGCATAACATCGGACACATAGTCTTCTTCAAATTGGAAATCAGATCCAAGCAAGACTTCTGCATCAAGTCCAATTGCTTTAATTGTTTTTTCCCAAGCATCTACATCCGCAGCAACTTTTTCTTTGTCACCCTTTCTATTCAGAAGAGCATGAACATCTGCAAGAAGTATTTTAACTTTGAATCCTGCTTTTGCAAAGTCCATAAGTTTTATTATTGTTACAAAATGTCCTAAATGAATGGGTCCAGTAGGTTCATAGCCACAATAAACAACTGGTTTCTTTTTGACTTTAATAACTTCTATAAGCTCATCTTCGGTTATTATCTCAACCGTATTATTTTTTATCAGCTCGAGTTTTTCCAGGTCATTCATGTTTGCACCTATATATTACTTGCCAAATCTCCTTTTTCTATTTTTGTATTCAGTTATAGCATTATTGAAGTTTGATGGTGTAAAATCTGGGAATAATATGTCTGTAAAATAAAGTTCTGCATAACTTACATCCCAAAGCATGAACCCAGACAATCTGTGTTCACCTCCAGTTCTTATCAGTAAATCTACGGGTGGTAAATCTTTTGTGAAAAGATTATTTTTTATGGTGCTTCTAGTAATTCTTTGTACATTCTTCATCTCTTTGGCTGCTTCAGTAATCTCGTCTTGACCATCATAGCATATAAAAAATGAAAGAACTTTTTTGTTGTGTTTCTTTGTTTTAGAGATTATCTCATTCAATACTTTTTTCAATCTTTTGTCTGGTAAAAGATTCCATTTACCTATTATTTTAATTCTTATCTTTTCTTTTTTCAATAACTTGTCGTTCAATAAATCAATAAATCCTCTTTCCAAGGAGCCATACAGAAGTTTTTTCTCTAATGATGATCTCTCAAGAAAATTTTTCAGTGATAATGCATAAAGAGAGAGATATTTTATGTCAGTTTTGGATGCCCAATACCTAGTCAGTATAGATAAGGTTAGTCGTCCTGCCTCATGTCCTTCCCATGGTTTTAAAGCATGTTTTTTAGACCATCTGCGGTTTCCATCAAGTATCAAGCCGATGTGTTTTATCATTATTCAATCAACCCAAAAATATCTGAATTTTGTATTGCATGTTCCTTTATTTCTTCTATAGAAATGATGTTTATTAGCTCTTTGTCTGATTCTCTGGCATTCTTAAGCATAAATGCTTTGATATCTTTTGATAAAGTATCTTTATCTTTTTTACCGGGCAATATTACTGCGTAATACTTTGCTTTTCTTCTGACATTATCAACTGGGCCAGATACAATCTGGAATGGTTCAAACTGCACACCAATTGCATAACGTAATTCAAGATCTTTTAGATAATTCTTTTTATCATATACCATAAATGCGCCTTTCCCTATGTATTCACCCGCGGGTGCTTTCTTAGATATCTGATGTGGGTGAACCCAATATACTTCTGAAACCATTTTAGCCTGCCATGCTCTTGAATGGCATAATGTCATTTCTGCGGCTTCTCTTATATCCTCTTCTTTTGCATCTTTTCCGCCTTTTATTAGTGTAAATGGCGAACCATGAACATCTGCATGAAGCACTAAATCATTTTCTTCAACATATTTTTTCATTAATATCTCATTTTGAGTAGAATCCCTGCCTCCCACAATAAGTTTCCCATTTGAAGTAATCATCCATACAAATCTTTGGTACCATTGTTTCTCTCTTTGTTCAATCTGTTTGGGCGCGCTTAACTTAACAGACTCAGAAACATTCTCCTTACGTTCTTTCAATTCATTTATTTTATTTTCTACGTCAGCTATTGTATTAGAAATGCCTTCTAACTTGGATTGGAGCTTCTTTGATTGCTCGAAATAATCATTAGCATTTTGTTTAAGATCTTTAGTTATATCTATCTCAACACCAGAATTCATGTCAATAATTAATATTCCTGTGTTATGGCTTATGGATTTTATCAGTTGAGCTAGTTCATTTCCTTCATTTTTTCTCTGTTCTATTTCACTTATTATATCTGACCAAGAAATATTTCTGTTTCTAGCATCTAGAATAGATTCAAGAATGTTATTTATCTTATCATAATTTTGATAAATTAATTCGCCTTTTTGTTTTAATTCTTTTATGTTCTTGTTTGTTTCTTCGAGATATGCTTTATGTGATTTAAGCAATGCTTCTTGTTTTAAAATACTAAGTTCAATCTTGTCTGAACTTGCCACGGTCAATCTTTTGCTAAACTGCTTTACAAAGAATAAATCAACAGCATTGTCAAATGTGGGCATGTACTCTTTTTTAGAATCTTTGTATATTTCAAGTTCAAATGGCTGAACATCAATTAATGTATTATCTTCATAAACAAGATACGGCTTAATTTCTATTGACTCTGAACTTTCAGTTAAATCAATAAATGTTTTAAACACCAGTCTTAATTCGCTGTCAGTTAATGATCTTGGGGGTTTGGTTTTGTCAATATGCGCTCTGAGACAGATTTCTTCTGCATATGTTCCACCGATTCCAAGCATTATTGCTATACTTTTAACAATCTCATCCTTACCCGATGTTGTTATTACTTCCTTGAATCTTGTAAAATCAATATTTGCCAGATTGAGATTACGCGGGGGTAATTCATATTTTTCTTTTGCTTTTATTGTTCTATCTCGCCAAACTTGAGCTTTCAATGGGACAAGTATATTGTAATTTTTGTCACATATTATTATGTTTCCTTTGCTGAAAAGTTCATTTATCAGGATGAATGACTCATTATTATGTTCAAAATGAATCTCTACTATCCTTTCGAATTTTGGTTGGATTATCTTAGTAACTCTAGACCCAATTAGATATTTTCTAAGGAACATGCAGAAGTGTGATGGGACCTCTGGTTTCTCTGTTTTATACTCAGTCAATACTAATGAATGTGGAACTGCTATCCTAAGCAATGTTTTCTTTAATTGGGGGCTATACAGATACATTAAAATCTCGTTTTCAGATGGATTGTATATCCTTTCTACTCTTGCACCTACCAAAGCTCGCAATTCACGCGCCAAAACATGTATTTCTAAGTAGTTTAACGTGTCTTTCATCAAATAGTTTAAATACCCAAAATTTAATTATACTTTTGGTATGACCAATAACATTATACTGGAGTTTTATCCTCTTGATTTCGACTATACAATCCAGAATAACAAGTCAGTAATCAGGATGTACGGGGTTACAAGGGATGGAAAAAGGATAATTGTGTTAGATGAATCATTTAGTCCATACTTCTACATCACTTTTGAAGAGGGTACAGATATGCATAAGGTCGAAGAACAGATCAGGAATATAAAAATTACTAGTGAAGAACGAGTAATTTCTGTTATAAATGTAGAAAAAGTTTCTAAAAAATTACTTGGTAGGCACATAGATGCTATTAAGATAACTGTAGCTCAACCACCCGACATACAGGTGCTCCGTGAAGAGTTGAAGAAAATTGAAGGTTATAAAGATAAAATAGAATTTGATATACCTTTTGTAAAAAGATATCTTATAGACAGAAAAATTGCCCCATTAGCCTGTCTGAGAATCAATGGTGAAGATTTAGCAGAACATGAGATGGGTGCTGATTTTGTGGTTCTTGCAAAACATATAACAGAACTAGAAGAAAGCCAACTGGTAAATCCAAAGATTCTTGCATTTGATATTGAAACATATAATCCCATTGGCACTTCAAGAACCTCTACTGATCCTGTAATAATGATTTCATTTGAATCAAATACTGGACATAAAAAAGTGATCACATGGAAAAAATTTGAAAATGCACAGGATTATGTTGAATTTGTAGAGTCTGAAAAAGATTTAATTGAGCACGCAATGAAATATATTGAAGAAGAAAGTCCATACTTCTTATGCGGTTACAACACAGATAACTTTGATTTGCCTTACCTTGCTGCAAGAGCCGCAAAATATAAGATGCATTTAATGGTTGGAAACTCAAAAATCAAATTTTCTAAATCTGTAAGAGAGGCTACTGCTAAAATAAAGGGTCTTGTACATATTGACTTATACAAATTTGTTAGAAACACTTTAGCCCCAAACCTTGAAACAGAAGCATTTGATTTGGATTCTGTTGCTGAGGAGCTCATAGGGGAGAAGAAAAAAGAAGGTGTACATTGGGAAAATATACATGACTCATGGGACAAGGGCGGAGATAATCTAAAAATTCTTGTGGAATATGCTTTGCATGATTCTCATCTTGTACTAAAACTTATGGAAAAGTTATACCCAATGATGTCTGAACTTACAAAATTAATTGGGCAACCGATATTCGATGTAAGCAGAATGACTTATGGGCAATCAGTTGAATGGTTCTTAATCAAGAATGCAGACGGTCTTGGAGAATTTGTACCAAATAAACCAATTGATTCGTCTGTTGCAACTAGAGCAACAAAAACTTATGTTGGTGCGTATGTGCATGAACCAAAACCTGGGCTTTATGAAAACGTTGTTGTTTTTGACTTTAGATCGCTTTATCCATCAATAATTGTCTCACATAATATTTGTCCTACCACAATTAAGTGTACTTGTTGTGAGGAAAACAATTCTACTGAGCCATGGTTCTGTAAGAAACATAAAGGGTTTGTTCCATCTGTTCTTGGCGATTTAATAAAAAGAAGAGAACGTATAAAGGAAATATTACGAGGTATGGACAAAAAAAGTTCTGATTACAACATTCTCTCTGCAAGAAGCTATGCTTTGAAAACAGTTGCAAATGCAATGTATGGTTATCTTGGTTTTGCTAGATCCCGCTGGTATAATATTGATTGTGCTGCGGCAATAACTGCCTGGAGCAGACATTATATCAAGAACGTTATTGAACTTGCGCAAAAAGAAAAGTTTGGTGTGATATATGGTGACACTGATTCTGTTATGATGACTCTTGGAAGAAAGAAAATGAAAGAAGCAGATAGCTTTGTGGAAAATGTTAATAAAACACTTCCTGAAGCTATGGAACTGGAATTTCAAGGATTTTATCCACGAGGTATCTTCGTATCGAAGAAAGCAGACATTGAAAAAGGTGCTAAGAAGAAATACGCATTGGTTGACGAACACCATAACATAATGATACGTGGTTTTGAATATGTGCGACGTGATTGGTCTGAAATCGCAAAGAGCACACAGATGGATGTTATTAAAGCAATACTTATAGATGGTTCAAAAGAAAAGGCGCTTGATATATTGAAAAATGCAATAAACAAATTAAGATCACATAACGCAAAAATTGATGACGTAATAATGTATACACAGCTTACAAGGCGTATTGAAAGCTATGAATCAATAGGTCCGCATGTTGCTGCAGCAATTAAAGCTACTAAGAATGGTTACAAATTCGAACCTGGACAAATAATAAAGCACATAGTTGTACGTGGCGAAGGAAGTATATCTGACAAATCTTACATAATCGAAGAAGTCAGAGAAAAGAATTTAGAATATGATCCTGATTATTACATAAATAATCAAGTTATACCTGCTGTTGGAAAGATTTTTGAAGTTTTGGGATATTCTAAAGATGAACTATTGGGCAAATTGCAAACAACACTTGGTGGATTTTTAGGCGGAAAATGATGGAAACTGAAATAATTGAAAAATATGAAAAAGCGGGTAAAATAGCTAAACATGCTATTGAATTTTCAAAAGAACTCGTTAAAGAAGGAGCTTTGATACTTGATATTGCTGAAAAAGTTGAAAAAAAAATAATTGAACTTGGTGGAAAACCTGCTTGTCCTGTTTCCATCTCAATAAACAATATGGCAGCACATTATACGCCTAAGTTTGAAGAAAGAACAGTTCTAAAAAAAGGTGATGTTGTGAAATTGGATTTAAGCACGCAAGTTGATGGCTATATAGCTGATACTGCATACACATGCGAGATTGAAACTAAGAAGTGGTCTAATCTAATTAAAGCATCTGAAGAAGCATTACATTCAGCGCTTAAAATAATCAAACCAGGAATATCAATCTCAGAAGTCGGTGCTGTGATAGAAAAAGAAATTAGAAAATATGGTTATGTTCCAATAACTGATCTTTCTGGACACAGTTTAGAACAATATGAGCTTCATGGCGGAATGCAGATACCAAATTTCAACAATAACAGTAATCAAGTTATTGAAGACGGGACTATTCTTGCAATTGAACCTTTTGCTACAAATGGCATTGGTGGAGTAACAGAAATAAATGACTTTGAAATATTCAGAATCAAGGAAGCGAAACCAGTAAGATTGCCTGTCGCAAGAAAAATTCTAGAATATGCGGCAGATGAATACCAGACTCTACCATTTGCTAAAAGATGGCTAACTAAAAAACTTGGAACCTTTGGTATTGAGACTGGGTTAAAAGAACTTGCGAGGGCTGGTGCATTGCATCAATATCCTGCTTTGAAAGAAAGTGGAAACGGTATTGTCTCTCAGCATGAGCATACAATAATTGTTTTGAATAAACCAATTGTAACAACACTTTAGGAATCAGGTTCTTCTATAACTTCTATTTGTTTGCGGCCAGGACAATTTATATTTGGACATATCTCAAACGCTCGTCGTCCTTCTACGATTATTCTCCTTATACCGCATAATTTACATTGTTCTTCAAGGAATCTTAGCTTAGCTTTTTGTGGTAGTGGCCAACCATTCTTGCATTCTGGGTAATTTGAACATCCGGCAAACCTCTTTTTTGTTTTCTTTGAGATTATAACGCGCATGTATCCTTTTTTACATGCTGGACATGTTCCTAAATTATTTTCAAATGCACTTCTTATCTCATCCCGTATCTTGTCTTTATTTTTTGACATTACGTCTATTATTAATGTGAGAGCTTTCCTTGATTCTCCAATTACATTCTCTTTTTTTACATTACCCGCAGCTATTTTCTCCATGTCCCCCTCTAATTTGGCGGTCATATCTGGCTTTGTAACAAGGTCAGCATATTTTTGAAGAACATCTGTTACCTTGAACGCTGTTGATGATGGAATCAAAATTTTACCTTTAGAAATATAACCACGCAATGCTAATTTTTGAAGTATCATTGGCCGAGTTGACTTAGTTCCTAATCTTAAATCATCCATTTTTTTAATTATGCTACCGTGACCATAACGGTTTGGTGGGTTAGTTTGTTTTTCCTCTGATTTTATCTCTAAAACTTCTGCAACATCTTCTTTCTTTAATTTTGGCAGAATGTTCTCTTTGAGCTTTGAGTATGGATAATATTCACGCCAACCGGGTTCTAATATTTTTATCCCCCTTGAATAAAATTTTTCTTTTGAAATGTCAAATTCAATATCAACATTATACTCTTTTGAATTTTCTGATAAGGTTGCGAAGAACCTTCTACATATTAATTCATAAATTTTCCATTCAATCGGTTTAAGTTTTTCTTTTTCAACATTGTCTGTAGGATGTATTGGCGGATGGTCTTCTGATTTTTTCTTGCCCCTTGTTGGTTTCAAATCTTTTTTCTTTAATAATTCGAGTGCATGTTTACCAAGCTCTTTATTTTTAGAAAGCTTCTCCAGGATATCCCTAAATTCAGTTGATTCTGGATAAACAGTATTGTCAGTTCTTGGATAAGATATGTAACCATTCATGTATAACGATTCAGCCACCATCATTGCTTGGAGCGCGGTCAAACCTATTCTTGAGGCCTCACGGAGATAATCTGTTGTGTTAAATGGTGTAGGTGGTTCTTTTTCTTTCAATTGTTCGGTTACAGAGATTACCTTAGCTGGACCTTTTAATAATACTAGTTTTTCTGCTGATTCTTTTGTTTTAACGTCCTTATGTTGTGCTAAGAATTTCTCGTTGTCTTTCTTTAATGCAGCAGTTATTTCCCAGAATATTTCTGATTTAAATGCTAATCTCTCTTTTTCTTTGTCAACAATTAGAGCAAGAGTTGGCGTCTGCACACGACCAGCTGATAAAAATGATTGGCCCATTCTGCCAGATATCACAGAAATAAATCTTGTTAATACAGAGCCCCAAATCAAGTCTATGTCTCTTCGTGCTACTGCAGAGTAAGCTAAATTATAATCAACTTCCCTTAGACTTGAAAACGATTTCTTAATATCACTTTCTGTTATTGCGGAGAAAATCGCTCTTTTAATTTTTATTTTTGGATTAATTTCTTTTACAATGTTGATTGCTTCTAAACCTATCGCTTCTCCTTCGGAGTCATAGTCACATGCAATAACCAATTCTTCTGCGCCTTCTGCTGCTTTTTGAACATTTTTGATTATGTTTGCTTGCGATGGGACTTCAACAAGTTTTACGTCAATTAGCTTTTGGAAATCTGTTTTCTGCCAATCGGAGTAACCTTCTGGAAAATCAACTGAGATCACATGTCCTTTAAGACCAACTACTCTTACATCGTCCCAACTGTATGTATTAACCCCACTAGTTTGTACTGTTTTGGATTTACCATCAGAAAGTATTTGTGAGATTCTTGCAGCAGCAATGTCTTTTTCGCAGACAATTAATTTCATCTTACCACTTTACGTTGATTTTTATATCTGACGATTGCGTCTTCTATTGCAAGTTCAAGTTCTTTTAATCTTATTCGATAAATTTTAGAAATTTCTTCGGGAAAATCATCATCTGATATCTTAAAACGTTCCTTTAAAAAACCATACAAGAATTTTTCGAACTCTGGTGTAAATGCACAATCTTTCCTATCACAAACTCTCTCGATTGCATATTTTATAAATACTAATTGTTGTATCATTTTCCCAATCTGAATCTTTTAATTTCGAGATATATTGGCCCTTTTCGGCTTAGTATGCTTTGGTATAAAACCAACTCATTAACTACCATAGACCCAATAATTATATCTCTTTCAGCGTTTATCTCTTTTTTGAGAGCATCCATATTATTTGATGATCTTACTCTACATAATGTTAAATGCGGTTGGAATGGTCTGTTTTCTTTTTCAATACCAATCATTGAGAATGCATTTTCAAATTTATCTGTCAATGAAACCATCTCTTTTTCTCCCTGTCTAAGACCAATCCATACAACTCTGATGGAATCTGGTGTTGGAAAGGTACCTAGTCTACCAATGTCAATCTTGAACTGCTTCTCATCGTTAATGGTTTCTTCTATAACCTTGATTATTTTTTGCACTTCTCCTTTTGTTTTATAATTAAAGAATTTGAGATTATAATGTATATTTTCTTTTTCAACAGGCTTAACATCTGCACCAGTAGCCAATAATTTATTTTTGAGATTCTCTATTTTAGAGATTAACTCCTTATCATTAATTGGTATTGCTAAAAAACATCTTACATTTTCCATAATTGCCAACTATCATTAGTTAAATAGTGCTGTTTGGGATATTACCAACCATTACTTCCGCGAAAGAATTTATTGGAGTATAACTGTCTGTAAATATAATACTGTCATCATACACTTTGAGAGTATAATACCATGCTAATGCTCTAGCATCATTTGTTGTTTCCTTGAGTTCAGTAATATTATATTTGTCAAGAGATGCTATCATAACCTGAGTTCCACAGTTAAATGCATAAGTATTATCAAAGACTGAATTGATTGTTTTGAATTCTGATGCAATGAATTTACTATGGTCTGTGCCAACAAGATTCATCGATACTATACCGTGTGGGTTAAGATGGTCTTTTAATAATGTGAAGAACTCTTGTGTTATAAGATGTGTCGGTACTTTGTATCCCTTGGTTGGATCGAAATGAACCACATCAATAGCAATATAATCATATTTTTTATCTGTTGCTTGTGCAAATGCTCTTGCATCATCAACATATATCCTAAATGAATCTGATGGGGTTGTATTGAAATATTTGGCCGCAATTTCTACAATTTTATCATTGATCTCCACATTATCCATAGAGGCATTATATTTTTGGTTTAGGTTTCTCTGAAAGTTTCCTGCTCCAAGTCCCATAGTTAGAACTTCTTTAATATTTGGATTCATTGCATATGGGATCTCCATGCAATCAACATACTCCCAACCGGGTGCTGTTCTTGATAGATTAGTTAAGTCTGTTTCACTCATTACACCGCCATTTATAGTCAAAGTTCTCATGCTACCCCTATCTCTGACTTCAACTAGTCCATAAAGTGTCTCTATCCTAATGTCAAGGGGCCTATCACTTGTATTAGTTGAATTAATAGTGGGGATTGAAGCGTGTCCTGGAATTAAGCTAAGTACAAAGATTAAAACAAGCATGAGACATATTACAGCTAATAACTTCTTTTTTGAAAGCATAATTGCTACTAATAATGAAACTATGCTTAATGAGAAAAAAATTGCCTGATTTGGCAAAATCAATATTAAAACAAATGTTGTTAAGAATGTTCCAATTACACTACCTATTGTTGCAAGTGCATACAGATTTCCTGATAGTTTTCCTATCTTGTGGATATCTTTTGCTTTTAATTTCAACGCAAATGGAGATACTGTCCCAAGCAATAGACTCGGTACAATAAATATTGTTATTACTGAACATAGGGGTGCAATAGTTCTTGGTAGACTGTTGAACATTGCTATAATTGGTTGAAAAATAAATGGTATTATGAGTATTGAAATTCCTGTTATTATAAGTATTATAGCAAGAACATATTCGTCTGGTTTTTTATCAGCTAATCTACCACCAACATAATATCCGAAACTTAATGAAAGTAAGAATACGCCTATGATTGAACCCCAAATGTAAACTGTATCGCCATAATAAGGAGCTAGAAGTTTGCCACCCATGATTTCCAAAGCCATTAAGATTGCGCCACATATGAGCACTGTTGCTTCAATCTTGTAGTTTGGTATTTTGAATTTTTGTATATTAAACATCTGTAATCACTTTAGTTTGAATAACTCGGGCCCATCGTCCTGCTTCTGCACTCCTTTTTTCAGGCCATCAAATAAACCCTGTTCTTGTTGATTCTTTTTTGTAGATTTGGGTTTATAAACTTGTTTTTGTTGTAGTAGTGGTCTTTTTGGTGGTGTATAATAATCAGTTCCGCCAAAAATTATTCCTTTTTTATATAAAACAATTAATATTCCTGCAACAGCCGCAACTATTATTACGATTATGATTGGGATAGTATAATCTGTTGTTTGTTCTGACCCAATGCCAATTCCACCTGTCTGATTTGTGATATTAGTAACATTGCTTTGATTTTGGGTTTGAGTTATTGTTTGATTTGCTGGTGTATACGTTTCAATATTTGGTGTCATAATTATTGCAAATGTTGAGAAGTGTGTAGTATTGGCTTCATAGCTATAATAATCTCCGGTTGTATCTATCAATACAGTATTCAGTTTTTCCCAATTAGTTCCATCATTATTATAGATAGTAACAGTAGAATAATTGTAATTATTATTCGCAATATATGACTTAGTAACTTTGGTAACAACTGTTGCCAATGTCATGCTATTCCTTATGCTGAGAGAAGCAGTTATTGAGAAATATTTGTATACGGGTGCTGGCAGATTTGTTAAACCAGAGGGTAGAGTATTCCCTAAGCTCTTAACTGTCAATTCGCTGTTTTGTGTATTAGTATTTAATACAAATGATATTTTGGAGAGCGGAATTGACGAGCTGCTTATGGTCATTGTATTCTTTTCATATGCATCAATTGTCGCCCAAGCTTTCACAATTGTTGTGGTGTTAGTTTGATTTCCTCCACCTCCACCGCCGCCACCTTCACCAGCTTCATTGGTTGTGTTTGTTGTATTTTTATCTGTTGTAAAGTTGTATGGTCCTGTCTCGTTACAGTTACCAGTATAATCGCAGCCAGTTATATTGAAGAAATATTCATCGTTATCATTAAGGTTGTCTATCTTAACTCGTTCGAAAGTTCCGAATGAAGCATTTGTAAGATTATTAGGTAGGGAGTGATCAACTGTGCCATATTTTATTGTTCTATTTACTGGTTCATTAGATGACCATTGCACTGTACCATAATCTACACCAACAGTATACATGTCAAGGTCTGAGTATTCTGGTTTGGTTGCATCATTAACTGTGAAATATTTGGTGGTGGTGTTTGTATTATTATGTGTATCATTGCATGAGAATGTAATATTATAAGTTCCATTATGCAGCGGCCCAATTGTCCAAACATAAGATGTGCTTCCATTCGTAAATGTATAATTTGTTTTTGAATCGCTTGGTTTTGTAAAGCTCCCATTTGCCATCAAGGACATGTTACAATAAACTGTGTCTGCAGATGTTGTCAAATTAGCTTTCAGCGCAAATGCTGTACTTGGGTGTGGATAAGTTGTATTTGTAGGTGAATTAACTGTTATGCTTGGGGCTTTTGTATCAACTGCTGCAACAACTGCTGAAAAGTGTGGAACATATACTGTTGTGGTTGTAAGAGAATCATTGTAACATGCTGTTCCATTAAACGATGCACACCCGCTTATCTTAACACAATGACTTGAATTAAAAATAACATCTGGTTCACAATAGAAGAAATCAGTATAATTTGATGTGTTGCCAAAGAAGGTTATGATTCCATTATATTCATTGTCAGAAAGGAATTCGTTTGCATTGCTTATATAAATTAACTTGCTTGCATTTGAGCCTATATTTGATATTGTATTTGTAACGCTTGAGTTTGTTTCAGTAACATTGAATCTTTCTACCCAATTTGCTCCGAGACCATTGAAGTTTGTAAATGTAATATTAAACTTGGTTGTGTTAACAAAAATAGTCATGTTCCCATCAACAGAAGTACTACTGTTGTAAGTTACGTTTAGTCCATTAAGCGTTACATTAATCATTTTTATTTCTGGAGCTCCTGTAAGAAGATTTTGAGTCCAATTGGTCATATTCATATTAAATACAGTTGAGAACAAGATTGTAACATGATTAATGTTTCCGACGCTGTCATTTGCATAGACCCCAAGAGTATAATTACCGGGGAACGTTAGATTGGTAGATGAATTTCCTGAAGTAATATCAACAGCAGTCCCATTTTCAAGTTTGTACCATACATTATCTAATTGTAAATTATCATTTCTCGTATAATTTATGTCAACTGAGGTTGTATTTAGCAGGGTTCCATTTTGTGGGTATAATACTGTAAGATTTGGGGAAGTTCTATCTATGTTAAAGATAACTATGATACTACTTTTTTGGTTAAATGAATCATTTACATAAACTGTAATATTCTGATTTAATCCATTCGCTACAGAAATATTTACTGCGCCTGTCTTATTTGAGTATAATGTTGAATTTGTTGTTTTATTAACTGAATATTTTAAAGTTGTATTTGAAACATCAGAAATTGACCAATTAAGTGTTATGTTACCACTTGTATTATAATTGTTAACTGGTGTAATTATTGTTATATTTGGAGCTAATGTGTCTATGCCAATGCTATAATTCTTTGAACTAAATCCTGTTACGCCATCTGTATTATTACAATAAACATTCCAAATGTAAATCCCATTAGAAAGATTTGTCATAGTAAAATTATTAGAAGTAACATTGTTCGCTGCATAATTTACAACTGGTGTTGAATTAGATTGATTGGCTGCCCATGTGCCTGTGAAATTACCATATAATTGACAATAACTTAGGTTAGACATGGTTTCATTTACTCTATAAGTGAAGTTCCATGTTCTTGTTTGTGTAATATTATTGTTTGGGGGGGACAGCAAATAAACTTCTGGTGCGCTATAAAGATTATATGTAGACGCTATTGAAACTGTTCTGTTTGTATTATTCACATTTTTTATTGTTATTGTCCATATTCCTGCTGCTGGCGAGAACTTGCCTACCTGTTGTATGGTATTATTTGGATTAGTAGATGTATCAGCAACAGTAGTATTCGGGTCCGTCAAATTTAATGTTATAATATAATGCGTTCCGCTTGTATTTTCATTCCAGTTTGCTGCAACAAATAGACCTGTAGACGAATTTGTAACATTCATCTTATAACTTATTGATTGTCCACCAGTCATATTTATTGTTCTAATAAATGACGTTCCATTTATTGCCTTAAGTGCTTCAACTCTACCTGTGCCATATATATTGCTGGGGTCAAATTTCGATCCAGTTTCACCACCATTAATACTAAACAGCTTTGTTTTATTGGCTGAAACCATCAACATAGCTTTAACTTCACTTGCTGTTAAGTTTGGATTTTGTTGTTTAAGCATTGCTGCTACTCCTGTAACAAATGGTGTTGACATCGATGTACCAGAATCAGTTGCAAATCTATTTGTTATATATGTTGAATAAATATTAACGCCTGGTGCAACAATGTCGGGTTTTACACGTTTAATCGCAGTGCCATTTGTCGGTCCTTGACTTTCAAAACTTGCAAAATTATCGGTATTATCTGTAGAACCAACCGTTATTGCTGTTTTTGCACATCCCGGCTCATTAATAGTTGTTGCTCCATTACCATTTCCTGCAGCTATTACTGATAAAATATTATAATTAATTGCTGCATTATCAATAGCAATCACATCATCAAAATTACAATTGTTATCATCGTCCCCACCAAAACTCATACTCATAATGCTTGCATTGTTATCAATACACCACTGTATGCCACCCAATATTGACGTTGTCGTCCCAATATTATCAGAATCAATAACCTTTGCAACTAACAATGTAACACTTGGAGCAACACCTTTGTAAGGTGTATCATTGCTTGCAATAATTCCGGCCACATGTGTACCATGACCATAATCATCACTTGTGATTATATTGTAAAAAGCACGCGTATCGTTACTTGTTGGATTATTTACTGGTGATATTTTTTGACCACAGTATCGTGGGGATCCCCAAAACGTAAAGTCATAACTTACATTAGACCCCCATAAAAGTGTTGGAGTATCAGATTGATTTATGCTTGTTTCATTAATTAAAATTGTCCAATTACCAGTATACCCATTGATATCTGTTATATTAAACTTAATCCAGTATAACGGTATTGATGCATTAGATGGTTTAGTCTCATTTATGGTAGGCAGCCCAGTTGTATTACCTGCTTGCGTACCATTTGGATAGTAAACAAATAAATCATATCTATTATTGTTATGATCCCAGTTTGCACCAACTTCCAACCAATCTAATGATGGATTTGTTATATTAAGATAATAATTATAACTTCTATTTATTCCGGTATTTGAATTTTTACCTTGGATGCACCAATCCCAATCTGTGAAATCTGCGCTCGCGATTGGTGTTGGAAGGTTTTTATGCCAGAAGTCTATGCCTGTATCAAGAACACAGACATTAACACCAGAGCCATTATAGAGAGTTTGCGCAGCTATGCCATTTATTAATGGAACAGAAACATTTAGCAATACATGATACTTTGCTTCGTCTATGTCAATTCTATCAACAATTGGTGAATTTCTTAAATCATCAAGTTGTGAGTTTGGTATAAGAATATGTGCTCCGTTTATTATTGAATACTCACTTTTAATCTGCATTCCTTTAGAAGCTAATGTTGAAATTTCTGATGTTTTTAATCCTTCTTCTACGCCATCCTTAAATATTACAATAACATCTGCTATGCCACTGTCTTTGACAGCCGCTGGCGCGATTCTATTTATTTTGTCAATTTTATCTGTTTTGGCAGCTGAAATTCCATTAATTAATACAATTGAGAATAGAAAAACCACTATCAATGCAAAAAACAGCTTAAACATGACAGATGCCTTAGTATTCATATTCTTAAAGAAGTCAATTTCTCTATATATATTTATTTTGGTAGTCATGGAAAGCTAAAAATAGCTGCTAAGCCATATTTAGAATATGAAATTTCTTTTGTCAGGGATCAAAAAACAGGCGCTTGGAGACTATCCTGGATTGGCCTCTATAACAATACTTCTTGGTGGTTGTAGCTTAAATTGTAAGAATTGTGATTATGCTGATTTTGAAGAAGTAGAATTTGAAGAGATTAAGTCATTATTGGAAAAGAAGGAAGCTGAATCGATATTTATTAGTGGTTGTGAACCTCTGTTCAACAAAGATGAATGTGATGCATTAGCTAGACTAGCTAAGAAAAACAATATGAAGATTGGCATAAGCACTCGTGGTTTGGCAGTTGAGAATCTTAAAGGTCTTGTTGAGAATGGATTGATCGATTTCATACGTTTAGAGATATGTGCACCATTAGACCATGAGAAGTATTCTAAGAAAATTAATATTAGTGCAAAGATGCTTGAGAACATAAAAGCTAGTATTGGTTTTGTGCGTGCAAGTGGAATAAATTATGAATTTTATACTAGATTAGACAATGAGCTTCCTTCTGGTTACATAAAGGAAATATACAAGCAAATATCTCCTGCCAAAATGTATGTGTTAGACATCCATGATTTGGATCGCAATCAGATACCAAAATTCATGGACTTTGCAAACGATAAAGCTAATGTTATGTTACGATTCTGGTATAATTCTTGGCGAGATTTATAAACTACCTTTTTCTTGAAAGATATTATGATAGACATTAAGCTATTCAGAGAAAATCCTGATGTCATTAGAGCATCTCAGAAGAAGCGTGGACTCGAAACTAAACAAATAGACGAAGTAATAAAACTTGATGCATCATGGCGCAAAAAGCTTCAAGAAGCTGACAAATTAAAACATAAACGAAATGTTGTTACAGAGAAGATTGCTGAATCAAAAAAGAAAGGTAAAGATGTTAAGAAAGATATAAAGGAAATGAAGAAAGTTGCAAATGAGATTTCTGAACTTGATTCTGAATTAAAAGAACTTGAAAATAAACGAGATAAATTAAGAATGAATATTCCAAACATGCTTCATGAAACTGTTCCTGTCGGCAAAGATGATTCCGCAAATGTTCCAATAAATTTCTGGGGAGAAAAACCAAGATTTAATTTTACATTAAAGGGTCATGAAGAAATTGCTGAAAAACTTGGATTACTGGACATGGAACGAGCAGCTAAAATTTCTGGTGCAAGATTTTATTACTTACTTGGAGATTTGGTTATTTTAGATATGGCCTTACAAAGATTTGCTATTGATCATATGGTCAAAAAAGGATTCATACCTGTTGAGCCACCATCTATGATGCGAAGAAAACCATATGAGGGAGTTATAGCACTTGGTGATTTTCAAGACGTGATGTACAAGATAGAAAATGAGGACTTGTATATGATTGCAACTTCTGAGCATCCATTAGTAGCAAGATTTATGGACGAAACACTTAATGAACATGAATTGCCAACGAAATTTGTTGGTATAAGCTCCTGCTTCAGAAAAGAGGCTGGTGCTCATGGGAAAGATACTAAAGGTATATTTAGAACTCATCAATTCAACAAAGTTGAACAAATAATTTTCTGTAAACCTGAGGAGTCTTGGGCATGGCATGATAAGTTACAGAGGAACAGTGAAGAAATTTATGAACAATTAGGTCTGCATTATCGTGTTGTTAACATATGTACTGGTGATTTAGGAAGCATTGCGGCCAAGAAATATGATATTGAATTATGGATGCCGACTCAAGGAAAGTATAGAGAAGTCGGATCATGCAGTAATACTTTAGATTACCAAGCAAATAGATTAAACATAAAGTTTGTTGATAAGGACAATGTGAAAAAAGCAGTTCATATTCTAAATAATACTGTCATTGCCACTGGCAGAGTCATGGTTGCTATATTAGAGAACTTCCAAAGAGAAGATGGAACTGTAGCAATACCAAAAGTTCTTTGGCCATACACTGGATTTAAGGAATTGATGTCAAAAAAATGAAACTGTTTAATAGAAAGGGAATAAACACGGATGTTCTTGTAATAATATTACTTATTTTTGGACTTGCAATTTTTGTTATAATATTTCTTTTATTATCCGCTCAAGGAAAAGAATTTTTAGGCAATCTAACAAAACTTGGTTGGCTCTACTAAACACTATGTTTAAAAGCTGAAAATTTTTACCTTAAATTATGAAAGTCTATGTAGTCGATACCAGCGCCATAATTGACGGCGTAGTATCAAAGATGATTGAAAGTGGAGAACTTAAAGAAGCTAAGATTCTTGTTCACAAGGCAGTTCTCGCAGAATTAGAATACCAAGCCAATTATGGTAAAGATATTGGGTTCCTTGGGCTTGAAGAACTTAAAAAATTAAAGGAAATTTCTAAGAAGAACAATAAAATCATGGTTCAGTTTGTTGGAGACAGACCAAAAGAATTTGAGATTAAGTATGCAAAATCTGGTGAGATTGATGCAATGATTCGTGACGAAGCAGTTAAAGATGGTGCCACATTAATTACGCTTGATAAGGTTGATTCTGAAGCTGCAAAAGCAAGTGGCATTGATGTTTTATTTGTAGAAACTAAACAATTCATTCCAAAGGAATTAAAGATTGAGAAATTCTTTGATAGCAAAACTATGTCTGTACATCTTAAGGAAGAAGTAACGCCATTTGCAAAGCGCGGTGTTCCTGGTAACTGGACCTTTGAAAAAATACGAGATACTCCCTTGACAAGAGATGAAATCAAGGAGATGGCTAAAGAAATAACAGCTGAAGCAAAGATGCTTGTTGCGCCGTCATTTATTGAAATAGAAAGACCTGGTTCTTCAATTATACAATTAAGAAATTATAGGATTATAATATTAAAACCTCCACTTGCTGATGGTTGGGAAATAACTGCAGTTAGACCAATAAAGAAACTTTCAATTAATGATTATAATTTGCCAAAAGAATTGATGAAGCGCTTTGAGGAGAAAGCAGATGGAATAATAATTGCTGGTCCTCCCGGTGTTGGGAAATCAACTTTTGCACAAGCAATCGGCGAATTTTTCTATAAGAAAGGTAAAATTGTAAAAACAGTTGAATCTCCAAGAGATCTTCAGATGCCTGATGAAGTTACGCAAATTTCAAAATCATTAGGAACACCAGATGAAATACGTGATATATTATTGTTAACAAGACCCGATTATTCAATCTTTGATGAGATGCGATCAACAAGCGACTTTGCTATTTATTCTGATTTAAGATTAGCTGGAGTTGGAATGGTGGGGGTTTTACATGCGACTACTCCTATTGATGCGATACAGAGGTTTGTTGGGCGTGTAGAATTGGGGATGATTCCGTCTATCATTGATACTGTTATATTTATTGAAGCTGGTAAAATAGGAAAGGTCTTCGAGTTACGTATAGTTGTAAAAGTTCCAAGTGGCATGACTGAAAGTGATTTGGCAAGACCATTGATTGAAATTAAAGATTTTTTTACTAATGAAACAGAATATGAGATGTATACTTATGGCGAGCAGACTGTTGTAATTCCTGTTCTGAAAAAGATGAAAAATATTGAAGACAAAATAAAAAATGAGCTTAGAATGGATGTCTCTGTCAAAGTTGAAAACGGGGTCGCAACAGTTTATGCTACGAATAAAGATATTAAAAGAATAATCGGTAAGGGTGGAAAAAGAATACGACACCTTGAACAAAAACTTGGGATACCGATAGAAGTTGTGGCTTTGTGATTATGTTAATCTTAATAACAGGTGTGCCTGGCACAGGAAAAACGAGTGTTGCTAAAATACTTTGCAAACGTCTTGGTGCAGAAGAAATTGACATTTTGGAATTAGCTAGAAAAAACAAATTGATAACTGGTTATGATATTGGAACTGGTTCGATGGTTGTTGACGAAACTAAATTAACAAATTCTGTTAAGAAACTTGTGAAGAAAGATAAAAATTATATAATCGCTTCACATCTGGCACATTTTGTTTCTTCAAAAATATCAAAGATTTGCGTCATCTTAAGATGTGATCCGTTGATTTTAGAAAAAAGACTGAAAAACAGAGGTTACCTAAAAGGAAAGATCCATGATAATATGTTCTGTGAATATCTTGATTGTTGTCTTATCGAAGCACTTAAAGCTGGGCATAAGAGACATCTACATGAGATTGATACTACTCATAAAAATCCAAAGGAGGTTGCCAAGGAGATTATTGATGTTCTAAAAAGAAAGAAAAAGCATAGTTTTGGCAATGTGATGTGGCTGAAATAATATGTTTGATTTTTTATTTTATCTTGTGATTGGATTTGGTCTTGGTGCTATCGCTGGATTAATTCCGGGAATGCATCCAAATCTTATAGGGCTTATAGCACTTGGATTTCTTCCTGCTGAAGGAATTGTTATATCCATAGTAACAATGTTGGTTTCTTCACAATTCTTTGAGCTGATTAAAATGGTCTTTTTGTTTGTTCCTGAAGAAAGCAATGTTCTTGCAATGCATCCAGTGTTCAGTTTTGTAAAACAAGGTAAGGGGATTATTGCATTAAGATATTGTCTTACAGGGCTGATAATTGCATTTTTAATTTCAATAATTGCGTCGCCATTGATTTTACAGATTGTTCCATTTGTTATAACAAACATAAGAGAATACGTTCCATTCGTCTTATTGATTGTTGCTTCTTATCTTGTACTAAGAGATAAAAAAAGACATTTTGCTATTATCATATTTATCTTAGCAGGTATTGTTGGGTATTTTGGATTGAACTCAATGAATCAACCATTGCTTGTGTTATTAACAGGTTTCTTTGCAATTCCTGTATTGTTGGAATTAAAACAGAGTTTTCCGAAACAAATACTCTCAATTGAATCTAAAATAGAGAAACCTTCTTTGGTCAGAGGTGTTATCGCTGCATTTATTTCATCATTAATGCTTGTTTTCTTACCAGCAGTTGGTCCAGCACAGGCATCTGTTTTTTCACGTGGCATACTTAAGAAAATCGAGGATTTCTTTGTAGCTATTGGTGCAATCTCCGGATTTGATGTAATATTCTCAATAATTTTACTTTTCACAATTGGTAAAGCTAGAATTGGAATTTTGGAATCCTTTGGACATGTTTTCACTGTTGATCTAAATTTATTTGTTGTAATGATGATTATCGCATTATTGACATCAGTAATTTCTTATTTTATCGTATTCTATTCTGCAAACAGACTTGCATTGCTTATCCCAAGAATTAATTATAAAAAACTTTCTTATATTATAATTGCGTTTCTGACAATTATTATTTTCTTGTTTGATGGATTTGTTGGTTTGGGATTTTTTGTCTTGGCTGGTCTGATTGGCATAGCTGCAAACAAATTTACAAATAGTATGACTCACTGTATGGGTTCTTTGATCATACCAACAATTATCTATTTGTTATTTTAGGAATTAACGAAACTTCCTAAACCTGTTTGTTTAGTTGCTTCTTTACCAAATACAGATTCAATTTTTCTCTTCAATATGTCAAGAGTTTGCTTCAGATAATTTGGTAGATTATATTTTTCTGCAAGATCTAATGATGGCTCGAGATATTTTGAGACTGTTCCTTCTGCTACTGTTAAAACTAATTTACCTGAACATTTATTGCAATGACCCACTAATGGAATCCTTCTATATTTCGTATTACATGATAAACATCTGAACTCTTGGCTTGA